>Ga0257123_1001097_pt1 | contig 17477 bp, 11 predicted proteins | sample SI106_135metaG_FD_190185 | JGI IMG/M metagenome (GOLD analysis project Ga0257123, IMG submission 190185) | Marine microbial communities from Saanich Inlet, British Columbia, Canada - SI106_135 | ecosystem: Environmental > Aquatic > Marine > Inlet | place: Canada: British Columbia | collected...
AAGGACAAATGGCAGTTTGGAGCGTCACAAAAAAAGTAATAACATTTGTGAGGTAATGGTCGGGGCGACTGGATTCGAACCAGCGACCTCTTGAACCCCATGCGCAAAAAGGGTCTTTTTAACAATTTTCCTAACTGCCTGATTTAGTGTCTGTTATGTCGCTATCACATTAACTGGCAATAGCTTATAGATTTAATTGTTTCCTGTTGTTTCCTATGGAGTTCTGGCTGTTACGCTGGAATTGACTACGTTTTGACTACAATCTGACTACACGTTTTTCTTGACACGTGTACCGACACGCATTACAATCAGCCATGATACAATCCATTAAACATCGAGGTCTGAAACTGTTGTATCAACGTGGTAATCCAAGCCGTGTGCTGAGCGAACATGTTGAGCGCATAGAAGATATTCTTGCTCGGTTGGATGTTGCGTCAACTCCTTTTGATCTCGATTTGCCAGCTTATAAGCTGCACGCTCTTAAGGGCAAGCTGAAATCATTCTGGAGTGTCAGTGTGTCTGGTAACTGGCGGATTGTATTCCGTTTTAAAAAAGGTGATGTTTTTGATGTTAATTTAATTGATTACCATTAAGGAGGGTAGTTATATGGTGATGAAAAATCCACCACATCCGGGCCGTTCCATCAAGGATGCGTGTCTGGATCCATTGGGTCTTACAGTAACAGAAGGTGCTCGCGTCCTTGATGTGGCACGCCATACCCTTTCTCGTTTAATCAATGCCCAGGCAGGGATTTCTCCTGATATGGCCATTCGGCTTGAAAAGGCTTTTGGCAGCAGTGCCGATGTTTGGTTGCGCATGCAGGCGGCTTATGATCTTGCGCAGGCAAGGACTCACGAAAACCGCATTGATGTAAAACGTTATGAAGCTGTATGAGAAATGAACACAGTATACATACCAATAACTGATGAATGGTGCCTGTTTTGATTTGCTTACTCGACAAGCAAGGGGTCACTGGTTCGAGTCCAGTATCGCTCATATTGTCATATATAGAGTTATGATAAGTGGTAGTTGGTAAAATCCTGAAAGTTGTGACCATTTTGTGACCAAAATTATTCAGGGGCGTTGGTAAACAAATTACCATGCCCCTTTTTTATTTTCTTCTTTACTACTCTACAACTACATATAAAAGTTTCACATATCACGCTTAATTGGGTAGCAGGACTTAGACATCATAACCTTCCTTTCTCCTTGACTTTAATAACATATGTCTTTATTTTACTATCTTATTCAACGCTACTCGCCTAAAAGTGTGCCGTAATGTGATTCGGAATTAGTTTTAATTTGGTTTATGTTTTACAGTGATGTTGATACATGAACTTTCTTACTATGTATAGTCGTTTTCAATCCACGATATTCTTATATGACAGGGTTGTAGATGATAAACAAACCTGCAAAACAGACAAAATAAATCCGATTTATTCTAGCAAACATAAAGACCTCACAGAAAATTTGGTACCACGTCAATAACAGAGCCTTTGATACAATTTTTCATAACTAAATGGCATTAAAGATTTTACGTAGATTCTGAAGAAATAGATTCCGGAAGAAAGAATAAAATATTTCCTCACAGATACTAAGTGTTTAAACAGTTCTCTAATAAAAATCATCATATACAATAAATCGGAGATGTACCTTGGAACTAGATGCTTTAAAAAGCCTTTTAGACCTTTGTTGTAAAGGAAATATCCAAACTATAGGGACATTTCAGGATGTCTTTGGAGTAGATATTTATAATTTCCCTATGAAGGTTCATAAGCTAGACGAGGAAAGGGCCTCAGATTTTTACTGTTACTGTTTTGAAGGAGATAGAATCTACAAGAGATTTAAGACATTTCGTGGAGAGTGTAATATTCGGTCTTTCCAGTTTCTAATATTAGAGTGCCTCTTTAATGAATGGATACGCAGGTCGGATGTCGAGATTGCTATATATCCACTCCAGGGTAGTGAAGAATGGAACGAACCAACAGTAGTGGAAGATATTCGCCAAGATCCTTTGCCAATTCCAAATGAGAAATTAGAGGAAAATGAAGAGCTAAATGGGCTTGATGCCACTATGAAGAGATTGGATGAAGTAGATAGAGTATATCTTAAGGTTCTTTCTTATTCTGAAATTGACTTGGAACCCAATGATATTAGAGCTATTTCAAGAGTGTCAGGAAACAATTTACAAAAGACATTGGAGAATATAACAGAACTGGAAGAATCTCTATCTAAGCGCTATGAACGTTATAAAAAGCAGAGGGAAGAATTGGATAAGATCAATTACTGGATACTTACCTATGAAAAGCGTATTAAGAAACAAATGGATGATAAGCGTACTAATATCATGAAAGCAGAAAATCAAGGCGATAATAAAAATGAACTGGAAAGGAAACTATTATGGAGAAAGAAACAGAAGAAAAAACTCCTGATGAAATATAGGGAATCTTCTCCTAAGGTATCTTATAGGGAAATAGCTAAACTTCTCGATGTGTCAGTCGGGACAGTGTCATCAAAAATTAAGAATGCAAAGGCAAGATTAAATGAGATATTAAATGACACGCAGAGTACAGAACAACTAATTTAATAATTATATGGAAAGTATGGCTTTATGACGAAAGAAAAAAATATTAAAGAATGTCCAACGGGTCAGGATCTTTATGGTTATACGGTAGATGTTCTTATTGGTGACAAGAAAAAAATGATAGAGGAACACTTGGCCGAATGCGATCCATGCCTGAAAGAGGTTGTGCATTTTAAGCGATCTATGCGGACTATGTCACTTAGTGAAAATATTCCTGTCCCAACTGAATTAAAGGATAAAATTGTTCTGCTATCGTCTGAAAGAGAGAAAACCGGATCAATACAAGGAAAGGTTACCGAATATGTAATATCTCTTACAGAACAAGGGTTAAAGTTTATTAAGACCAGCCTTTTGCCAGAAGACATTAAGGTTAATGTTAGTAAGCATTTGATTCCTGCTCATGCCTTTAGAGAAGGCATGGAAGAGAAAGAAGAATGCCTTAGTATTGAACAAAAGAAAGAAAATATCAATATCAAGGTTGAGCTTATTCGCGGAGAAGGTATCAATGTCTCAATGAATGTTCTTGTTATGAAAGATGAATTACCATTAAAGAAAGCACGTATTACACTCTATATGGATAATCTACTTCTCCTATCAAGGAATACTGCTGACAACGGCAAAGCCGAATTCTCCAATATAACCCTTGGCGATTATACGATCAAGATTCCAAGGGAGGATATAGAAATGAGATTTCGCATATTGCCACTCGACAATAAATAAGAGGTTTATTTTTTTATGATAAATTTGCCTAAATACATAACAATATATCGACATGGAAATACGAACATTGTAGATATAGTGGAAAAAGGCCCTATATCATCAAAAGGTGAAATCAAAGTTGAAAACGAATTTCTAGATGGGATTTATAGAGAATTCAACCGAATTACGCTTCTTGCAAATAAAATGTTCTGTGGGGAAGGCAACGAGGCGGGGCTGAATGTGCTTGAGGAATTAGAGAGGGTAGGAAGCATATTGTTCACACAACTTTTACCTGCAAATGTTCAAATGGATCTGCAAAAAGCAGAGAATACTGAACTCTATTTAAAATTAGATGACCAATTGAACTATATTCCATGGGAACTCTGTTTTGACGGGAAAGACTTCTTAGCCACAAAATTTATGATTGGCAGGCAAGTCCGTACAGATCACGTACTCAGAAAGAGACAACATGTAAAAAATAGCAAAACTCCCTTAAAAATGCTTATCATCATTGATCCAACAGAAAGCCTTAAACATGCACAGCATGAGGCAGAGTCCTTGTGCGAAATCTTAGAAGGTAATCAGAGTATAGAAATTGAATTAATTGGAGGAAGACAGGCTGACAAATTCAGTTTGATTTCTGAAATGAGAGATAAAGATCTAATTCATTTCATAGGCCATGCGTTCTTTGATAAAAAACATCCTGAAAAAAGTGGATGGATTCTTAAGGAAGGAATACTAACTTCGCAAGAACTGGGGAGAATGGATACAAGCCCTCTTCTTGTTTTTTCCAACGCTTGTCAATCAGCAGCTACTGACAATTTGGAGAGTGGATATCTATATGAAAAAAAGACATTTGGAATAGGAAATAGCTTTCTTTTGTCGGGTGTTCAGAACTTTATAGGCCCGTTATGGGTTATTCACGATAAAGGAAGTGTAAGGTTTGCTTCTAAATTTTATAAAGAACTTATTATAGGTGAAAGCATCGGGAAATCTCTCCAAAATGCCAAAAATGATATGCTTCAGGAAAGAGGTTTAGGTGACCTTCTATGGGCAAGCTATATACATTACGGTGATCCGGCTACTACAATTACAACAAAAGGAGAAAAGACTCTTAGTGCGGCAGAAAGCGCTTATTTAACAGATACATCTTCTAATATGCTCACAGGATTTACCTTAAATTTAAGGAGATATTCTCTACTGCTGGGCATTTCTATAATGCTTATTCTTGGATACCTCACATGGTTCTATTGGTATTCAGATAATTCTGTGAATGATTATTCTTTCTTCACAGACTCCCAAAATGTCTCTCTTGTTAAACAATATGAAAATGCCTATAAAATTTATAAATCAGGGAAATCGCAAGAAGCGTTGGTAATCTTTAAAGAGTTAATAGTGGGTGATAATAACCAGCTTGGATTAGGCTATGATGGTTTAGCGGCATTATACTTTGAGAAAGGAGATATTGATGAGGCTCGTGAAATGATCAAATTATCTCTTGCAGGGAATACCAAAAACGTGATGAGTTATATTGTACAAGGGGATATCCTCTATACAGAAGGCAAGAAAGATGAGGCTCTTGCAGAGTTTTATCAAGCTCTTGAAATTACTGACGCACTGAACTGGCAAAAAGCCAGAGTTAACAACGCTCTTGCCATTGGTTTCTTCAATGACGGTAAAATAGAAAAATCAGAAGAATATTTTCAAAAGGCCCTTTCCTTAGAACCAGAAAACAGCGATACGCTCTTTAATCTTGGTGTTTTGGCCTGGAGAATAGATAAAAAAACCGATGCAAAACCCTTTTTCAAAAAAGTAATCGATCTTAACCGGAATGAAGAACTTGCACATTACTATATGAAAATTATTTCTAGTAAGCTTGAGATATATGAGGATAAAAGCTCATCAACAATTCTTATGTTTTCGCTTTCATTTGATGGTGGTCATCTAACTAGGATAGGGGGAGGAGAAGCTATTGCCTGGATTTTGGGACAGAAATTGAGAGAAAATAGTGATTTGGAAATTATCAATAGTTCGTCATTGGAAGCAGAAACAAAATCAACGGAAATTGGATTTTACAAACTCTCGGATTCCGTTAATGCAATGAATATAGGAAAGGCGGCAAAAGCAAACTACGTCATATATGGGAGTTACAGAATTTTTGAAAACACACTAGAAGTAGATATCAGAGTGGTTAATGTCAATACGACAGAAATTGTAGCCATTGAACATTACAAAACTCATGGAAAAATGAAGATTAGTAATTTTGCAGAAGCTGTTGCCAGAAAAATAAAAACAAAATTGAACAATAAACAAGATTTTTTCATCAAATAAGATAACATTCTTAAGAAAGGAGGTGATCAAACCTGAATTGTTAAGCAATTATTTTTTATGTAACTAATTAATAATTTATTGTTCAAAAAGTATTGAAAGTTTTTTTACTATTCTAAACAAAGAACCAAAAAAAGGAGCAAAGGATGAAAATAATGAAACCTATGCAGTTAAAAGAAATTCTGAAGTTTTTAATTGGGTTTATCTTTATATTTTCTATATCGACTGCAATTGTGAATTGTACAAAAGCTTATTCACAAGAAAAAGAATCTTCAGTAGCAACAACTGAGATACAAACCGGAAATCAAGTGGTAGAGCAGGTCAATGTTCTTGAAGGTGGTGACATGATAGGAAGAATTGATTGGGAAAACAGGGCTATCTATTCAGTCGGTGACGGCGTAGTACCTCCTGACCCTATCCATCCGGCCCAGGCCAGAGTGAGAGCTAAGAGAGCCGCTATTGATGAAGCTTATGGACGTATGGTTGAAATGGCCAATGAGGTGAGAGTAGATGCGGAATCCACAACAAGAAATTTTGTTAACGAGAATAGGACCGTGCGCACTAGAGTTTCAGGTATGGTTAAAAACGCTGAAATAGAAGAAATTAAACAGTTCGATGACGGAAGCTATCAAGTCATGATGAAGATGTCCATGGATGGAGCAAAAGGGCTTGGCTCTACCTTATTACCCGTTCAGATGGAAAGAGTACGAAAGGTAAGGGTCGTTAGTCATACTAAAAAGGGTGCAGCATCTTCAGTTTCAGTTCCCTCTTCAGTTGAACTAGCTGTAAGTTCAACAACTAAGAAGGCTTTAAATTATACGGGACTTATCATCAATACAAAGGGTTTTGATGCTAAACCTGCCATGTATCCTAGAATTCTTGACGAAAGTGGAGAGTCTGTTTATGACGTAGCCAGTGCTAATCCGAATGCCACTATTGAGGAGGGTCTTACGGGTTACAGGAAAAGTATTGATGCGGCAAAACAGGTTGCCAGAATCGGCAATAATCCACTGATCATCAAGGCTCAAAAAATTAATGGAAAATACAACGCTGATATAATCGTTTCAGATTCAGACGCACAGAAAATCTTTCAAGCTGACAGCAAAGGTGGAATCCTTGGTGAGGCCAAGGTAGTGGTGGTTATTGATTAATTATTTAGAAAACTCTTTGTAGCTCACCAGGGTAACAGGGATTTAACCAATAAACAATTGAATACTTCTATCCTGTTATCCTGGTAAAGAACAGTATTATAAATTTCTTCTGTATACTACTACGCACCAGAAGGTTGAGATCAGGTGTGTAGTAATACAACCATATTGACCAAAATTGAAAGGAGAAACTCAATATGAGCAAACAAATATCTCATATGCTTGTTATTAGCAAGAAAAAGTTATATAGCCTCATTATCATGGTTGCGTTTTTATGCTTTATCAGTGTTCCTCCTTCATCCATATTCGCTGCCTCAAATTTAGAAGAGGGGATCAAGGAGTTGGCACAGCAGATCTCAAACAACATGCTCAAGACAGGAAAAAAGAAGATCGCCGTGGTGGAGTTTAGTGATCTGGATGGAATGATAACAGCCTTTGGTCAGCATCTGGCGGAGGAACTGATTACAGAACTGTTTCTTATCAGTCCCGGACAATTTGAGGTTGTAGAGAGACGGCAGTTGATGAAGGTGCTGAGTGAGCAAAGGCTTACAATGAGCGGACTTCTTGATGCAAAGGCGATGGAAAGTGTAGGTAAGATATTGGGTATTGAAGCTATTGTCACAGGTTCAATGACAGACCTTGAGAGTAATATTAAAATCAATGCTAGAATGATTGGGATTGAAACCGCCAGGGTCTTTGCTGTGGCAAGGACAAGCATTCCTAAAATAGGAATTGTGGCAAAACTTATGGCAAAAGAGGCCAATATCACACAACTAAATCTTCAAACAGCACTAAAGACAACTGCTCAATTATCTGCCTCTTCTGTATACACTAACAAAAATTCCAAAATATTTCATAAATACAATTGTCCTGAACTAAACACAGAAGGCTTAGTAGAATTCAAATCAACAAAAAGAGCGATTAAGGCCGGAGGCATGGCTTGTAGGCGTTGTAGTCCATCACAGCAAGTAACTGGGAGTGAAAGTATACAAAATACAACATCTGCACCTTCTTTTCAGAATGATTTTTTAAGGGTTACGTTACAATCAATAATTAAATCAGAAGATATGAAGAGGGTAAATCTTGTGCTTTTAATGGAGAATATTACAAACGACGATATTTGGTTAGGTTGGCAATCACGTACCGCAAGCTTGCTTGGAAATGAAGGCGTAGAATGGTCAGCTTCAAATATCAGTGGTATAGAAGCTGTTTATGGTGGTAATTATGGCAAGAGACATTACAGTGTGTTTAATCCAGGCACAAAGAATACTATTAATATAAAATTTTATACAAACAGAGCCGTTGAATCAGATGAAACAATCTTTAGCTTTAGTTGCAATATGCTCAGGTATGTAAAAAACCCGCCAACTCGATTTTCTATTGGACTTAGTAATATGAGGATAACGCAATAAATATTAACTACACTTTTGAAACAATATAATATTTGTTTGAATTAGTCTCAGATTTGTGCATATAAGTGCAATTTTTTTTTATATCAGTGAGATTCAGTGTTTATCTGTGGCAGACATAATCTTTAATTTACTATAAAATGAAACAAGTAAATTCAAAAATAGTCTTAATATGGTTCTTGATATTCACCGGATATGCTTTGAATTCCTTTGCAGAAGTCAGAACATATTTTGACATGGTTGGAGTATACAAAGAACTTGACATGGGTACACACTTGGATATAGCCGTAAATCCGAATGGAGAGATTATGATTGCAGATGGTGACAAACATAGATTAATGCAAATTGATCAAGCCACAGGAAGTATTGACGTTCTTCAAATTAAACTGGAACATAGAGACAAACCATTTATACCCTATGGAATTTTTGTAGATTCTTCTGGCAATAAATATATTGCCAATCCTGATCTAAATACAGTTCTTGTTATCGATACAGATGGAAATGTCATAGACAGAATCGGAGGATTTGGAAGCCTTCTTAAACGTCCTGTTGATATTGTACTGGATGCAGATGGTAACCTCTATGTTCTGGATATGATAGGGCCAAAGGTTCATGTCTTTGCCCCTGATGGGAACACCATTGAATCTATTCAGATTGGATTAGAAATGCAAGATTCTTCAGTATCTAAATTAGGATTAGACTCAAAAGGGAATATATATGTTACAGACAAAGGACTAGGTAAGGTTTCAAGAATAACTCCAAGCCGTCAAATATTTGAATTTGAAAAAGTGGTGAATAAAGAAAGTAAACTAATGGTACCGTCAGGTATTGCTATTGATTCAAGTGATAGACCTTTTATTATCGATTATCTTAACAATACCCTTCATGAGTTTGATAACACAGGAAGATTTATAAAAGAACATATCCTTGCTAAAGAATTCCTTAAGCAGCCTTCATCCATTATTTTTTACAATAACAATGTTTATATTATAAACGAGGGAAATGATGAAATTCTCCAATTAGAGCTGAAACACGCCGAATCTAGCATAGAACATGAACTACTGGGTGAATGGTATTTTATTAAAGGTTTTTATAAAGAGGCCATTCAGGAGTTGAATACATCCATTGAACTTGGATTTAACTACACTGACGTATATTATTTTCTGGGGCTTAGTTATTACAATATAGAAAATTTTCAAAAGTGCATAAAATATCTTGAAAAATCGTTAAAGGGAAATGCGAAAGATATAGACGCTCGCTTTCAACTTGCGAATGCTTATCACAAAGTAAATTACATTGATAAGGCTATAGAGCGGTATCGGGATGTCATTTCTGTCAACCCGGATCATCTTCTTGCACATTATAACCTTGGTAACTCATACTTGGAAATTGGTAAATCTGACAAGGCAGAAAGTAATTATAGAGACGCTCTGGATATTTCTCCAGATTATATAGACGCTAAAATTGGTCTTGGAAGAGTTTTCCTGGAAAGGAATGAAAACAAAGAAGCGGAAAATATTTTTTCTGAAATATTAGACGATAACCACAGAATAAGTCAGGCAAAATATTACCTTGGACTAAGCTTTTTCAAGCGGGGGAAGTACAAAAAGGCAATTAAAACCCTATCCAAGGCGTCACAAGAAGGTCCTTATTATTTAGATTCTCTTTATTGTCTGGGACTTTCCTATAGAGCAATTGGTAAAAACGAAGATGCATTAAAGAGCTTTGAAACCGTCTTAAGTATAAAACCAGCTCATCAAGGAGCAAGGAAACAGATTAGATAGTTACAAAATATTTACAGGAGGGTTACTATGAAACTAAGTATTATAACATGTCTTTTTGTGCTTTTTATTATTTCCATCTCGTCTGTCTTATGCGCGGTAGAAACGTCAACAGAAACTATTATTGTTTCTGGTGAATCTCCTATCTACGATGGTAAGGTTGAGCCAGCAAGGCAGAGAGCGCTTGAAGACTCTTTTCGAAATGCCGTAAGAAAAATACTAGGGACAATGGTCACTGCGGAGAGCTATACACAAAATGCCATTTCCATCGATGATTCAATAGTGACAAAGGCAAAAGGCTATATCAAAACCTACGATATTTTAGGAGAGCAGAAGGATAAAGAATCAATTCTTTTAAAAGTAAAGGTGATCTTATCAATAGAACCAATAAAAGATGACCTGACTGCCATGAAGATCCTTATTGACGCAATGGGAAATCCACGGATTGTTCAACTAATTGATGAAGATGGACAGGAGACGATAAGTCATTCATACGCAGCAGAACAGATTACAAAGATTTTTACGAAGAATGGATTCAATTGTGTTGATCCTTTTTCTACAGGTAATATTACAGAGAAAGAAATTCTTAATGCCTTTGAGAAAGGGGATTTCATCGGTCTCGATAGTGATAAGTTAAAAGCTGATATCCTCATGTTGGGCAAAGGAAGGGTAGAGAACATTACTAATATAGAGATATCTGGTCTTATAGGGTGCATTGTAAATTTAGATATTAAGGTTATTAGAATAGAAACTGGTAAGATTGTGACGGAACAGAGTACAAGGATTAATGGTGTTGGTGCTAACAGAGAGTCTGCTTACAAGAATGCATTCAGCAAAGCAGGAGAGGATATTAGTGATTTATTGATAGACGAGATCATAAAAGCCTGGGGCTCTTCATTGTTGAATGGAAGAGATATAAGCCTGGAAGTGTCTGTAGATGACTACACAAAATTGAAAGATTTTAAGAAAAGGGTAAGTCATCTCTTTGGAGTAAAACAGATCAGTCAAAAGTATTTCAAGGATGGAAAGGCTCTGTTTCTATTAAAATTCACAGGCTCTGCACAAACACTGGCTGAGATCATCAGTACAACATATTTTATGGATATTAAGGTGGCAATAGCTGAGCTATCTAATGATGTTGTGAAGGTTAAGATAAATTAAAATTACCGCTGTCTACCTATAAGGAAAGAATGGAGAATAAAATGAGAATATCTAAACAGGCATCATTAATACTACCTTTTCTATTTGTTTGCCTTTTTCAAAGTAATATCCATGCTCAGGGATTTTTGAAAAATTTCCTCAGCAATTCTTTAATAAAAGAGGGCAAACAGTTTAAGTCTGACGGTAAATTCCCTTCCGCAATTAGAAAATTTACTAAGTCAATAAAAAGAAATCCGGAAAATCTTGAAGCATACTATCAGCTGGGATTAATCTTTGAAGAAGTTATGCACGATTATGACAAAGCAATTTCCTTGTTCAAAAATGTTAATATGCTATCTGAAGGTATTAAGCCTGTGGGTACTGATGAAGAATTAAAAGAGTTTAATTCATTAATTACAAACGCAAGAACTGGTGTAGGCAGAGTTATTGGTCAAAAGTTTGAATCTATAGAAAAACCAAAGAGTCCTGTTTATATAATGGTTAAACCATATCAAAAAATATCGAAAGAGCCAAAATTGCTTTCCTTTAGTATCCACAAAACAACCAGCTATGCTAGCGAATTTGAATTATTGGAATATAGTAACAACTGGTATCAAATCAATGTTCCGTCAACTGGTAAAGGATGGGTTAATGGAAAGGATATATTAAAGATTATACAAAAAGATGAAAAAGCTGTAGAAACTAGCCCCGCTGGAAAGGCAGCTCTATATCATAGATTTGTAGATCGGTATCCTGAATCCCGTTTTGCTCAAAATGCCAAAGACAAAGCCGATGACATATATTACGGATTAGCAAAAGAAGAAGGTTCGATTAATAGTTACTCAATGTATTTGAAAGAGAATCCTAATGGAAAATATTCAGAAGAAGTACAGTTAAAGAAAGATGAATTAACTTTTGAGGATGAAGGTTTTTTAAATAATATTAACAGATTGAGACAATGGATAACCAATAATCCTGAAAGTACATATCTGGAAAAAGCCAAAAACAGAATTGATAAACTAACATTCGCCCAGGCAAAGTATGACAACAACACTGTGTCTATGGAAGGGTATATAATTGATTATCCTGCAGGAAAGTTTGTACCTGAAGCAAAGCAATTACTTGAAGACCTAAAATATAATCAGGCTAAATTTAATGACACTGTGGCTTCTTATGGAAAGTATTTGGATGAATACCCTGAAGGCAAATATGCAGATGCTGCTGCAAGAAGAGTAGACGGAAAGAACTTCAGCGCTTTGTTGAATAGTCAGAATATTGAATTACTGGTTGGTCATTTAGGAAAAGAGACTAATAAAGAGCGGAAAGAACTTGTAAAAAAGAGGGTTGAAGAGTTGCATTTTAAAAAGGCAGATGGAGTTAATAATGACGTTGAAGCCATTAAGATGTATGAAGATTACCTGCAAAAATATCAGGATGGTTTGTATGTTAAAGATGCAAATGCAAGAATAGAGGCGCTATCGTTCAATATTGCTTTAAGTAAAGATAACCTTGAATCACTCAAAAAATTTCTGAAGACGTATCCTAATGGGAAATTTGCTCAGAATGCAAAAAATAGAATTGAAGAAATTGTCTTTAATGGAACAAAACATGTGGATACGATTGATGGTTATAGAAATTTCATTAGAGAATATCCAGATGGTGTATTTTCCCCACAGGCAAGGAATAGAATAGAGGGACTGGCCTTTGAAGATGCTAAAACAAAAAATACAACCAACGCATACAAAGGATTCATTGCAGAATACCCTGACAGTCATTTAACCAAAACAGCAAAAAACATAATAGAAGCTGAATATTTTGAAAATGCTAGATTGAAAGGTACCGTTGAGGCGTACAATGAATATATTGAACTCTACCCTGATGGATCTCATCTGGTAGAATCTCAATTAATGATAGATGGACTTACATTTGAACCTTATAGAGTAAAGGGTAGTGTCGGTGGCTTTGAAAAATTTATCAAAAAGTATCCTGACAATAGATATGTTAAGGATGCAATGGCAAGAGTAGATCGGTTAAATTTTGAATACTACAAAAAAAAGAATACACTTAAGGCCTATAAGAAGTTTGTTAATAAATATCCAGATAACAGATACGTAAGTGAAGCCAAGCAGAAGATCTCTAGATTGACTCCTATGGGTGAACATAAAAGCGATAAATCTAGTTTCTGGTTTTGGATGATAATATTGCATTTTTCTTCAATAGCTATAATAGCAGTAGTTATATTAAAGCGAGAAAAAATATTAAAAAATATATCTGATTTTAAGAAAAAGCGTGAAGAGCAGGAAAAGAAACAAATAATAGTAACAAAATCATTTAATAAGAATGAACATAAAGATAAACCGGTTCAGGATAAAGCCAAAAGTATAAATTATGAATCTCAAATTGGAAAAAAACATGAAGAGCATGAAAAAGAACAAATAACAGTAAAAAAATCATTTAATCAGAATGAACTTAAAGATAGACCGGTTCAGGATAAAGCCAAAAATATAAATTACGAATCCCAACCAATTGGTAAAACTAGGAATGCAGGAGTCGTTATTATACTCGCAATTATTACGGCTGGTATTTATTATGCAGTCTGGTATTACAAAATAAATACAGAAATCAAAGCACATGATCCTGATCAAAAATTCAGTCCTGGCTGGGCAACAGTAGCTATCTTTTGCCCAATTGTAAATATCGTTTCTATGTACAATACGGCAGACAGAATAAAAAAGATGCAGAAAGCTGATGGCCTTCAGGATTTAATAAGCCCCGGAGCTGCTTTGGTTTGGATACTTCTCTTTTTTATGGGTTATTTTATTGTTGTTCAAGGAGCACTTAATAATCACTGGTATGATCATGGTAAAAAGGAAGGTACAAATTGTTAAGTAAGCATAGCCAAACATAATAATGAAATATAGGTAACTATGAAGTCAAATTTATCTTCCCAAACGAATATCATATGAGGTAAAGATGGCCAGGTATGGCATGACAAAATTATGGGAAAATTTCGGGAACGGTAGCAGTGAATATAAACTGATTCCTATCATAACATGCATGTTGGTGCTTACGTTATGAGTTATTGCAAGAATACGCCACAATGCAAGCTGAGGCAATGGCAAAAAAACTAGTTTAAATTAAAGAAACAAATAGTTGATTTTTATCTTTAGATTGTTTTTGGCAATTCGGTGTAAGGACGGCTAGGCGTGGCACAACAAAATTGCTGGAATTGTAGTTTTAAAGAAACAAGGAAACAATTTTTCCGGCACAAAAATAGAATAATTTTTTGTTCAAGATTATAAGTAGTTTATTAAACTGTAGGAGGTAAAACGAAGGCCTATGAAATTATTATTTCCAGGATTAATTTTTTTGATGATGAGCTTCTTGGTAGTAAACAACGCTTTTGCAATTTCTAGTCTTAAGATTAGGTGTAATGTTGAAGGTGCTACAGTTTCAATTGATGGAAAATTTAAAGGTGAAAGCCCTTCTTTGGACGCTGAAGTTCGAGCTGGTAAGCATAAGATTGTAATAAGAAAAAATCTTGCTGACGGCAGCTATTATTATTACGAAAAAGAGGTAAGGCTTGGAGATGGAGTTACCCAAGAAATCTTTGCTCGTCTAGAAAGGAAATATACAGAAGAATATTATTGGAATAAAGCTGAAAAAAGTGGGAGTGTAATGGAGTATGAGGAGTATTTAAAGAAATGTCCTAATGGCACAAATGTAAAAAAAGCAATGGTCAAAGTTGAAGATTTATATTATTCCTTCTGCAGCAATATTTCTGGTTGCAACAAATATTTAGAGAAATATCCTAGTGGTAGGTATGCAAAAAAAAGCGCAGACACGATTGAAGACTTATATTTTGCCAAGTGTGACAGCATTTCTGGCTGTAATGAATATTTAGAGGAATATCCTAATGGTAGGTATGCAAAAAATACAAAAAATAAAATTGCGGATTTAAAGAAGCCAAAGACCCCAACTGTTGTACTTGCAACCTTCAAAAACGTTGGGCCATGTAGGTGGAGTCCTGATAAGAAGCTATCGGAATTAGAATTAACCGACGTGAATATTTCATTCATTGGCTGTCGGGGTAAAAGGGAAAATATTTGGTTTGGAGATATACAGGAAGTTGAAAAGCGTCAGCCAGGGTGGCCTGGCTTTCGCAATGAGTGTGCAGTAACGTTATATTACCATCGAAGAGGGGATAAGAATCTACATTTTCGTACGGAGGATAAACGTGATAATTTTTATCATAAACTAAATGCAGCCCGAGAATCTTGGGTCGTTAAATATCAAATTTCTACGAAACAATTTGAGAAAACTACTGACAGTGTCAATTCTAATAAATCAATTTTAATTTTAGGCCTCTGGAAAAATGAGGTTGGTATGATTGAATACTTCAAAGAGGGTACTTTTATGTTAAATGTGGATACTGGGGAGAAAAAAGCAGGTACTTGGAATATAAATGGAGATACCCTGACATTGCGTTTTTACATTTACCCGAAAACATATAAATATAAGATATTAGAACTGTCTGCATCCACATATAAAATTATGGGGATTAGTGTAGACAAGAATACTTATAACGCAAGAAGGATAGAATCCACCATGCAGACTGTATACACAACAGAAAGGCCTAAAATACAGATATCTAAACCAAAAATTAAAATAGATACAAATTATGGCTCTTTTACCCTGGAACTGTATCCAAAAAAAGCGCCAAAAACAGTAGAAAATTTTCTCCAATATGTTAGGGACGGATTTTATAAAGGCACCATTTTCCATAGAGTAATCAAAGGGTTTATAATTCAGGGTGGAGGTTTATCTGAAAACATGCGGCAGAAACTAGCAAGAGATCCTATTAATAATGAAGGTAGCAATGGATTAAAGAATCTTCGCGGTACCGTTGCCATGGCACGTTCAAATGAACCTCATTCATCTACTTCCCAGTTCTTTATCAATACCGCAAATAACACATCGCTAGATTATAAAGTAAAAAATGCGCAAGATTGGGGTTACTGTGTGTTCGGTAAGGTAGTAGACGGTATGGATGTTATAAGTACCATAGAGAATTTACCAACAATAACCGAGGGAGAATTCAATGACGTTCCTGTAAATCAAGTGATAATTGAAAGTATAAAAATTGATAATAATAGTCAGCAATCTAATTCTGCATCGACGGGAAATAATAAAAAATCAGACGTTTCTAATAATGTATCATCTTCCGTATTTGCCACAAACACTTCTAACATATATCACAAATCTAATTGCCCTGAACTGGGTACCAAAGATTTGATGGAATTTAATTCACCCAAAAAAGCACGTAAATCCGGTGGTATACCTTGTGGCAATTGCAATCCATAATATTCTTTTACTATAAATTACAAAGTATATTACTTAGTTTACGTAAAGTAGAAACTGCGTTTCGTTTCCGTAACAAGCCACACCTCATCTGTTATATTTCTGTGTATCCTGATGTTTAGATTTTCTCTTGATTTTTCAGTTATTCAGCCTTTTAACATTTCCACTTTGCTTCTTAAATTCAAATATATTATGTTGGAATATGGTAATACACCGTTTTGTTTTTTTCAGTTTTTTATGGTTTAAATTCCGATAACCTTGTGATCGTTTTACTTATAATGCTCTATTATACCTTGATAGACTCATGACGATTAGAAAAAGTCGGACATGAAATAAATTTATCATGTCCTGGAGCTTTTAATGAGATTTAATACAATAGGCCGTAGTGTGAAAGCACTGTGGCCTTTTTCATTGACTTACAGTCTTAATAAGAATCTCTAGTCTGTCCCGGTAAATGATTAATATAAAAATCTCTCAATTTGTGATTAATATTTCCGCCGGAAACTTATTAACATTTTATACCCCCATAAGATGTTAATGTGTTAAAAAAGATTATGAGATTTTAACTTCAAACAAGAAATAGATGATACAATGAGGATTATTATTCTTGGTATAAAAGTAGGTGGAACACCTCTGTACTTTTCTAAATAACCAGATACTGTATTTGAATTACGGTAATACACCGTTTTACTTTTTATAAATATTTGTTATAGATATTTTATTACATAAAAAAAGGAAGACATAAGCGGCAACTTATGTCCTCCAGGACATTATTCCCATTCACCAATGAAAAAGAATAATACGTATAGATTAGTTAATAAACTCAATATAGCAACAAAAAAAGCTGCATGGATGAGGACGGTCACCACCGCCCGGAAGACATGCAGCTTTTTTTTTGGCTTCAGATTGGGAGAACCCCTATGACTTGATACTAAGAAACAACCGGAACAAGATTCTTTTAAGATGTTGAAATACAATGACTTACATTTTGGCAGTTTTTGACTGTTTTTATAGCCTTTTCAGGAGA
>Ga0257123_1001136_pt1 | contig 17038 bp, 16 predicted proteins | sample SI106_135metaG_FD_190185 | JGI IMG/M metagenome (GOLD analysis project Ga0257123, IMG submission 190185) | Marine microbial communities from Saanich Inlet, British Columbia, Canada - SI106_135 | ecosystem: Environmental > Aquatic > Marine > Inlet | place: Canada: British Columbia | collected...
ATGCTTAAGCTTGAAAAGTTATTCGGATTGGAATTAAGCAAAAAACATTACAAACTTATTTAAAAAAACAAGATTTTGTGAAAAATATTATTGATCATCATACAATTGATATAAATAAAATTATTGATATTTCACATAAAGCTGGCAGCAAGATCTTACAAATTTATAATAAAGAATCATTTGATCATCAGTTAAAAACAGACAATAGTCCATTAACTGAAGCAGATATCGCTTCTCATAACTTAATTACACAACAACTAAAAGAAATAACACCAACAATACCAATTTTATCTGAAGAGTCTTCATTTGTTTCATGGCAAAAAAGAAAACAATGGGAATGCTATTGGTTGATTGATCCATTAGATGGGACTAAGGAGTTTATTAAGAAAAATGGAGAGTTCACAGTAAATATCGCATTAATTTATCAAAACGACCCAATTATTGGTGTAGTACATGCACCAGTGTTAAATGAAACATGGGTGGGTGAGCAAGGAAAACCTGCAAAAAAAATCACTCAATTTGATACTAAAATAATCAAGGTAAAGCCTCATAATCGGGGCGAAGTTTATAAAGTAGTCGGTAGTAGATCACATGCTGGAGATAGTCTTAATGAGTTTCTCAAAGAGTTAGAGAAATACGAACTGGTTTCAATGGGTAGTTCAATTAAGCTCTGTTTAGTAGCTGAAGGAAAGGCTCACTTATACCCAAGACTTGGGCCAACATCAGAATGGGATACGGCTGCTGCACATGCTATTGTTAACGCTGCAGGTGGCAAGGTTATTGATAATGAAACTCAAATGCCATTACAATACAATACCAAGGATTCATTACGTAATCCTCATTTTATAGTGCAACCAAATTAAATCCTATTTTGAAAATTTTAGTTGAACTTCCTACTTGGCTTGGCGATACAGTGATGGCAACGCCAGCTATTGAAAATTTAGCAAATTTTTATAATGAGATAGAAATCACATTTATTGGCTCATTTGTCTCAATTGAAGCGCTTAAAAATCATCCAAAAGCTATTAAAACATTCGTTTTAGATAAAAAATACACGTCTTTATACAAAATATCACGTGATTTAGGTAATTTTGATGCGTTTTTCTCGTTTAGAAGCTCATTTCGCACAAAATTTCTCAAATTTTTAATATCAGCTAAAAAGAAGTATCAATTCGATAAAAACAAATATCAAAATCGTCATCAAGTAGAAAAATATAACGACTTTATCAATGATAGTCTAGAGTCTGACTTGACTGCGGGCAAATTAGTTTTACATGCTAATGATCTAAAATTAAGAATTAAGAATTCACCATTGCCGATACTCGGCATAAACCCTGGGGCATCTTACGGTAGTGCCAAACGCTGGTATCCTCAAGAATTTGCTAAAGTGGCTAGAGAGTTATCTGCTGAGTACAATATTGTTATCTTTGGTGGTCCTGGTGAAACCGATATTGCTGGTGATATTGAACAAGCGCTAATTAATAGCGGCATTAAGAATTATAAAAATATTGCAGGCAATACAACCATTACGGAATTGATTAATAAAATAGCAAGTATAGATTTATTTATTACTGGCGATAGTGGGCCTATGCATGTAGCAGCTGCTTTTCAAGTACCAACAGTGGCAATTTTTGGACCAACCAAAGATAAAGAGACTTCGCAATGGATGAATAAAAAAAGCATTATTGTGAAAAAGAATTTGGATTGCCAACCATGCATGAAACGTACTTGCCCTCTACAACATCATAATTGTATGAACCTTATTAAGGCCGTTGATGTGTTAAATGCAGTTAGCCGTATCAAATAACATGTTTATTAGTACAGATCTCTCAAATTTTGGAATGCAAACCAAAGAAATTGTTTACCCAATTGATTGTATGTATAATTTTGGAGAGTTATTTTTTAGTTACTACTGTCCTTAAAGCTTAAGGCTGTAGTGCGGTAGCTATCCTATTTATGATGAATTCTAATGATAAAATTTACGTTGCAGGTCATAATGGCATGGTCGGCTCTGCAGTTGTTAGAAAGTTACGTGAAAACGGTTTTATAAATATAATTACACGCCCTAGTTCAGAGTTAGATCTTACCAATCAGCAAAACGTCCATAATTTCTTTCAAGATGAAAGTCCAGACTACGTTGTTATTGCTGCTGCTAAAGTTGGCGGTATTCATGCTAATGATAGTTACCCTGCAGAGTTTATTTATCAAAACTTAATGATTGAAGCAAACCTTATTCATGGCTCGTATTTAGCGGGGGTAAATAAGTTGTTATTTTTGGGGAGTTCTTGTATTTATCCAAAAGAATCACAACAGCCAATTAAAGAAGAATATTTATTAAGCGGTCAGCTAGAGTCAACGAATGAGCCGTATGCTGTTGCAAAGATTGCAGGAATTAAGCTTTGTGAATCGTACAATCGCCAATATGGTACAGATTATAGAAGTATAATGCCTACCAATCTTTATGGACCTAATGATAATTTTCACTTAGAAAATTCTCATGTGATACCTGCAATAATACGAAAAATTCATTTGGCCAAATGCATAGAAAAAGGTGATTGGCAAGCAATAAAAGATGATATTAATAAATATCCAATAAAAAATCTTGATAGTCATTCCAGTCAAGGACAAATATTAACAGAGCTTGCGAAGCAAGGTATTCATTCAACATCCAACACTAAAAATTCAACATTAAGCGCAAGCGTCAACCTTTGGGGTAGTGGAAAGCCAATGCGTGAATTTCTCCATGTAGATGATATGGCAGATGCATCAATCCATATCATGGATATTGATAAAAAAATATTAGAAAGTGAGGTGGATCTAATGCTTTCCCACATTAATATTGGCACTGGTACAGATATTACAATTAAAGATGTTGCGCAAACAATTAAAGAGGTTGTTGGATTCTGTGGAGAAATTGTTTTCAATACTAAAATGCCTGACGGCACTAAAAGAAAACTACTAGATGTATCTAAAATAGAAAATTTAGGCTGGAAGCCCGCAATTACTTTAAAAGATGGCCTTAAAGAAACCTATGAATGGTTTTTAGAAAATAATAAAAAATTAAGAGGGTGAGAGAGAATGATAAAAAAAGCACTAATTACTGGTATTACAGGACAAGACGGATCTTATCTAGCAGAGTTTTTATTAGATAAAGGCTATGAAGTGCATGGCATTAAGCGCCGTTCCTCTTCGTTTAACACTGATCGCATTGATCATCTTTATCAAGATCCACATGAGTCTGATGGTAAATTTATTTTGCATTATGGAGATTTGTCTGATTCAATGAGTTTAGTACGAATCATCCAGCAAATTCAACCTGATGAAATATATAATCTTGGTGCACAATCTCATGTTGCTGTATCATTTGAAACACCAGAATACACTGCAGATACTGTAGCTTTAGGTGCGCTACGTATACTGGAGGCTATTCGTATTTCAAAATTGGAAAAGAAAACACGTTATTATCAAGCCTCTACCTCAGAGTTGTATGGTGAAGTACAAGAGACTCCTCAAAAAGAAACCACGCCATTTTATCCTCGTTCGCCTTATGCGGCAGCTAAACTTTACGCTTATTGGATTACCATTAACTATCGTGAGGCTTATGGCATGTATGCGTGTAATGGTATACTTTTTAATCATGAGTCTCCTGTACGAGGTGAAACATTTGTTACTCGCAAAATCACTAGAGCACTAGCTCGTATTTCACTAGGTCTGCAAGATACAGTCTATCTTGGTAATTTGGATGCCAAGCGTGACTGGGGCCATGCAAAAGATTATATTGAGATGCAGTGGCTCATGTTACAACAAGATGAGCCTAATGATTTTTGTATTGCCACTGGTGTCCAGTATTCTGTACGTGATTTTGTAAACTTTGCCTGGGGTTATTTAGGAAAGGTTGTTTGCTGGGAAGGAGAAGGAATGAATGAAAAAGGTTATGAATCTGAAACTGGAAAGTTAATAGTTGCAGTTGATTCCAGATATTTTAGACCAACCGAAGTAGAAACTCTACTTGGCGATCCAACTAAGGCTAAAGAAAAACTTGGATGGGAGCCACAAATTAACTTTAAAGAAATGGTGTACGAGATGATGGAAAATGATATTAATATTGCCAAACGAGACTCTTTAGTTAAAAAGCATGGCTTCAAAGCCCCAGACTATCTTGAATAATAAGTATTTTTGATAGATCATAAAAATGACACGAAATGAATTAATTCAGAAGTTTAACAATATTGTTGGCGTTAAGAATGTGCTAACAAAACCAATACAAACAGCTTACCATCGTAGTGGATTTCGTTCTGGCAAGGGTGTAGCATTAGCAGTTGTATTTCCTAGTACTATTTTAGAGCAGTGGAAGTTAATTGAGGTGTGCGTAAATACTAATTGTATTATTATTATGCAAGCGGCAAAAACAGGTTTAACTGAAGGTTCTTCACCAAGTGGCGATGCATATGATAGAGATGTGGTTATTATTAACACACTCAACATTAAACAGATTTACTTAATCAATAATGGCAAGCAAGCGATTAGCTTATCTGGTGCTAGCTTACACAGCCTTGAAGAAAAGTTGGTAGAAATTAATCGTGCCCCCCATTCGGTAATTGGATCATCTCAGATTGGTGCAACTGTTATTGGTGGCATAGCTAATAACTCAGGTGGCGCTTTGGTTAAGCGTGGCCCCGCCTATACAGAATTTGCTTTGTATGCACAAGTTGATAAAAATAGAAAACTGCATCTAGTTAACCATCTTGGTATTGACGGGTTAGGCGAAACACCTGAAGAAATTCTTAATAATATTCAGGCAGGTAATATTGACCCAATTAATATTCAGTATGACACAGGAATGGCTTCTGATCATGAATATATTGATCGTGTGCGTAATGTAGAGTCAGATGTTCCAGCTCGTTATAATGCTGATAAGCGACGACTATTTGAAGCTAGTGGCTGTGCAGGGAAGCTCGGTGTGTTTGCTGTACGAACTGATACTTATGCTGTGCCAGAGAAGGAGCAAGTGTTCTACCTCGGCACTAATAACCCGGAAAAATTAACTCAGTTACGCAAGGATATTTTAACAAATTTTGAGTATCTTCCAGAGATGGCAGAATATCTACACCGTACGATTTTTAAGATAACTGAAGCTTATGGCAAAGATACCTTTTTATCTATTAATTACTTAGGCACGGAGAATATGGCGCGATTCTTTGTCGTTAAGGCAAAAATTGAGCATCTATTAAAGCGATTACCACTATTATCTGATTCATTGCCAGATAAAATTTTATTTTATTTGAGTAAATTATTTCCACAGCATCTACCTAAACGCATGCTTAAATTCCGTGATAAATATGAACATCACCTAATTCTGAAGGTGAGCGATAAAGGTATTAATGAGGCTCATAATTATCTGAAGAGGTGTTGGTCTAAAGAATACGATAGTAGTTTTTTTGCCTGTAGGGTTGACGAGGGCAATAAAGCTTTACTACATCGTTTTGCAGCTGGAGCGGCAGCCGGGCGTTATCAAATGATTCATAGTAATGAAGTAGAGGGAATTTTATCACTAGATATTGCATTGCGCCGTAATGATGATGACTGGGTTGAAAAACTCCCTCAAGAGATTAATAACAGCCTTGTTCATGTACTTTATTATGGACATTTTATGTGTAATGTTTTTCATCAAAATTATATTTTTAAAAAAGGTACTGATAGACAAAAAATGAAGCTGATGATGCTTGCAATGCTTGATGAAAAAGGTGCAAAGTATCCTGCCGAGCATAATGTTGGACATCTGTATAAGGCTGAAAATAGTTTACAGAGGTTTTATAAAAAACTTGATCCAACCAATACTTTTAATCCGGGCATTGGTAAGATGAGTAAATACCAAGGTCATTGTAGTTGTTGCCATTCATGAAAATATTAAACAATAATTGGCTTATTTTCGATGATGAAATACCTCTTGCACAGAAGCTATCAGAAAAGATATTAAGCATTGCAAAAGAATCTATTTTAAAAAAAAATTGTTTTAATATTGTTTTAACCGGTGGTCAAAGTGTCCTTAATTTATATAGAATTCTATCTAAATCTGATTCGATTTGGGATAAATGGCATATTTATATAGGTGATGAGCGCTTTTTGCCCATAGAGCATAAAGATAGAAATGATAGAATTATTAATGAAATATGGTTAAATAGTAGTCTAATTCCTAAAAAAAATATTCACTTTATTCGACCAGAATTAGGTTTACTGGAAGCTCAAAAAGAGTATGAAAAAATATTAAATAGAATTGATAAATTTGATGTTGTGCTACTAAGCATGGGCGAAGATGGTCATGTGGCTTCATTGTTTCTAAATCATTCACATCCTGAGGATCAAATGGTTATTATTGAAAATAATTCACCAAAATCACCTAGACAAAGAGTTAGTATGTCATACAAGCAACTAAACAAGTCGAGTTACATCTTTAAACTTGTTGTTGGCGAATCAAAACAAAAGGCTGTGAGTTTACTGCAACAAAATACAAACCTTCCAATTTCAAAAGTTAAAGGTGAATGTGAGGAACTATATATTTGTAAAAATGCAATTTATTAGCATTCTTTGCTTAATGGATTTTTGTAAATTATGTAGGGGCTTAATTAGTTGACTAAATCTTTTTTACAAATTGTAATTGGCACCTTATAAAGGCTTTATTTTGGCATCATGCCCAAATTTATTGCACGTCAAGATACAATTCATCGAGTCCCATATATATGCAGCGCATTCAGATCATTGCAATGTAAATTTTTATGTACTATAAAGGACGGGAATAGTTTAACTGTTGAAATTGAGGGAATTTCAATAGCTAGCTTAAGAATAAGTAAATAGATTGTCTAATTATTTTCTAATTAAACTAGAAAATAATTATAATACTTTTATTTTTTGCCATAATCAGTGCTTTAAATATGAAAAATAATGAATTAATAACCAGAGTAACATCAATTTTTAGAGAGACATTTGATAATGATTCTTTAGTGATAAGTGCAGAAATGAATGCTGACAGTATAGATGAGTGGGATAGTTTGACTCATATTAGATTAATAGTGTCTCATGAAATAGAATTTGGAGTTAAGTTTAGTATTTCAGAAGTAAATGAACTTGAAAATATAGGTGATTTTATTAAACTCTTAGAATCAAAAATAGATTTATGAGTATAAAAATATCAGAATATTGTATAGAGGATTTATACGATGGCCTGTCAAGAAGATTTGAGTTTGTTGTCACAGATCAAATGATGAAAAATTTTTCCAATATTTCTGGGGATTTTAATCCATTGCATATAAATAATGAGTATGCAAAATTAAAAGGGTTTGACGGAGTTGTGGTATATGGAGGGTTGTTGATTTCACAAATATCTCAAATTATAGGTATGCATTTACCTGGAGATAATTCTCTTTGGAATGGACTTAGTGTTAACTTTATAAAGCCACTTATGGTTGGTCAAAAAGCTATAATAGAGGCAATAGTTGTACATGTTTCAAAGGCAACATCATCATTTAAACTCAACATTAAGATCTTGCACAATAATGTAATAATACTGAAAGGTTCTGCAGAAGTTGTAATTTTATAATTATTTTTTTTAATTTTAATGAATAAAAAAATGTTTTTAGTTACTGGCGGGAGTGGCGGTATTGGTCAAGAGTTAGCGTATTGTCTGGCTAATGTTGGGTATACCCCCATAATTACTTATAATAAAAATTATAAAAATGTGGCGCATCTTGCTGAGAAAGCGAATGCCGAAGTTTTGCAATTAGATTTACTTGATTTAAAGGCTATTGACGCCTTCGTTAATGATCTTGCGTCTCGTAAAATAATTCTAGAAGGTGTTGTTCTTGGTGCATCTGCACCACTGCATTTATCGTCTTTTGGGCATATTACTGAGTCTGATATGGATGACCAATGGCGTATCAACGTTTTAGGGCATCAAAGATTACTAGCCGGATTAGTACGCAAAGTATTTAGTGTTAGAAAAAAAGGTATAGTTATTGGTATTCTATCTGAGGCTATGGGGGTTGATGGAATGGCAGGATTAAAGTCTATGGGTTCTTATATAATTGCAAAATATGGTCTACAAGGGTTATTATCAACAATAAATGCAGAGTATAGATGGATGGATGTTTCTTATGTAAAGCCTGGATACACAGATACTAAAATGCTAAATGCATTTGATGACAGATTTGTAAAATTATTGAAAGAGAGTGGAAAAATAAGTCATCCAAAAGAAGTTGCAAGAAGTATTGTTGATGAAATTTTATTATTTAAATAAAGTACCGGTTATTTTTTAATGAGTTCTGATTTATATATCAATTTAGAATGGCTGCCTACGCCTAGATTCAAATTTAACAATGAACTGAAGATTGCTTTACATAGTGAAAGCCCAGGTCTTTCATTTTATAAGTTGGCAAATTACAGGTTAAATATTAACCAATTAAATATGCTTTCAAATGCGATTATGAAGGCACATTCTAATAATATTGATCTAAGTCCATTAAAGCCATTTAATCTTGGAGTTTTATCTAATTCAACTACATCATTTATCGTTCAGTCTTTAATATCGACTGCTGCTCGTTATGGTTTTTTGTTAACAATTTATGAGGCGCCTTTTGATCAAGTCATGCAAGTTGCATTGGGAAAGGTGCATGAGTTTAACAATGTTAAGATGGATGCAATTCTTGTTGCAATAGACTATAACGGATTGCCAATTCATGGAAAAAATGCATCGATATTTGGAGAATCGTCCACAAATATTCACGAATCTCTAGGTTATTTGAATTTAATTCGAACTCAACTTAAGCAAAGATACAATGCTCCATGCATCTTACAAACATGTGCGCATGAAACTGAGAGTTTTTTTGGTAGTTTTGATATGCAAGTAAAAAACACCTCTAGGCAGTTTATATCTGAATTTAACTTCTCTCTTGTAAAAGAAATTTCCGGTACTGATGATTTTCTGTTAGATGTATCTGCAATTTCTGAAACTGTTGGTTTGTCTAATTGGCATGATCCTGCAATGAAGCATATGGCGAAATTACCATTTTCTCAAAAAATAACCCCATTATATGCAGATAATGTCTGCCGTATTATTGCAGCAATTAGAGGGAAATCACGTCGTGCATTGGTACTTGATTTAGACAATACTATATGGGGAGGTGTAATTGGGGATGATGGCGTAGATGGTATAAAGATTGGCAATGGAGATGCATTAAGCGAGGCGTACTTATCTATTCAGAGTTCTGTATTAAAGTTACATGAGCGAGGGATTGTGTTGGCAGTTTGCTCAAAAAACTTGGATTCTGTCGCAAGAGCGCCATTTAAGGATCGCTCCAATATGTTGGTGAAAGAAAGGCATATTGCATCTTTTAAAGCAAACTGGGATGATAAGGCATCTAATATAAAAAATATTGCCAATGAATTAAATTTAGGGTTAGATTCAATTGTTTTTATGGATGACAACCCAATGGAAAGAGATTTAGTTCGTAAGTATTTGCCACAAGTTGCTGTTCCAGAGTTGCCAGAAGACCCTTCTTATTTTTCAAGAACTCTACTTGCAGCTGGGTATTTTGAAGCTATTCACTTTTCTGATGAAGATAAGACAAGAGCAGAGAGTTATAAGTCTAACGCTAAACGAACAGCTTTACGTAATACAATGGTTGATTTAGATTCTTATTTGCGTACTTTAGACATGAAGGCTGAGATTAAATCTTTTAGCGAAAAAGGAATAAAAAGAATTGTACAGCTTATTTCTAAATCTAACCAATTTAATTTAACCACACACCGTTACAATGAAAGGGAGATTTTAAATTTTTTAAATAAAGACACGTATTACACTATTCAAATCAATTTATCAGATACTTTTGGAGATAACGGCATAGTAGCTCTTGTTATTTGCAATAAAAATAATGGTAAATGGATGATAGATACTTGGATTATGAGTTGCAGGGTTCTTGGAAGAAGGCTTGAAGAGTTTGTTTTTTATGAAATAGTTAAGGCCGCTAGAATAGCAGGAGTTAAGGAAATAATTGGCGTATATATTCCAACTGAAAGGAATTATATTTCACAGGATCTTTATGAAAAATTAGGATTTACAGAATGTGACGATAGTTCACAAGATTACAGAAAATGGTTTATAGATGTAAATTGTGTCAAATTTAAAAAGATACCTATAGAGTTAATTAGTTAATGTGTAGTGGTTTGACAAATTGTAATAAAACGATTTTTAGAAGTCCCAAGATTGAGAGATTGAATTATCAAAGTTTTGAAAATCACTATAAAGTTGTGCAAAATTTAGAAAGTTATATTTATTTCTATAATTACAAAAGGACTCATTTAACGATTGAATTTACGGCATCCGCTCAAAAGTGGCTTGAAATATGTCTAAATAAGTCAGGTCACCATAACCTAGTTTTCTAATGTTGTTTAATTCCTATATATTTTTATTTTTATTTTTACCGATTACTTTACTAGGATTTCACCTAATTGGTAAACAGGGTCGTCATAGAGTTGCTATAGCCTGGCTTGTTGGGTCGTCATTATTTTTTTATGGATGGTGGAATCCTGCATATCTTAGTTTATTGCTATTTTCTATTATATTTAACTACAGTGTAGGGATTTCAATTAGTAATATTTTTGATGGTAATTTATCCAAAAAAGCAATATTAATAACGGGAATTATAGTTAATTTATCCTTGCTCGGATATTTTAAGTATGCTAATTTTTTTATTGATAATTTAAATACACTGGCCGATACCCATATTATCCTTAGAGAAGTTATTTTGCCATTAGGCATATCATTCTTTACATTTCAACAAATAACATACTTAGTTGACGCTTATAATAAAAAGACAAAGGAATATAATTTTCTACATTATTGTCTTTTTGTAACTTTTTTTCCTCAGTTAATTGCCGGACCTATTGTTCATCATAGGGAAATGCTGCCACAATTTACTAGAGACGTTATATACCGTCTTCGTTCAAAACACTTAGCTGTAGGAATAACAATATTTACACTCGGATTGTTTAAAAAAGTGGTGCTTGCTGATGGAATTTCAGTTTATGCTAATCCGGTATTTAATGCAGCAGAAGCTGGAGTAGTACTTACATTTTTTGAAGGATGGGGAGGGTCTCTTGCATACGCATTTCAGCTTTATTTTGATTTTTCTGGATATTCAGATATGGCAATAGGTCTTGCACGAATGTTCGGTATTCTTCTCCCGCTTAATTTTAATTCTCCATATAAAGCAACCAATATTTCTGATTTTTGGAGGCAATGGCATATAACATTGTCGAGACTTATCAGAGACTATTTATGGAATCCTGTTAGTTTGTTACTAACTAGGTATGCGATTAATAAAAAATATAGTAATTTTGGTATATTTATTTTAGCTATCGTAATCCCAATATTTTTCTCGTTTTTTTGGATTGGTCTTTGGCATGGGGCCGGCTGGAATTTTGTATTATTTGGGCTTGTACATGGTTCTTATATAGTGATCTATAATGTATGGACTAGAATTAAATATAGCACCCGGGGTTTGATGCTGATTAGATCTAAAAGCATATCTCATGTAATTGGTTGGCTTATAACATTTGTGTCAGTTGTATTTTCGTGGGTTTTATTTCGAGCAGAGTCAATTGAAGGTGCAGTAAATATATTATCCAGCATGGTTGGTCTGCATGGTATACATCTATCACCAGCATTAATAGGACATCTTGGTGCGCTTGAACCGTGGCTACTTACCCATGGCGTTGTTATTCAGGAAATGTTTCGATTTGGATCTATGGTAAATTTATTAATATTAATATTCACCATGTTTTTTATCTCGATTGTATTTCCTAATACGCAACAAATAATGTACAGGTATCGCCCTGCACTTGAAACGTATAAAGGTGAGGTGAAACGGTTACAAAGGCGTTGGCTAGAGTGGCGTCCTACAATGTTTTGGCTGATATTTATCTCCTTACTTTTTATTGTTTCTATATCAAGAATATCAAGAGAGTCTGAATTTTTATATTTTAATTTTTAGTAATGATTTATAAGCAGTTTTTAATACGTTTTTTTAAAATATCGATTATTGCTTTGTTAATTGAGCTTACGATAAATATGTATGTTGATCCGTTGAATTACATAAGAGCAAATACCAAAACATACTTTTCTTCAGAGAGAAACCTTAAGGCACGTTTAATAGAAGATGGTATTTTTTCAGGATTAATGATGGGTTCATCAAAAACTGCACATATACGGCCAACTAAAATAAATTTTAATAAAAAAATATTAAATGCCTCATTTTCAGCGGCATTACCAGAAGAAATATATTCGTTCTTAGTTGAGCATAATCCAGAAGTAGAATGGATTGCAATAGGGTTGGAATGGTACATGTTTCATGAATCAAGGTTCCCATATAAAGAGAATGTTAAGTTTTCTAAAAATTTTATGGATATTGTTCGTTATTGTTTATCTCTTGATACGACTATTTATTCTATTAGAACTATAATGAAAAGGATTGGTGGAGATAGTTCGTATTCAAGTACGCCTAATGGAGCAAGAAACAAGGAAAAGAAAGAGGCTATAGATAGAAATAATAGTGAGTATAAGTATAGTGAGACTTTAGATCGCTTATCATTTAGGTTTGATGATTACAAAATTTCCAGTAGAAGAATTTTTGATATTTCTAAAATAGAAGACTGGGGTAAAGCCAATAATATTAAAATAGTTTGGTGGATTAGTCCATATAATAAAGAAATATTAAAATTGCTTCATTCAAAACACAATAAAGAAATTGACAACCTTCCTATAGTTATAAAAGAAAAAGTAAGCAATTTTATTGATTTGTCACACAAATACAAAACAAAAGATAAATACTGGAAACACGATCCTTCGCATTATTATCAAACAACCGGTGAGTTCTTCTTTAATAAAAATATTTTACCAATTATTCTAAATAAACTGTAATTAAAGTCATGATAATTCTACAAGTAAATACTCTAAGTTTTGTATAGAGTCAGAGTATTTATGCTTATGAATGGTATAAATCACGAAAAAAACTTATTTATAATAATTTTAAAATAATATCGAATTGGTGCAAATAAAAGAGATAAACTTGATTCTTCCTTAAATTGTGAAAGTATATTCGTAACAGTTATATTTTTAGGTTGGTGTAATTTTTTCCTAAGAATTATTAAAAATGTTAATTTTGGGAAAATATGCACATCTAGTAAAGAAAATTCAACCAAATCGAAAGTATTAGGAATTTTATAATCAGATATTTTTGTTGATTTTTTCATTCTATTGGCCAGCACAAGTATTCCCTGATCCTTTAAAACTCTATCTGCTTCAGAAAGATAAAAATTAACTGTTTCTATGTCCATTTCTTGCATTCCAAACATGTTAATAAAGGCGTCAACAGAAGAGTTATTTAGATCCCTAATAAAATCAGGAGTTAGTAAATGAATACAATCAGAGGTTTGTTTTTTATGATAATTGTCAACCAAATTAAAATATTTGTTTGGCACTAAATTTGATAAGAAGTATGTCTGCATTAAAAGAGCTTCTGGCAGATCATATATGTAATAATCTACCATATGATTTTTATTAAATAGTCCGGCCAGCCCTCCGTATCCTCCGCCTATTTCTACAATTACCTGGCAATTTTTACATTTTTGTTTGATTAAATTGTAGAAAAAACCATTAATTATTGATGATCTGTTTACTTCAATGCCTTTAATTTTAGTTATGTATGGATTTCCAATGCCTGATTCAGTAAATACATGCAGGTTGTTTTTGCTTTTTACAAAAAAATCAAAAAAATATGATACTTGTTTGCATTCTTTTTCTTCATCAATTGAATATTTATTTCCAGGGTCTAATGTTTGAGACAATATATTAGATCTGAAATTAATCAGATCTTTTTCATTGATTTGCAATACATTTTTTAATTTATTTTGATGCTGCCAAAATTTTGACAGTCTTAATTTATCAGGATCTTCAGCCGATATTTTATAATTATTTATTATTCTGTTAAAATCTATTTCTGAATTCATTGTAATGATGATGTGATTATTAAAAGTTAGATTATAAAATATTTTCTAAGTAAAAACATGCATAAAAAATCTGAACCTGAAAAACATATGTTGCTATGGTGTTCCCCAGGATTTGGAGTGATTGATATATGGCTTCCTATTATTAAAAAATTAAAGGAAGGTGGAAATATAAAAATTGATTTTGTATTTCCAGAGCCATCTTCTCTGCTGTTAGAAGATAAAGACAGCGACTTGTTTAATCTTGCCGAACAATTTGTAGATAGGGTTATTTATAGAGGATATTCTGGCCGATGGTTTATTGCTGCCACACTAGTTGAAGCAAAAGATGAGATTAAGCCTAGCAGTTTCTATGAAAAAATGTCTATCATTGTATCTAGGCTGATTACTGGAAAAGCATCTAGGTATTTTATTCTAAAGATAATCGGGAAAGGCCTGTCAATAGTATCTAGATACTTCATATACTCAAAAGAGAACCGTGGCCAACAGTTTTTATATGATATCCGCACGTTAAAAGATGACATAAATGGTATTTTTTGTGATATTACAGTAGAAAATAAATTTGTAAATGATAACCTTAGGAAAGATTTCATAGGTATTCATAAGTTTTCAATGGTGCATGGTTTAGGGGCAATGTGGGTAGAACCTGGTTTTAATTGCAAATACCCTGTCACAGAAAGATCGGATGTTACTGTGTATAGTGCTTCAAATCTAGAAGTGGATGGGTATAAAAAATGTTTTGGAATTTTAGAGAATAAAATAGTGCATGTCGGTATACCGAGACACGACAGTGATTGGATTGAATTTATATATAATCAATTCAATAATACTAAAGAAAAGATTTTTGATTCATTTGTTTTTATTATTGGAAGACCTGCATCACCATTTAATACAATAGAAAGAAAGAAAAAAGCATTAAAAGATATTTATGATATTATATGCGTGAAACATAAATTAAAATTGGTTGTTAAAACCCATCCTAAAGAGTCCCTTTGTGGAGTAGATGGTAATATTTATAGAGATGCATTAGGTTTAGAAAATTATGGAAAGACATGGATGTACTCTAATGCCCACCCATTTATATTGGGTAAAAAAGCGTTTTTTTCTATATCATTTTATTCTGGCGTTGTTATAGACATGTTAGCAATTGGTAAACCCTCTATAGAGTACATTAATTTAGAGGGGCTAGATTCATATGATAATAGTAATTCATTGAGAGATGCGAATGGAGAGCCAGTATTTCAATATAGATATACAAATCTAGTTCTTGGTGCAAGTAATAAGTTAGAATTGAGCGGGCATGTGGAGTCTATTTTAAATCAACGTGAAGTTACATTTTTATCACTTTTTTCAAGGTATAAAAAATATTTTGAACCATTCGAAGGTTCGTCAGGAATGATTGCTAATGATGTTGTTAGTAACCTCCGTAAAATGGAAAAATAATAAATATTGCACATCGGATATAAATTACAGATTATGATGTTAAAGCAACAACTAAAAAATAGAGAGCTAACTATAGGATCATGGATTACATTAGGTAACACTTCTATTGCAGAAATATTAGCAAACGCAGGTTATGATTGGTTGGTTGTAGATTTAGAGCATACTACAATCTCACTGGATCAAGCTGGAGAGCTTATCCGTACAATTGAACTTTCAGGGGTGCCTTCATTAGTCCGTCTAACTAGCAATGATGAAAATCAAATAAAAAGAGTAATGGATGCTGGAGCTACTGGCATTGTTGTGCCAATGGTTAAAAACGTAGATGATGCAAAATCTGCAGTTGCTGCAACACGCTATCCTCCGCTAGGTAATAGGGGTATTGGGCTTGCACGTGCACAAAAGTATGGCGTAGCTTTTCAAGAATATCTGAAATGGCAAAATGATGGCCCTGTTGTTGTTGTACAAATTGAACATATTGACGCAGTAGACAATCTTAAAGATATACTGAATGTAGAGGGTGTGGATGCATTTATCATTGGCCCATATGATCTATCATGTTCTATGGGCATCCCTGGTGAATTTGACAGTCCAAAATTTAAAAAGATCATGGAAAGTATTATCTCTATCAGTAATGATGTGAATGCTGTTAGTGGGTTACATGTGGTTGAGCCAGATCTGGTAAAACTGGATCGGGCAATTAAAGTAGGTCATAAATTTATCGCCTACAGTGTGGATATTAGAATGTTAGATGTTACAGCTAGAGCTGGAGCCGATAAGGAAAAAAGATATTGAATGTTGTCGGTATAATACCTGCTCGCATGGGATCTTCTAGATACCCTGGTAAGCCTATGGAAAAAATACATGGCATGCCGATGATTGGGCATTGCTACCATCGTACTGCCTTATCACTTGGTATTGATCATACTTATGTTGCTACCTGTGATATAGAAATATATGAGTACATTCTATCTATAGAAGGAAAAGCTATAATGACTGCTGATACTCATACGCGAGCTACTTCCAGAACAGCAGAAGCATTAGAGAAAATTGAAGATCAAACAGGCAAAAAAATTGATATTGTAGTCATGGTACAGGGTGATGAACCATTAATTCAACCGAATACAATTGGTGAGATAATCCCATATTTCCAAGATCAGAAAGTTAATATTGTCAATATTATGTCTCTTTTGCTTACTAAAGAGGCATTTGAGAATGAAAACAATGTCAAAGTGGTAGTAGATAATAATAATAATGCGCTCTACTATTCAAGGGAACCGATTCCGTCGCCGTGGAAGGGATGGGAGGATATTCCACGCTATATGCAGACTGGGATTATTGCTTTTCGTAGAAATACCCTGATTGATTTTAATGCAATGGAAGAGACTGAGCTGGAGCAAATTGAATCGGTGGATATGAATAGAGTGTTAGAGACAGGTGGGGAGATTAAGATGGTTTTAACAGAAGCGATAACTATCGGAGTGGATGTGCCAGAAGATCTTGTTGCGGTTGAAAAGCTGTTGATTAATGATGAAGTTATAAA
>Ga0257123_1001142_pt1 | contig 16934 bp, 15 predicted proteins | sample SI106_135metaG_FD_190185 | JGI IMG/M metagenome (GOLD analysis project Ga0257123, IMG submission 190185) | Marine microbial communities from Saanich Inlet, British Columbia, Canada - SI106_135 | ecosystem: Environmental > Aquatic > Marine > Inlet | place: Canada: British Columbia | collected...
TACTCTTAGGGCTTTTTAGAAAAACGAAATAACTCGACTAAAAGAGAGGGCGAAATGCAGACATTTAAATCACAAACTACTTCAAGTGAAAAATCAGGATTTTTCAGCCTGTTCAGCAGAGGAAATGGCAGTCGCCAGTTATTAAATTCCGTGGGAGGACTTATCTCATACCTGGAAAACGTTCAGGCAAATATATTGGTGGCAGATATGGATTTAAATATTGTTTATGTAAATCATAGTGCTGTCAGCACTATGGAACCCCTGAAGAACCAGATTTATGAGGAATTTGGTGTTTCTCTCAGCAATATCGTTGGTGGTTCTATCCATCGTTTTCACAAAGATCCTCAAGGAATAGAAAAGGTTTTGCGCAACCCATCTGCTTTACCGCACACATGACATCTTTCACAAGAATCCTTATTCTAATGCGGATGACGGTGAGAGTCCTGTAATTTAAAAGCATGTGATGGGTAATAAATTAAAGGCGGCGAAAAGGTTTCTCCCCGAAATTCATAAGCGGCAAGTACCCTAGGAGGGTTTTGTTGCTTCTGTTCGTCGCCTCTTATTATAAAACTTAGTCTGAAAAAAGAACTGAAGCGGTTAAAGCCGAAAAGATTTTTCACGATTTTTACATGGTAGTTTTTTATATATTCACCTCCATAAGTTAAAGAATGGAGGTGAAAATTTTGCCGTTGTGGAAAAGATGCGTATGACCGAATTTTATATGTCTCTGCCTGCTCTTGCCTTTTTTTATTTTTTCCCTTCAGTAGGTCATAGTGTAAGTTTATTTATTGCTGATAATGGCAATGGTGACATCCAAGAATTTAACAGAATAACGGGAGCCTTTGTTGGAACCTTTGGTACTACAGGAGCTAATTTAAGTAACCCTACAGTTTTTGAATTTTCCCCTCCGACTGTCGCATTTGATTCCACTTCATCTAGTGGAAGTGAAGCAACCACGTCAGTTACTATTCCAGTTTCTCTTGCTTCGGCATCGTTATCAATAGTAATCATAGACTACGCCGTTACTGGTGGGACAGCAACAGGAAGTGGAACTGATTTTACATTAGCAAGTGGCACATTGACTTACTCTATTGGAACAACAAGTCAAAATATAAGTATAACCGTAGCTGATGATTCTATTATTGAAAGTGACGAAACAATCATAATCACTTTGCCCAGTTCCGTTAATGCTTTACTCGGAACAAATATAACTCACACCTATACGATAACCAATAACGATTCAACCAGAATTTATGACAACTCTTCTATTATCATTTCACCATAGGCAGTCAGGTTCAGATTCATACACCTTTGTGGCTGTCAGTCATCTCGCGCTTTCTGGAATGGCTTCACAAATAGGTATTGTGGTCAATGCTATTACTGATAATACGTCATCATTTGGAAGCACCTTAACATTTACCATTACCCCTTAATCAACTCAAAAGAAATCCAAACAGCTCAATTTATTTTAGGAACCACTAATTTTCAACTCGGTCATATGAGAATCAACTCAGTTGCGACGTCACCAACGACATCAACAGGAAATTTAGGTTTATCAGGTGACGGTTATCGAGATGTCACAATGCTTTCCTTATGGGGTGCGGTGATTATGGAGCAGAACACAACTGGCTTCGCTATGGAGTTTATTGGGAATATGCACGATTCCGCTTCCGCACCCATTTTTTCTGGTAGCAATCCCGTATCGGGACCCGCAGATCCTTAAGTTTTTTGGCTGGAAATTTTTTATGGGGTTTTATGTGGCTTGGAAAGTGGATTTTTACTTGACCGAATAAGACGGCGGGCTACGTAGTGGTGGTAGTTAGATATACTGTTATCCATCGAGAAAATACAACTTCAAAGCTGGTGGAAATCTTATTTAATCGTCATAAAACATACGAGGTAATTATGCGAGGATCTGATATTTTAAAAAAACGTCTTGAGCAAGCAAACAAAGCCCGCATTGAAGCTGAAACTTTGCTCGAAGAAAAGAATTTGGAACTGTACAGTGCGAAGCAAGCAGTAATCCAAAAAACCATCGAGATTCAAAAAATAGAGTTGTATCACCACGCGATCGTTAACGGCTCGCTGGCAAGCATCATCATTAACAAGGAGGGAACCATTCAATCATTCAACCCGGTCGCCCAAGATATTTTCGGCTATTCCTCTTCAGAGGTTATCGGGAAGAATGTTCATCTTCTGATCCCCGAACCTGAGAAAAGCAAACACAACAGCTATTTGCAAAGTTATTTGGAGTCGGGAAACGCCAAAGTCCTCGGAATAGCACGTGAGGTAACCAGCTTGCGGAAGGACGGATCCTTAGTTCCCTTAGAACTGAGAATAAGCAGAGTAGATTCTCCTGGGGGTGAGATCATGTTTCTAGGGACCCTGACTGACATCAGCCAGCGCAAGGAAGCGGAAGAAAAATTGCGAAAAACAAATGATTTTTTAAAAAATATCCTGAATAGTCCAACGAATATTTCCATTATCTCGACCGACCTTGAAAGAAGAATTACTTACTGGAATAAGGGGGCCGAAAGGATACTTGGGTATACGGCCATGGAAATGGTGGGCCATAAGAATATCGAAATTTTGTATCCAGATAAAAATTCAAAAGAAATTCTGAAAAAGATGATCAAAACAATTTATGAAAATGGCCAGGGTATTACCTGTGAGCTTGTAGAGCGAGCTAAAGGTGGGGAGCCGATTTGGATTAACCTTACTATTTCCCCAAAATTTGACCTGTCGGGTAAAATTGACGGGCTCATGGGTATTGGCGAAAACATTAATGAGCGCAAAAAATTGCAGGTGCAATTAAATCACGCGCAAAAAATGGAATCCATCGGGCAAATGGCCGCAGGCATCGCTCACGAAATTAACACCCCCCTGCAATACATTGGCGATAACACCCGTTTCCTTAAGGATTCATTCGATGTCCTATTATACCAATTGAAAGAGTATGCACAATTAGCTGAGAAATCGGGTAACGGTAACATTTTGGCAGAAATGCTCCAGTGTCTCAAAACCAAGGCGGAAGAAATGGATTTGGACTTCTTGCTGCATGAAATACCGGAAGCTATCAAACAATCTTTGGAAGGAATCGGGCGGGTGAGTAAAATTGTGCAAGCGATGAAGGAATTTTCTCACCCTGGAGTTAAAGAAAAAAAGCCAGCTGACCTGAACAAAGCTATTGAAACGACACTGGGTATTTCGCGAAACGAATGGAAGTATGTGGCCAATGTGGAAACATACCTGGACTCAGATTTGCCGCTTGTCCCTTGTTACATCAACGACGTCAACCAGACCATCCTTAATTTAGTCATCAATGCCTCTCATGCCATTAAGAATCGGTTGAAAGGAAACGAAAATCATATGGGAACGATTATCATCCGTACCCAGCAAAATAAAGAATGGGCTGAGATTCTTATTTCAGATACGGGGAACGGTATTCCCGCAGAAATCCAACCAAAAATTTTCGATCTTTTTTTCACCACCAAGGAAGTTGGGCATGGGACAGGACAGGGGTTGGCGATCGCTTATTCCGCGATTGTTAAAAAGCATCGAGGGACGATTACCTTTGAGACGGATATAGGCAAGGGCACCTTATTCACAGTTCGGTTGCCGATTTCTCAAAAAGCGAATAATGCTGAATAATAATTACCAAAAACCTTTAAAGTTCTACGAAAAATCGTTTATTGTCCTGCCTATTCCACGAAATTATATCTATTCCATATCCGTTTCTTTCCAGTGCTTCTTGTAACCTATTGGAAAATAATCAGAATCTAAGGTTTATTGCGTATGGCATGGCTATTGCTTTTACTCATTTGAAAGAGCAAAGAAAACCTTAGGTTCTTGTAATCCAAGTTTGAGGAGATCGGTAAATGAAAAAGAAATTACTCTTTGTGGATGATGAATCACATGTACTTGCCAGCCTGCGTCGGCTTCTTAATGGTCACAGCAAGGAATGGGATATGACCTTTGCCACTAGCGTAGACGACGCTCTAAAGAGAATTTGCGAAACAGATATGGATGTTGTGGTTGCAGATATCACTATGCCAGGAAAGGATGGTTTCGATTTATTAAAAACTCTTAAAGGCAATAGTGATACTAAAGATATTCCCATGGTCATGTTGACCGGCGTGAAGGATCAGGAGATCAAGCGCCGCGCTTTGGACTCGGGGGCCACTGACTTGTTGAATAAACCCATCGACTTTGAAGATCTTCTTGCTCGGCTCAATAGCTCGATACGCCTAAAAACTCATTTGGATGAGATAAGTGTATTTAATGATACTTTGGCTCAAAAAGTGAACGAACGTACCAATGATCTGGAAATAGCTAATATCGAGTTAAATCAAGCAAAGCTGGATGCAGAAGCCGCCAGCAAGGCTAAAAGCGAATTTTTGGCAAATATGAGTCATGAATTGCGTACTCCCTTGAATGCGGTGATTGGATACAGCGAAATGGTTGAGGAAGAGGCGTTGGAAAATGGGTGGCATGAAGAAATCGGCTCCGACTTGCAAAGAATAAAAGAAGCGGGAGTCCATTTACTGAAACTTATCAATGACATTCTGGATATTTCTAAAATCGAGGCAGGAAAAATGGAGCTTTTTTTCGAGCCCTGCGATATTTCAACTTTAGTAGAAGATGTCGTATCTATTATTAGCCCCACGGTTCAAAAAAACTTTAACATTCTTTCCGTTGAATGTGATTCTCAATTGGAACCCCTCTCCACCGATGTCACTAAACTCAAGCAAATCCTATTGAATCTATTAAACAATGCGACAAAGTTTACCAAGGAAGGATCGATTTCTCTAAAAGTCAAACAAAACGTGAGTAACAACCAGAAGAACATTGAATTTGAAATCATAGATACTGGAATTGGCATGACACCGGAACAGATTAAAAAATTGTTTCAGAATTTCACTCAAGCGGATTCTTCTACTACTAAAAAATATGGGGGGACAGGATTGGGACTGGCAATCAGTAAACGGTTTTGTGAAATGATGGATGGAGATATTTCTGTCGAAAGCCAGCTTGGTGTTGGGTCGATATTTAGGATAAACCTTCCCATTCGGGAAGAAATGCCTCAAGAAGGTGAAAAGGTGTTCAAGAACCACCTTGCGATTGCACCTTCAACCCGGGCAACAAATTCTTCTGTGTTGGTCATTGATAATGATCCGGTTATCCAGGACTTGATGATGTGGGCTCTGGATCGCGAAGGTTATGCATTTTTTGCCGCATACAATGGAATTGACGGCATTAATAGAGCTAAAGAGTTGCTTCCTGGAATTATCATTCTCGATATTGATATGCCGGGAATGGATGGCTGGGAAGTGCTAACAAAACTAAAGGCAGATCCAAAACTCTCAAGCATCCCGGTAATAATCCTTTCCATGGTGGACGATAAAATGCAGGGATATTCTTTGGGAACAGCAGAATATTTACTTAAACCGGTGGACAGAAATCAGTTGGGAGCCGTATTAAAAAAATACCGAAACGAATCGAATCCAAACCGAATCTTGCTTGTCGAGGATGACCCAGAACAAAGAAATTTGCTTCGTGCGGTTTTGGAAGCAAAAGGTTTCAGAGTAGACGAAGCTGAAAATGGAAAAAAAGGATTGGATAAAATTTCAAAGAACCCACCGGACGTAATCCTCCTCGACTTGATGATGCCAGAAATGGATGGGTTTGAATTTCTTAATAAATTACGCGCGAACCCAGAATGGGCTTCTATGCCTGTCATCGTTGTCAGCGCCAAAGATCTCACTCAAGACGAGTTTTATCGTTTAAAGGGCAGTGTTCAAAAAATATTTCAGAAGGGACTTTATACAAGGGACGAACTCATCGGTAAAGTGAACGCTCTGATTAAAAAAACAATTTGCCTGACTAATTAATAGGAGAATAGTTTTTATGAAAAACCCGTTTCCAAAAGCAAAGATTTTAGTAGTAGATGATGATTTAAATCTACAGTCCGGCCTTAAAAGGCTTCTTGTTAAAGAGAACTTTATTGTAGAGGTTGCTTCAAATGGGAAAGATGGTTTGTCAAAGGTCGGTGATTTCGAGCCTGACTGTCTCCTTCTGGATATTGGGATGCCCATCCTGGATGGGAACGAAACATTGAAGATGATCAAGTGGTTATACCCGAAAGCAACAAAGCAAAAGTGGTTTGATTCAAAAACAGCGGTCATCATTGTTAGCGGGGCTAAAAATTTTAAACCTCAGGAAAAATGGATTGCTGACGGAGCCTTTGGTTTCGTTTCCAAGCCCATCAATTTTGAAGAGCTTTATCCTTTAATAATCGAGGCTCTAGAATCAAATACAATCGCGCATTAGTGCCATTAAGAACTTTAAGAAAGAGGTGATTCATGGTTAACCCGTTTCCCGAATCAAAAATTTTAATAATAGATGATGATTTAAATCTGCAATCAAGCCTTAAAAGGCTTTTGATTAAAGAAAATTTTATTGTCGCAGTTGCTTCTGAGGGAATGGAAGCCTTATCCCTAATGGAAAAATTCAAACCCAACTGCATCCTTCTTGACTTGGGAATGCCCTACTTAAATGGCAAAGAAACTCTGAGAATGACCAAGTGGCTACACCCAACATCCAAGATCATTATCATCAGTGGGTTTGCAGAACTTTACAGTATCACCACCAAAACTTGGACCGATATGGGCGCCTTTTGTTTTGTTCCAAAACCCATCAAATTTGAAGAGCTATTAATACTAATTATCCAGGCTCTAGAATCAAAAACAATTGAGCATGAATCCCGTCAACAATTTTAAGAAAGAGCTGATTCATGATTAATCCGTTTCCAAATTCAAAAATTCTAATAGTGGATGATGACACCAACGTGCAAAAAAGCCTTAAAAGGCTAATAAACAAAGAAAATTTTGTTGTGCAGGTTGCATGTGACGGGGAAGATGCTTTATCCAAAATTACCGATTTTCAGCCTCACTGTATCCTGCTTGATATAAAAATGCCTTACTTAAATGGCAAGGACACTTTGAAAATGATCAAGTTCTCTTATCCAACAATAGAGGTAATCATTTTCATGAGGGCCTGGTGAAAAATTATAAGAATCCGTTTACCCCTGAAGATCACGATGCTTTAGGCCTGGAAGATTTCTTTTTGGCAGAATACGACACTAAAGGATTTATTGTTCCCATTAATTGAAGGCGTAGCCGTTCATGATACTCCAAGTAGAATATCGTTGCCCCATGTAATCGCTACCTCCACTAAGGACTTTACTGTAAGATGAAAATCTCCAGAAAAAATTTAAAGCGAAAACTGGTTTTACGAATTTCAATTTTTGTTGGCCTGACCTTGATCCTCATGTCCGGGATTATGATTTATTTGTTAAGCTCAAATCTTACCAAACAATTGGAGAATAACCTGAGGCTGCTATCCGGAAATTCACTCAAGGTTTTGGAAAATCGTTTGGCCTATTTATTTGAAAACTCAGAGAACTTTGCCACAAACCCTTTTATCATTAACGCCCTCATAGACCCTTCTGGACGGAATTTATACCTGCCAAATATGTCGAAAAATTACACTTCAATGGAAAATATTGAGTTTGTAACGATTGTGGATTTTGAGGGAAACTCTATTTATTCAACTTCACCAAAAACTGAATCTTATAGTGATCTTTTCGACTTGCGTGAGTCCCTGGTATCCGGAAAACCTGTTATTGAATTGCTGGCCGCAACCGGAACCTTCATCATAATACATCCTATTAAATATTATAATACTTCTCAGGGAGCCATCATAACGGGGTATGACATGGCCGAAATCGCAGAAAATATTTTTGATTTTAAGGGAGATATTTTTTATCAATTGTTTTTGGATGATCATTTAATACACCAGAAAAATTATTCGGAAGATAATGATTATATATCCATAAGAAAAGAACCTGGAAGTGCTTTCACTATATTAACCCAAATGAAGGTAGAACTGGTTTTAGGTGAGACCCGGTCTTCCCAATTAGCTCAAATTAAAAAAAGCCTTTATGCATTATTTGGGGTTTGCTTTTTCTTTATCATTTTTTCCATTATTCTTGCGGTTTGGATTGGAGGTGAAATATCCAAACCTATCCTTTTACTTTGTGAAAAAATTAAAAATTCGTCTGAACAAACGTTTAATTCGTGCAGTCCGGTTGGCACCAATGATGAGTTGGAAGAATTGGCTTTAGCTTTTGATTGTCAGGCGAGGAAGGTATTTGAACGCTCTCTTGAACTGAGAAAGGAGAAAGATTATGCCGAAGCGATTGTTTATTCCATGGGAGATGCTTTAATTGTGTCGGACGCTCAGGGGTGTATGACAACTGTAAATGCCGCGACCACAATGTTGCTGGGCTGTGGGAAAGATGAACTGATCGGAAAGAGGTATGAGAGTGTTTTTGTTGAAAAAGAAAAAGAAAATGGTAATTTCAAGAACGTAGAACGCACTTTCTTGACCAAAGAAGGGAGGGAGATTCCTATATTGCTTTCGGGATCGGTTTTGCATGATTATTCCCAGGATCTAAATAGTACAAAGGCTATGGGCTTGGTTCTGGTGGCAAAAGATATCCGGGAACGTAAAATTATGGATACGAAGCTTCGTCATTCGCAGAAGATGGAGTCGGTCGGGGAATTGGCAGCAGGCATTGCTCACGAAATTAACACTCCCATACAATTTATTGGCGATAACATCCAGTTTTTACAAAACTCCTACGAGGATCTCGGGAATATACTGTCGGATGGGGATAAGTTGCTCGAAGCGCTTAGAAAAGGTTCCGCATATAAAAAACTTTTGGACAAATTAGAAACCTCGATTCGAGATTCCGATTTGGTTTTTCTCCGGGAAGAAACGCCCCTGGCGATAACACAGGCCCAGGAAGGGGTCAGGCGGGTTGCTAAAATCGTGCAGGCGATGAAACAATTCGTTCACCCAGGCCAAGAAGAAAAGAAATTTATAAATATTAATGAGGCTATTGAAACCGTAATAACCGTTTCAAAAAACGAGTGGAAATATATAGCTAATATGGAGACCAACTTTGATCTGGATTTGCCTTTAGTTCCGTGTTTTGCCAATGAATTCAACCAAGCGATCCTGAATATTGTTGTCAATGCGGCCCATGCAATCAAGGCGAAAATCAAAAAAGGTTATAATAAAATGGGAATTATCACCATCAGCACCCGGAGTGACGCAGACCGAGTTGAGGTTCGAATCAAGGATACAGGCACTGGAATTCCCAGAAATGTGCAACCAAGAGTTTTCGATCCCTTTTTCACCACTAAGGAGGTTGGTGTTGGGACTGGGCAGGGGCTCCACCTTGTCCATGGCTTTATTGTAATTCATCATAAAGGGTCTCTTTCATTTGAAACAGAAACAGGCGAAGGGACAACGTTTGTTATTCATTTGCCACTTAATGCGGACTGAAATGAGTCGATCTGGTTCTTAAAAAGAATAAATTTATTCAAGCTAATCCACTGGACAATTGAAGTGAATGAAAAACTAAAAATTTTATTTGTAGACGATGAAATCACCTTACTAGAATCCTTACGTCGAGCCACTCGTTCGATGCGCAAGGAATGGGATTGTGAGTTTGTCAGTAGTGGAAAAGAAGCGTTACGCATTTTATCAGATAAACCTTTCGATTTAGTTGTGTCCGATATGCGCATGCCGGAAATGAATGGTGCCCAATTTTTGCGTAAAGTGAAAAAACAAAATCCAAATACCATGCGATTTATCTTGTCCGGGCAGACGGAGGATAAAGCATTTTTTCAGTCTATTGGGGCCATGCACCAGTTTCTATCCAAACCCTGCGACTTTAATTTTTTAAAGGGGACGATAAATCGCGGCCTGTCATTGAGGCGCTCTTTGCATAATGATAAAATAAAAAAACTCCTGTTAAAGATAGATTCTCTCCCCAGCATGCCAGAACTGTATTGTGAGCTGATGGAAGAATTGCAATCTGACAATTCAACACTGGAGAATGTAGGAAACATTATTTCCAAAGATATTGGAATGACGGTCAAGATACTTCAAGTAGCTAATTCCGCTTTTTTTGGATCCCCGAATAGAGTCTCCACCCCAGTGCATGCGGTTCAGGTTTTGGGATTGGAATTAATCCAGTCATTGGTTTTAGGTTGCCAGATTTTTTCAAAACTTAATCTGTCAAACAAGAATGAACTGCTAACTGGAAAAATCTGGAAACATAGTATAAATGTGGCGGAACTGGCCATGGCATTGGCTAAAGTGGAGAAAGTAAAATGCGATATCGAGAATTATTCTTTTACAGCGGGGCTACTCCATGAAATCGGGAAAATGATAGTTCTTGTCAACCTTCCTGAAATGTATCAGGAATACCTTTTGAAACTAGAAGCAGATAATAGGAACGAATTGGAAATCGAGAAAGAGGTTTTTGGAAGTAGTTGCGCTCAGGTAGGCGCATATCTTATAGGCCTATGGGGATTGCCGGACCCCATTGTTGAGGCCATTATTTATCATGAAACCCCATCCAAATGTATTTCAAAGTCTCCATCGGCACTAACCTTTGTGCATGTTGCTAACGTGCTGGTTCAAGGTTCAGTTGAGGGATATATACAAGAAATTCCCGACAAGCTTGACCAAAAATATTTAGAAGAAATAGGAATGTTGGATCGTTTCTCCAAATGGAAAAAAATATTAATGGAGTTTGACTTGGAGAATGGCGGATGAACAACAGAGTTCTTCTCGTAGATGACGATCCCAACATCCTGGAAGGATATAAAAGAAGTTTGCGCAAGAAGTTTGATGTGACCACCGCTTTAGAGGGACACGCGGCTCTTGAAGTTATTTCAAGAAAAGATACATTTGCTACCATCGTTTCCGATATGGCCATGCCAAGCATGAATGGAATCCAATTTCTTTCCAGGGTGAAGGAAATATCGCCCGATAGTGTTCGGATCATGCTTACTGGAAATGCCGATTTAAATATAGCTATCAATGCGGTAAATGATGGAAATATTTTTCGGTTTTTGACCAAGCCCTGCCCAGACGATCTTTTCACAAAAACTCTTGAGGCGGGGATTGAGCAATATCGATTGATTACTGCAGAACGTGAGCTTTTGGAGAAAACATTGAACGGCAGTATCAACGTTCTTACGGAAACCCTTTCTTTGCATCATCCTGAAATCTTCGGTAATGCCATGAAACTGAAAGAACTGATCCGGGATTTGGCAAAATTCTTGAAAATTTCCCGCTCATGGGAAATGGAAGTCGCGGCGATGCTTGCTCCTATCGGGTATGTTGGTATCCCTCCTGCATTAATGCTTAAAGTCCAAAAAGAAGAGGGGCTTTCACTCGGTGAGGAGGAGATGCTCAGCTTGACCCCGGAAATAGGGGCTCATCTTCTAGGAAACATTCCAAGACTCGAATCAGTTGCAAAAATAATTTTATATCAGAATAAAAGATATGATGGAACTGGGTTGCCAAAGGATTCTGTATCTGGTCATAAAATTTTGTTTGGGGCGCGATTATTAAAAATACTTTTGGATTTAATCCAAATAGAAAGTGATGGTATACCTCGCAGTCAAGCGGTTCAGCAGTTGAAAAGCAAAAATGGCTGGTACGATCCCCAAATTCTTGAAAAGGTTTCCACCTATCTCCTGAAGGAAGAAAAAATAAAGGCTTCAGATTCCGCAAACATTATTTCTGCTTCAGTTGATGAACTCCGTGCAGGGCAGATATTGCGGTCCGACATTGAAACTGTTGAAGGGGATCTCCTGCTTTTGGCCGGGCGCAGGCTTTCTTGGGTCCAAATAAATCTGATACGAAATCACGCAAAGTTGACTGATTTAAAAGTGCCTCTTAAAGTTGAAACCACAATTTCGGGGGAAGATCAACACCCTGTTCCCCACTTTCTGCGGTAAGGACGTCATAGCCTTCATCAGCTAAGAGTTCTTTCATTAATTCCAAGAACTGTAGTCGTCATCGACAACCAGTATTTTATGCTTTTTAGTAATCATGTCGGAATTTATTGAACGGTTATTTGTCTGTTCGTATTAAGGCAACCATGCCACAAGATGGATTAGGTCTTTTTTTGATTGTTTGCTTTTCGATTGGCATGAATTGTTTTGATTTCTTTTCTTAATTCTTCCGCATGTTCATCGCAATAAGTGTGGCTTGTCTCAATTTCGGTCTTTGCTTGAAGATATAGATCAGGCTCCATCCATTCTCCAGTTCCGGGTTCTTTTCCATCGTCATCCCTGATTTTCTTACAAACACAGCAGACCGGAATGATCTTTTCGTAAGCCTTTATCTTCCGGTGGAGTAGTAAATGGTTAATGCACTTTTTCGTTCTCTCTATTAACTCATTTTTATCACAAGGCTTCTGCATATAGTCAAAAGCTCCCAGCCTTAAAGCATCAATCGCTGTATCCAAAGAACCATATCCTGTAAGAATCATGACTGGGGTACTGGGGTGTAGCTCATTAGCTACCTTCAATACTCCTATCCCATCAATCCCATCCATCATTAAATCTGTGATAATGACATCAAAATAATTCTCCCTGATCATTTCTACGGCTTTATCACCACTTTCCGCAGTAATAACTCGGTATCCACCATCTTCTAGATAGGTTTTTACTGACATACGGATAGACTCTTCATCATCAACCAACAATATAGAGTACTTTTTCATTTTAAGACTCCTTGAGTAGGCAAAACTAAAGTGAAGGTTGATCCTTTATCCAACTCACTATCGACTTCAAGTTTTCCACCATGACTTTGAATAATTCCATAGCTCAGCGAAAGCCCCAATCCAGTACCTTTCACTCCTTTAGTGGTGAAGAAAGGGTCGAATAGATTCGGGATGTTTTCTTCTGTAATACCGGATCCCGTATCTTGAACTTTAATCGTAGTATTTGTTTCGTCTTGTTCCGCCGTTAATATGATTTCTCCTGGGTTGCCTGTAAAAGAGTCTGAGGCATTCTGAATAAGGTTCATTACAACCTGCTTGATTTGATCCTCCACAACATTGACAATGACCTTACTGTCAGCATTAACACGAGAAACCTTAGCACCCTTTTGTTTGACAGACTTGCCTATCACGGTAAGAACTTCGTCAATGAGTTTATTCAAATCTACAGGGGTGGCTATGCCTTGTGATGGTTTATAGAAACTTTGCAGGTTCCTAATCAGCGTAGCCATCCTTTTACATTCCTTCATAGCTACTTCTGAATACTTTTTTCTTTCTTCCAGGGGTCTATCATCTCCCAATAGATCGACAAGGTTAGTGATCCCGAATAAAGGGTTATTAAATTCATGAGCCACAGACCCTACCAGTTTTCCTAGTGATGAGAGTTTATCGGCATGAACGAGTTGCAGATGTGATTGTTCCAATTGTTCCTCCGCACGCTTTCTTTCAGATATGTCCTGCAAAACAGCAAAGAGGGTTTCTACTTTTGCATTTTCTGAGCGTACGCAAGCTACTGACAGCAGGACATATAAAGTAGTTCCATCCTTTCTAATAAATCTCTTTTCTAAAAAATATGTGTCAATTTCTCCAGCCAATATCTGGTTAAACTTTGACACGTCAGCTTGCAAGTCATCAGGATGAGTTAAATCTTCCCAAGTCAGTTGCTTAAGCTCTTCTAAAGAATAACCTAACATTTCGCATAAATATTGATTAGAATCCAGCCATTCCTTTTCGGGGGATGTAATGGCGATACCAACTAGCGGAAGATCAAAATAACTTTTAAATTTCTGCTCACCACCTTTAATTTCTCTAGTTTTCTTAATCACCAACTCAGAAAGGTGATTTTGATATCGGTGTAATTCCTCCTCTGCTATTTTTCGTGCATTGATATCGGTATGGCACCCAGTCATCCTTAAAGGTTTGCCATCTTCATCCCGACTGAAAACTTTTCCTCTATCCAAGATCCATGCATATTCCCCAGATTTCGTTTTAAGTCGATGTTCAGTTTCATAAATGGGTGCTTTATTCTCAAGATGCTTATTGAGAGCATTCATTACCCACTGCTTATCATCTGGATGCGTAAGGTCTTCCCACGTCTTAATGTTTCCCTCCAACTCTAATGGCTCGTAGCCCAGCATCGTCATTGCCCGAGGACTAAAATAAACCTCACCTGTAATAATGTTCCAATCCCATATCCCATCGTTGGTTCCTTCCAACGCATAGCTCAACCTTTCCTCATTTGTTTTCATTTTTTGTAATAGATTGCTTGCATATTGAAGAGCTTGCTTCCTAGTGGTGAACGCACCTTGGATCACAACAAAACATAACAAACTAAATAATCCACCCAAAAGAAGGACGAAAGTTGATTTATTACTATCTATTGATGCTTCAAAGGAAGGGAGCGTTTTAAACCCTAGAGACCAAAGATGATCGTGAATGTCCAAAACCTTGGTGTCACTGAACATGTGATGTATGTTTTTAGAGGAACCTTGCCCATTCCGTTCACCAGGCCCACTTTCATCGGAATCATACATCAACTCAGATTTTTTTATCTCCACTCCGTCGTAAATTTCAAAATCAATGTCCTTGGAACCCGGTCCTAAAATTCCACGCATGAGGTTCGTGACTCGGAAGGGACTGTACACATAACCATGTAGGGCCATACGGCGTTGATTTAGAGTATCTACGGGCATCCCCTTTTTATACAGGGGTAGGTAAACAAGAAATCCATTTTGAACATTCTCATCAATCTCCTGAACCAGTGTTACTTTACCAGTGATGGCAGTTTCTCCAGTATCTCTGGCTTTCTCCATTGCCTCCCGACGTACAACTTGAGAAAACATATCGTAGCCAAAAGCCTGTTGATTGCGAACATCGAATGGTTCAAGATAAATGATAGAGGTGTATTCCTCACGTTCTCCTTCGGGTTTGATTTTGTAATCGGGAAAACCCTCTGCTTGAATTTGACGAATATGCTCTTCTTTATCCTCTGGAGTTATTTTAAGAGAAAATCCGATTCCTTGAATTCCAGGAAATTCCTTTTCAATCTGCAAAGCTTTTGTGAAATTTTTCCACTCGCTTCGGGCTACGTTTCCTGATGACTTAAATAATCCAATGCCACTACGCAATACCTGCTCGTAGATCCTTATTCGATCTTCTATGTCAGCACGAATTTGCTCTGTCCTGAATGCAAACCGAGTTTCAGCATCCTTATAGGCAGCATTATTAATGGTTTTCCAAAAATAAAAGGTAATGAGCATATTCAGTATCAGAATGAGCCAAGCAAATTTTTCCCTATGGCTTTGCCAAAAAGAATCTGGTTCCTCTAATATTAGTTCTTCAGTTAAATCAGCCATAATACAATTTAAGTTAGAATTTTACTTTGAGACCGGTAGCAATCCCAAACCCTTTTAATTTGGTATTATCTGCTTCATATCCGTTATAACGAACTTCCAAAACTATATCCAACATGTTATTAACCACAAAATTTAACTGTGGCTCAACAACCCATTTTGGTTGTCCATCAAGGTCAAAGTTGTAATCAGCAAAACTTGAAATGAAAAAAAATAGACTAAACCCCATTCTATAAATAATACTTGCCTGTTGTCCTCTCTCAAAGCTCTCTACAGGGTGATACCTCCACTGCAACCAACTTGTTTTATCAAAAAAAACAGACAGAGAGTGCTTATAGAGTAGTCCATACCTTAGGGCTGTGGTGTCCTTGCCATTAAATCCGTTGTATTCCACCTCAAAGCCTAAACCCTCAATCCCAAATACCCATTCTGGGTCAAACTCTCTTCGCAAACGATACTCCATAAAGGATCGTTTAAAGACAAATCTGCCTTAAAGGCAAAATAGCATCAGGATAAATAACTTACTCTTTATTTCTGTCTGCAAAAAAGTCCTTCATCTTCATAACCTCAACAAGGATATGATCGAGCAACCATCCCCTCAGAATTTCAAATAAGTCACCTATATCTTCTTGATGTAAAAATTTACCTTCGCCAGATTTCAAATTCCCAACGATTTCTCCCACATTAAATCTAATAAAGGATTATCTGGAATAACTACTAAAACCTTTTGTGATGTGTCACCCATATTCTCCTCCCATTTAAATTTACTTTCGCTCTGTGAATCTATCCCTATCTATAAGGACGTTCGGGATGAATATTTATTCCAAAATTCTAGAAAAGGGGGGGGTGTTTATTATGCTTTTATTAATATCGTCAATTGAAAAGCGGTATGCAAAAATATGAACCGAATTGTATTATGAATATTCTGGGACTATGATAAAATTATGATAGAAGCTTATTATCAAGATAGAATTCACCGAATTGGTGGAATTCTTAGAGAGCCTAAAACTGTATGTAAATAAAGCAGATAAGAGAAACCAGCCTGAAATCAATAACTTCCTAAAAACGTTAGTTTCACATTCCTAATCCGTAGGTCAGGCGTTCGAATCGCCTCGGGGGCATGCCTTTTAGTTTGGAGTTGTCGCTATCACCCAGAGTAGATCAGGATACAGTTCCTGCGGAGTTTATGGTAAATGTGGTGGTGCTGGAGTTGTGAATTGCTGTTCCGCTGAAACTGGATTCTGTTCCCTGTCCGGAAATGGTGACTTCTGCAGAAGATGCGAAACCATAGGAAGACCCGGATACAGCACTGACGTCACAGTTGGAGGTCGATCCATTATCATTCCAATAGAGTTTGCAGGTGAGAAAGAGGCTCTGAAGATTTGATTTGGCGTCAATGTCGTAGGCGCGTTTTTTATATTGGCTGTGGGAGGAGTAGTTAGTCGCGGCGAGAATGCCTACAATAGCTACAACGACTAACAGTTCTATTAGGGTGAAACCCCTCTGATCGGTAATCGTTGCCCGCATTGTTTTTGTCCTCGGACGATTTCCCCCAGTGTAACTCAGTTTGCCTCATTTCTCAGGTTTTTAAGGAACTATTTGACTTTGGGCTTTGGGATGAATAGATTGTTACCTTAGTATTTTAT
>Ga0257123_1001163_pt1 | contig 16738 bp, 6 predicted proteins | sample SI106_135metaG_FD_190185 | JGI IMG/M metagenome (GOLD analysis project Ga0257123, IMG submission 190185) | Marine microbial communities from Saanich Inlet, British Columbia, Canada - SI106_135 | ecosystem: Environmental > Aquatic > Marine > Inlet | place: Canada: British Columbia | collected...
TGAGGGGTTCCACCTTTGCTTTCGACGCTCTCAGGGGCCAGATCGTATTTGAGTCTGGAAAAGCCGGAGAGACCGGAGAGATCAGCCTCGCACAGAGTGAAGATTTGAACCGAGCACTTGGATTCCAGATTACCACGGATTCAACCAATGCCGCATTCAAAGTGGTTTCCACGCAGGTTGGAGTCGCTACTCCTGAAATTGTAAGCGCCAATACAACTACTGATCGTGGTACCGGGGTGGTAGAAGGATTGGATCTACAGTTTCAATTAGCTTCTGAAGCCCGCTTCGATGGAACGGTTGCTGGAACTGAGGCAATCACCATCGGGGACACCAACCTTGTCTTCACCTTCCATGATACCAATGCTGGAGTCAATGGTCAGGCCGCGACTTCAGTGACAGCGGGAGTAAGTATCACTCTCACCAGGAGCAGAACCTATACCCTGGGTTCGATTCAGACTATCGTCAATAGCACCATTCGAACTGCCAATGTCACAACCGGCACCTCCACTGCTGGTCAGTCTGCCCTGGTCCGAGCCAATACTTCTACAAACTTCCAGGTACCCGGTGTAACCGCCTCTTTCGACGGATATAATCTTCAGCTCACTTCGAGCATAAAAGGGACATCCGGTACGATTTCAGTGACGGCGAACAACATCGCAACAGACCTTTTGGGGATCCAAACCGGAAAGGTTATCGGAAACGCAGGAAAGGCCGCTGTTATTACAGGTTCCAAGGATATTTCAGAAGGAATCACTTTCAGTGGAACTGGTGTCGCTACCGACATAATGCAGATTCAAGTATTTGATGGGGACTTCAACACCAACGGTAATGGTTCCAGTTTGTCAGGTCCGGTAGCGAGCGGTGGAAGTGTCTCGTTCAGTACTGCCGTGAATGTTTCCGCTACCTCCATCCTGGATACCTTCAATAACTATTTTGCTGCCGGCGATATAAAGGCAGCGGCAACTCTTACTTCTGATGGAAAGCTTGAGATTCGCTCCACTGAGACCGGTGGAGACTCGAAAGTTTCAATCACCCTAACAGATGGGTCATCTCTGGCTGATCTCGGGTTCGTCAACAACCAAAACAACGTGGGCACGGGTGGTAATGCTGCCGTGTTCTCAGGAAATACCGATGAATCGGTGGCTGGGGTAGGTTTTACCCTCGCCAGTGCATTGTTATTCAAGGTCACTGACAAAGATGGGGCAGCTAGCAACACCATTCAGTTTGGTACCAATGGCATCAATACCACCGAATCGTTTACTATCTCCAAGGAAGCCATCACCTCTATACTACAAACCAGTACACTTAAAACCACTGATGTGGATTTTCGATTCGATGCTGCTAACCGATTAGACTTCTTTTCCAACTCTACCGGGGAAGATGCCAGAATCGTGCTTTCGACCGGCAACAACTCCGCCAGGGAAACGATTGGTAGAGTAAGCTTTGGAATCGACTTCGGCCAGGCCAAGGCAGGAATTGGTAAGACCAATTTTGATCTGCACGTTGCCGATCGGAGCCTGACCTTCCAGATCGGAGCGAACAAGAGTCAACATTTGAATTTCGAGGTGATCAACACCAGTGCTGAGGCACTTGGATTAAAGGGACTGGACATCACGAATATTCGAAATGCTACTTCGGCACTCGGATCCATTGACGATGCCATCCAAGTTGTCTCTTCGGAGAGATCAAAACTTGGTTCTTTGCAAAACCGTCTAACGTCTACAATGTCGAATTTGACGGTGACTAGCACGAACCTCTCAAGTTTCGAGTCCTCGATTCGAGATGTGGATCTCGCCACAGAGACCGTGGACTTTACCAGAAACCAGATACTTATACAGGCTGGAACAGCACAACTGGCCCAGGCCAAGGCACTCCCACAGCAGGCTTTACAGCTACTGGGATAGAAACCTTACGCTCGGAGCCCCCGGGGGACCCTTAAGGGTCCCCCGGGGGCTCCCTCCATTTTCCGGAAAATTTTCTCCGACTTTTCTTAAAAAATAATAGGCATGCTGTAAATGGGGATTAAATATTAGATACAGATATATAATAGGACTTATTTCTAGTTAAACGCCCATTAACAGGCTTATTCTATCCAGGTCTTAGCTCCGACAACATCAGAGAACACCGGTCAACCCGGGTTCATACAAAAAGAATAATAATCTGGTCAAGGATGACCGGATCGGACCCAGATTCAAGGAGGAACTAATGGGTTTTCGTATTAATAATAATATCACTGCTCTTATTGCACAGGGAAACCTGCGCCAAAGCCAATCAGGTGTACAAACTTCAATCGAGAGACTCTCATCAGGACTTAGGATTAACCGAGGTGCCGATGATGCCGCCGGTCTGACGATTTCGGAAAAACTCCGGGGTCAGATTCGTGGATTAAATCGTGCCATCGGCAACGCCCAGGATGGAATTTCTTTAATTCAAACCGCTGAAGGAGCGCTTAATGAAGACGCTTCCATTCTCAATCGACTGAGGGAACTAGCCATTCAGTCACAGGCTGATTCACTAACCATCAACGATCGCCTTGAAATTCAAAAGGAGGTGGATCAATTAGTTGATGAAGTAGACCGAATTTCACTCACCACTGAGTTCAATACCAAGAAATTACTCGACGGGAGCGCTAATGCGCTGGTGAGTACAAACAACAATGACCTCGTCGCTTTTCAAAGCGGCTCTGCCGGCGTGGGTGCCGGAGACTATGAGGTCGGCGTCTTACTTGAGGATGCTGGAGAAAAACAGATCCAGGCTTCCGCCATCATGAAGCACAGGGAAACCGGCAATGTAGCCGGCCTGAGTACCCAACTCCAGGATTTGGAGTCCATGTATGATAACGATGGAAACCTCGTACTGGATGTCCCCACACCCATTACCATTCGTGGAAACGGAGAAAAAACAACCGTCACCATGTCTGGAGATCTCACTCTTGAAGAGTTCGCGACCGCAATGGAGACTGCCATCACCAAAGATGTAGAGGACGGCGGACTGGGTGGCCGTGGTTCAACCTTCGCGTTTAATGCGTCCAAGGGGCAGTTCTTCTTTGTCTCCGGACGAGATGGACAGACTGGAGAAGTTGCCCTGGCTGTCAATGAGAATATCATTCGTGCCCTGGGTTTTCAGATTACCAATGAGTCCGAGCCAGCGGCCTTCAAGGTTACGGCAACCACAGTAGGATTGTTGGATAATATAGCTTCAACCACCAGCGCTAACACCACCACCAGTACCGCAAAGGGGATCGTTCCTGGACTTGATTTAAAATTTCAGCTTCCAGCCGAAGCCAGAATTGATGGTTCAGTATCCTCGTCAGAGGCTATCTCTGTAGGTACCAGCAATGTGGTCTTTACTTTTCATGATACCAATGCTAGCGCAGTGAGCCAGGCCTCTACCAGCCTCTCCGCGCCTGTGACTGTAACCCTAACCAGGTCAAGAACTTACACTCTCACCTCCATTGAGTCTGTTGTAAACCTGGCAGTTGCGGCATCAAATGACGCCACCAGCGCATTTACGAGAGCCGCGACTTCTACCAACCTTCAGGTCCCTGGGGTCACAGCCAGTTTTGATGGTTTTAACCTGGTTTTAACCTCTAGTATAAAGGGGACTTCAGGAACCATTTCTGTCTCGGGCAATGCCCAGGCTTCTGAACTTTTGGGGATCAATACTGGAAAAGTCTTAGGATCAGGAGGAACGCAGGCGGTTCTTACGGGTACCACTGTGATCTCCGAAGGGATAGTCTTTGCAGGTACCGGGACGGTTCAGATTGAGATCGGGGATGGTGATTTCAATACGAGCCAGGGAAGTACAGGAGCGGGTAGCGGCCGAAGCGATTCCGTTTCCAATGGGGGATATCTTGCCTTTGCGAAAGGAGTTAATTTATCCTCAACCTCCATTTTAGATTCTTTCAATAACTACTTCTCAGTGAATAACATCAAAGCTACAGCAGCGATCACTTCCGATGGAAAGATCGAGATGAGAAGCACTGAAACCGGTGGAGACTCAAAGGTCTCTATTTCGGTTGCATCTGCTGGTGATTCCCTTGCGGTAATGGGATTTCTCAGTGGGCAGTCGGACACCGGTACCGGAGGTTCGGCAGCTGTTTTCAACGGGACTACCAATGATGTCGCCAGGGATGAAGGTTACACCCTTTCTGACCACCTGACATTTAGAGTCACCGACAAAGGCGGTTCACAGACTGGGACCATTCAGTTTGGAACCTCTAACACATCCTCGGCAAATGAGTCCTTCACCATCAGCAAGGATGCAGTTGCTTCCATTCTCGATTCAAGCACTTTGAAGACCACCGATGTAGATTTTGGATTTGATGCCGGAGGCAGACTCGATTTCTTCTCCCGCTCTACGGGAGATACCGCCAGAATTGTGCTCACGACTTCCACCGCGAATTTGGAAACGGTGGGAAGAGTCGGGTTTGGGATCGATTTCGGTTCGGCTGTACAGGGCAAGGGTACCACCCGGTTTGACCTGCATGTCACGGACCGGAGACTCACCTTTCAGGTTGGAGCAAACAAGTCTCAACACCTGAACTTCGAAATCGTGAACACCGGTGCTGAAGCCCTTGGACTCAAGGGTCTTGATATCACCAACATCAAGACGGCTACCAAGGCACTCGGGGACATTGACCGGGCTGTGAGTACGATCTCGTCGGAGAGGTCCAAACTCGGTTCCCTTCAGAACCGAATGACTTCTACAATTCGAAATCTTACTACTACCAGTACCAATCTCTCATCCACTGAATCACTGATACGTGATGTAGATGTGGCCAAAGAGACCATCAATTTTACCAGATCACAGATTCTGATCCAGGCGGGTACCGCACAACTCGCTCAAGCTCAGGGTCTACCACAGGGAGCGCTACAGCTTCTCGGATAATAAGAGTTAAACCCCGGAGGAATCACTCGTTGGTTCTTCCGGGACACTCTGCGGGAAACTGGAACGCTCAATGCGAAATCCGTATCCACGCAGTTAGTCAAGGGATGGATGAACGAATAAGGGTCGCGAAATATCGCGGCCCTTCTCTTTTTTTTAAAATTCCTCTAAAGTCCGACCCCTGAAATGCCGATAGTCCTAATAGGGGATTCTCTGAAAAGAAACTTAGAGCCAGGCTGTATCTCGAGCTAACTCCCCGTAAATTAGAGATAATTCCCTTTAATTACCCCCAAACGAATCCCAACGGATTCATACAAATCCAACCCCCCTCCGATACTTTGGAAGAGAGCCTGAAAACTCTCACTATCAAAAGTCTTAAAATCCGGTCCACTTTTTTTGAGATTTGTAGAATTAACAGAGCTAACAGGATGTTAGTCTGAAAGAGATCACGGAGGATATCATGGGTTTTTCTTTTCGTACGCTGTACCACAGCGCCCTTCCAAAAATCATTCCACTTACCTACGCGCAATTTGAACGACGTACTCGAAATCGTATGTCTCAGGCGCCCCCAAAATATATGCCCAAACGCATTTAGTTTGTCCGGATTCCCGGCCAAATGAGGAATCTGTCGATTCCTTTGCTCATCTGCGATGAGCGTATTTTGGTCATGAACCTATAACGGACATACCGTTTGTTTTTCGGTATAAAACCAGATTTTACGGGTTCAGGGACCCCAGTCCCTGAAGTTTGAGTAAGGCTATCCCCGCTTCCGGGCCACGGTGCGGGAATCGATAGCAACCTTGACTACGACTCTATCCCCGGTTACCGGTCCACGGTTCGGGATTGGATAGGGCTTGCTGTCATTGATTTAACTAACGCCGACAAGGATGGTCGGCCAGGAAACCATCAAGGAGGATGAATCTAATGGAAGGTTTTCGAGTAAACACGAACGTAAACGCGCTGGTTGCCAATGGCAACTTGCGGCAGAGTCAAAGCGGACTCTCCAAGTCCATCGAGCGGCTCTCATCGGGACTCAAGATCAATCGCGGTGCCGATGATGCTGCCGGACTAACAGTGTCCGAGAAAATACGCGGTCAAATCGTGGGTTTGTCCAGGGGTATCCAAAATGCCCAGGACGCTACCTCACTGATTCAGACAGCGGAAGGTGCTCTCAATGAGGACCATTCAATTTTAAACAGGATGAGAGAACTCTCTATCCAGGCCCAGTCAGATGCCCTTACTTCTGGAGATCGACTTGAAATTCAGAAGGAAGTAGATCAATTGGTAGAAGAAATCGATCGGATCGCTGAGACCACCGAATTCAATACCAAGAAGACACTCGATGGGAGTATGGCGGCTCTTGTTTCTACCGATAACGACGATCTTGAGGTATTCCAGACGGGAGCCGCAAATGTTGGTGCCGGTGATTACAAGGTTAAGATTACAAAGGAAGAATCAGGAATCAAACAAGTTCAGATGTCGGCCATTCAAAGGGATGAAACCACCGGGAATGTGGCAGGACTTTCTACCAAACTTGGCAAACTGGAGAGTATGACTGATCTGGCAGGAAATGACAGATTGGAATCTCCCCAGACTCTTGTGCTGAAGGGCAATGGACAAACCGCGGAAGTGATTATGTCCAGTGACCAGACACTTGAGGAATTTGGCAATAAAGTGGAAGAAGCTGTAACGAAGCGAGTAGAGGATGGGGGACTGGGAATTACCGGTTCCACTTTTGCCTTTAACTCCAGTTCAGGACAGTTCCTGTTCGATTCGGGCAGGGAAGGAAGTATTGGAGAACTCTCCTTCGGAGGGGACGAAGGAATTCTCAAGGCTCTCGCCATGCAGGTTACCGTAGCCTCTGAGGATGCCGCTTACAAAGTCACCTCCACCTCAACAGGAGTGGCTACACCCGAAACTATTGCTGAAAACACCACCAGTGGTAGAACCAGCGGTGTGATCGGTGGGCTGGATATCCAATTTGAACTGGCATCTGAAGCCAGGCTGGATGGCTCAGTGGCTGCCACAGACGCGATTACAATCGCTGGAAACAACGTGGTGTTCACCTTTCATGACACCAATTCAGAGTACAACGGTCAGGCCGCTGGCAACTTGTCAGCTCCCGTAACAGTGACTCTGACGAGAAGTAGAACCTACACCACAGGTTCGATTTCAAGCATGATTAACAACGCGGTTTCCGCTGCGAATAACGCCGGAAGCCCATTGACACGAACCACCACCTCATCGAGTATGCAAAACCCTGGAATCAATGCCAGTTTTGATGGGTACAATCTCCAACTCACCTCAGGTATTAGCGGTACTTCAGGAGAGATTTCCATAGCTGGAAATCAAGCAGCACTGGACATCATGGGGATTGTGGATGGCAAGGTCACGGGCTCAGGTGGAACCAGCGCTACTATCACCGGTACGGCTGATATATCCCAGGGCATTGTCATTAATGGAACCGGAATATTAAATGTACGTGTTGGAGATGGAGACTTTAACACTAATGCAGGAACTGCAAGTACTGCCGTTTCCGCAGGTGGAGACATCACTTTTAACAGAGGAGTGCAGATATCTGCCACCTCAGTAGTAAATACCTTTAACGCTTACTTTTCCCAAAATTCCATCAAGGCAGAGGCATTGCAAACCTCTGATGGAAAACTGGAGATACGTTCAACGGAAACCGGTGGAGATTCCAAGGTTTCCATTTCCTCCGGGGCCGGTGAGTCGATGGCAAACCTGGGATTTGTGGATGGGCAGAACAACATTGGCACCGGGGGAAACGCAGCTGTTTACACCGGGGATACTGCTGGGGCTCAATCCACACAAGGTTTTACTTTCGATCAAACCTTTCGGTTTACGGTCACCGACAAAGACGGGGCCACGACTGACACGATGATGATCGGAACCAATAACATTGTCGCCTCCTCTGAGTCTTTTACGATCTCAAAGGAAGCAGTGACATCAGTCATCAACGGAAGCAATCTCAACACTACTAACGTGGATTTTGAAATTGATTCCGGTAACCGGTTGGATTTCTTCTCCAAATCTGCAGGTGAAGAGTCTCGGGTTGTGCTTTCGGTATCGAATAACGGACAATTCCAGACTACGGGCCGCAGTGGATTCGGACTGGATTTCCAGAGTTCAGATCAGGGTGAAGGCAAGACTGATTTCAATGTGCATGTGACAGATAAAACCCTGAATTTTGAAGTTGCCGCTAACCAGCAGCAGTTCATGAGCTTTCAGATTCGAAATGCTACAGCAACATCACTGGGTCTCAAGGGTACAGATGTTACCAACATCAGTGCGGCGACGGATGCCCTGGGGAAAATTGATGATGCTATTCAGGCGGTCTCGTCTGAGAGATCTAAGCTGGGTGCTGTTCAAAACCGGCTCTCTTCCACAATCAACAACGCTACTGTAAGTCATTCGAATCTCTCAAATTTCGAATCTTCCATTCGTGATGTAGATCTGGCCAAGGAGACCGTTGAGTTCACCAGACGGCAGATTCTGACTCAGGCAGGAACCGCTCAATTAGCCCAGGCGAAGGCTATACCACAAGGAGGTCTACAGCTACTCGGATAAACTAAGAACCTCTTTTAAGCGCATAAAGATCAGGGTCCCTCGGGACCCTTTTCTTTTTTTTAAAAAAAAGACTAAAGTCCCCTCTCTCAAATGCCGATACCCTTTATAGGGAAAATTCTTTCCCGGTCAAAGACGATAGCTAGTTATATCTAGGTGATTTTTCTAGATAATCCCACTTAACCAAGCCTAATCCAACCTGATCAACCCCTACCCATTTCAACGATACTCCAATTTTGGACGATATTCTGATTTGAGAGAATCTATCTACCGCTGAATTGAAAAATTCGGCAGACATCAAGTTTGAGTCTGGTTAGTTGATCCACAGTTACGGACTCGAATAAATTTTGGAAACCTGGGGCGACATGGTTGTCGTTTCAAGAGAATCAAGGAGGATTTATGGGTTTTCGTATAAACCATAATATTCCGGCGCTTGTCGCGACCGGAAATCTGCGTGATAGCCAGATGGGCTTAAGCAAGTCTATCGAGCGACTGTCTTCAGGATTACGTATCAATCGTGGTGCTGATGACGCGTCCGGCTTAACCGTATCAGAGAAAATTAGAGGACAGCTCGTTGGCTTATCCCGCGCTATGAGTAATGCGCAGGATGGAATTTCTATGATTCAGACAGCCGAAGGGGCTCTCAATGAAGATCACTCCCTGCTCAATCGAATGAGAGAGCTATCCATTCAGTCACAGTCAGATGCACTTACATCCAACGACCGTCTGGAAATCCAGAAGGAAGTGGATCAGATGCTTGAGGAAGTCGACCGAATTTCAACCACTACGGAGTTCAATACCAAGAAACAATTGGACGGCAGTATGGCAGCGCTGGTCTCCAGTGATAATACTGACATCGTTGCCTATAGCACAGGAGGTTCAGCCGCTGCGGGTGACTATGATGTAAACATTGCCAGGGTACTGTCCGGAACTGCCCAATCTCAAAATTCTTCTATACAGAAGGATAGAGATAGCGGAAATGTTGCCGGACTCTCCACAACACTCAGGGATCTTGAGAGTATGTATGACAATGAAGGAAACCTTGTGGTGGAATCCCCCCAATCCCTCACTTTGAGGGGTAATGGAAGAGCCTCGGAAGTAATCGTTTCGAGTGATCTTACGGTGGAGGAACTAGCCTCAAAGATTGAAACCGCCATCACTGGTGACACGGATTCAGGAGGCCTGGGAATTACTGGTTCCACATTTGCCTACAATGCAAGCTCAGGTCAGTTTTTATATGAAGCGGGACGAGATGGTTCCCTGGGTGATCTTTCCCTTGCTTCAGGAGAGGACTTTCTGGCTGCGCTAGCAATGCAGGTCACTCGTGAGTCCGAAGACTCGTCTTATCGAGTGTCCGCTACCCAAACGGGAATAGCCACGCCTCAAGCAACCACAGAAACTACCACTAACGGTAGATCCAGAGGACTCATAGATGGCCTTGATCTACAGTTCGAGCTCGCCTCGGAAGCACGTCTAGACGGCACCATCGCGGGCAACAATGCTGTCACGATCGCAGCTAGCAATGTTGTCTTTACATTTCATGACACCAACGGAGCTGATAACGGTCAGGATCCGACTACCAACTCTACATCGGCAGGAGTAACCGTTACTCTGACCAGGAGTCGGAGCTATACAACGGCATCCATCTCCACGCTGATCAACAACGCGGTTGCCGCAGCTAATACGGCTGCCAGCCCTATCACCCGAACCACAACTTCCTCCAGCTTTTCGAATCCTGGAGTAAGTGCCAGTTTTGACGGTTTTGACCTCATTCTTACATCGGCTATCACCGGAACCTCCGGTGAGATTTCCCTGGCGGGAAATCAGGCCGCTCAGGATGTCTTAGGAATCGTTGACGGCAAGATTACAGGTTCGGGAGGAAGCAATGCCGTGGTAACTGGAAGCGTGGATATTTCCAATGGAATCACAATCACAGGAACCGGTGTGACCCAAATCCAAATTGGCGATGGGGATTATAACCAGGGGCTTGCAATTACGGGTTCTAATATCGCTTTTTCCCAGGGAGTTGCTGTTTCAGCCACGTCCATCACAGATACCTTCAATAGTTACTTCACCGCAAACAATGTGAAGGTTAACGCATCGGTAACTTCTGATGGCAAACTTGAGCTGCGCTCTACCGAGACAGGCGGTGACGCTAAGATTTCTATTACCGCTATAGGTGGTAATTCACTAGCGGAACTTGGTCTTACCGGCGGAGCGACAAATACGGGAAGTGGAGGTAACGCTGCCGTATATACAGGAGATACCGCCAGTGGGCAGCAAGCCCAGGGTTATGTACTCTCCCAGCATTTGAACTTTACGGTTACCGATAAGAACGGTGCTACCACCAGTACCATTACACTTGGTACTGCAAATACCACAGTCACTGGTGAATCATTCGCCATCTCTAAAGATGCGATTACCTCCGTTCTTAATTCCAGTAATATTGGCACCACCGATGTAGACTTCGCATTTGATGCCGGAAATCGGCTGGATTTCTTCTCCAGATCAGCGGGACAGGATTCCAGAGTAGTCTTATCTACGGGGAACAATTCCTCCATGAATACGGCGGGACAGACCTCCTTTGGCCTGGACTTTGACTCGGCTCAACAGGGTGATGGGAAAACCGACTTCAAGGTTCATGTAACCGATCGTAGTCAACGGTTCGAAGTAGGGGCCAACCAGAGCCAGTTTCTTTCCTTTCAGATCAGGGATGCCAGTTCAGATTCCCTCGGACTGAGAGGATTGGATGTAACAAACATCGATGCCGCCACCAAGGCATTGGGGCAAATCGATGAAGCGATCAACTCTGTCTCATCAGAGCGAGCCAGGCTTGGGGCAGTACAGAATAGACTATCTTCAACAGTTAACAACTTGACTGTAACTCATACGAACCTGAGTGAATTTGAGTCTAATATTAGAGATGTGGACCTGGCCAAAGAGACCGTGGAGTTTACACGGAACCAGATCCTGACACAGGCGGGCACAGCCCAACTGGCACAGGCAAAGGCCATGCCCCAGTCTTCTCTAGCGCTCTTGGGATAGGATTCCCGATTTGATTGAGCTGGTGGTTTTCTTGTATGGAAGCCACCAGTTTTTTTATTTGGTAGCTATTTCACCTAGATAATCAAAGAAAATCAGATCCATTCCTAGTTAAATAAACTTCATCCCCCACAATCATATTTAAACAAAGTCAAACATCAACCGATAAGTCTGATACGGGATCATCTCGTAAACAGGAAACTGAGCATTCAATCTGCGTAGCTTCTGGGCCACAGGGCTGCTATCAAGACGTGCTCCTAACCGTCAACAAGGATTGTTGACCTTAAAGTGAATCGAAACCACGGAGGGTTCAATGGGTTTTCGCATTAACAGTAACGTTTCTGCGCTATCTACCCAAAATTACTTAAGACAAAGCCAGGGTGGACTTTCTACTTCCATCGAGCGGCTTTCTTCTGGTCTTAAAGTAAATCGGGGAGCAGACGATGCTGCCGGTTTAACCGTGTCCCAAAAATTTCGAGCCCAGATCCGGGGACTTCATCAATCCATCGGAAATGCACAGGATGGAATTTCATTGGTTCAAACCGCTGAAGGTGCACTTAACGAGGACCATTCTATCCTTAACCGGATGCGCGAACTTACCATCCAGTCACAAAGTGATGCTCTCACCAGTAATGACCGCATTGAGATTCAAAAGGAAGTAGACCAGCTTCTTAGCGAAATTGATCGGATCTCTCAAACCACAGAGTTTAATACTAAAAAACTCATCGATGGAAGCGCGGCAGGACTGGCCTCTACGGACCGCAAAGAACTAAACGCCTTCCAGACCGGCGACGGGATCGCTCCCGGAGACTACCAGGTCACACTGAGTCTTCGCTCAACCGGACGAAAGCAGCAGCAAATGAGCGCGATACTCTCAGACTCCGAGACTGGCAGGACAGCAACTCGTGGAACACGCCTGGGAGATCTCACAAGTATGACTGACGCGCAGGGGAATAATTTCTTGGAAACACCCGAAACCCTGACCCTCTATGGTGGAGGCACTTCCGCTGAAATCCAGCTGACCAAGAGCATGACCGTGGATCAGCTAGCTCGTAGAGTAGAGAATGCCGTACTTACCTCAGAGGCAGAAGGCGGACTAGGGGTCGACGGATCAACCTTTCGGTTTGACTCCCGTACCAGTCAGTTAATTTTTAACTCCGGCAGAGATGGGCTTCCAGGAGAGGTCTCCTTCTCCGCTGGCGAGGACATTTTAAATGCCCTCGCTCTTTCAATCAGTGTGGAATCGGAACATGCCGGTTATGACGTAAATGCAATTGAAACCGGGGTGGCGGATCCCAAGACCTTTACCTCCAGTACGACCACAAATCGCGCCTTTGATGCCCTTGAAGGATTGGATGTCACCTTTGACCTTGCAACCGAAGCCCGAATTGATGGAGAACTGGCCGGTGAACAATCCATTCAAATTGGAATCAATGATGTTGTGTTCACCTTCCACGATACCAATGGAACGAATACGGGCCAGGGAGCGGCCAATATTTCAGCCGGGGTCACAATTACACTGACCAATGGTCGAACCTTCACAACCACTTCAATAACTCAACTCATTTCGAATGCGGTAGTAGCATCCAATGATCCTTCTAATCCATTGACCGGCGCGACCAGCAGCCAGTTTCAACAACCCGGCATCAGTGCCAATTTCGATGCACTCGGGAATCTAACTCTGACTTCATCTACTTCGGGTACCAGTGGATCCATATCCATCGCGGCGAATTCTGCAGCTGGGACTGTTCTTGGAGTCACAAGCGGTTTAACCTCTGGAGGGGGGGGGAACGCGGCTCTTCTTTCCGGAGCCAACATTGCTGGAGGAGTTGTTTTTGCCGGAACGGGAGTTTTAAGAACCCAGGTAGCGGACGGAGACTACAACACAGCTCCCACATCTACCTCCAACGATGTAACCTTCAACCGCGGGGTGGTGATATCCGCGGCATCAGTAATATCTGAATATAATTCCTACTTTACTGCGAACAATATTGGAGCCGTCGCGGTTAACAATGCGGGAACCCTGGAGCTGCAAACAACTCAGACAGGAGATGATGCCAGAATCTCCATCACATCCACCGGAGGAGCCTCCCTTGCGGCCATAGGCCTGTTCTCAGGTGCGAACGCCGTTGGCTCAGGAGGCACCGCCGCTATTTATACCGGTGCCACGGGGGCACCCAACCTCACCACTGGGTATGTACTTGACGGACATATGAGTTTTACCGTCACCGATCAGAGCGGTGCCGAAACCAATACCATAACTTTTGGGACTGCTAATACGATCGCTAGTGAGTCTTTCGCAATCAGCAGAGAACAGATCACCTCAATTTTCACAACCAGCAATCTATCCAGTACTGCCGTAGGTTTTTCCTTTGATGATGCCGGAAATCTTGATTTTGTCTCCAGCTCTCCGGGAAGAAATTCAAGGATTGTACTCAAGTCTGATTCCAGTGCCCAGGGCATAGGACAGGACGCGTTTGGGATCGATTTCAACAAGGAATCACAAGGAACGGGTGAAATTACTTTTGATATTCACGTAACCGATAGGACGCTCCAATTTGAACTCGGTGCCAACAAGGGGCAATTTCTTGGATTTCAGATCGCAAACGCCAGCTCCGAGTCCCTGGGACTAAAGGGGCTGGACATCACCACAATGCATAGTTCCACCCGTGCGCTGGGAAAAATTGACGCGGCTATCAATCAGGTATCTTCAGAGCGATCTAAGTTAGGATCTATTCAAAATCGTTTTTCATCTGCGGTTAACAGTCTCACTGTCGCACATTCAAACCAGACAAATTTTGAAAGTCAGATTCGAGATGTAGATCTTGCCGAAGAAACAGTAAAGTTTACCCGCGACCAGCTCCTTACCCAGGTTGGAACCGCACAATTGTCCCAGAGCAAAAATCTATCCCAGGGAGGAATGTCTCTCCTGGGCCTCTGACTGACATTAACTAAAGCTTCAAGGATGAAGCTTTATTCGCCAAGGATGGCACGTAAGAGGCCCCACGGGGGGGCCTCTTTCACTTTATGTGCGTTTTTGATTCCTACGGTAGCTGAAAGTCAGGATTCAGGAGCCAAAATGGCGGAATCAATTCTTATTCTAACCTCTGTCTGCTGACTCCTGACTTCTCTCCTTTGTTCCTCAAGAAGTGCTAAAATCTACAAATGTCAAACCAGAACCAGACAGGCCCTCTCCTCTCTGTCTGCTCTATCTTTCGAGATGAAGAGCAATTCCTCGATGAGTTTCTAGATGTCGTCCTTCCCTATGCTGATGAATTGATCCTCGTTGACACCGGATCCAAAGATCGCAGTCTTGATATTCTCAAGGCACGCGAGATTCCCTGGCATTCCTTTGATTGGGTTCATCACTTTTCAAAGGCTCGAAATTTCTCCCTATCCCTGGCCCAGGCTTCCTGGATTATGGTTTTGGATATCGATGACCGCGTTTCTGCGCAAAATTTTGAGATACTGCGTGAAAAACTACCCTTGATAGAGAGTGACGGGATCTACCTTTCCTATCATCATTTGAAAATAAATGACTGGTTGGAGCCATCTCCAAGTATCAAAGATGTTCAGGCCAGACTGATGATTTTCAGAAACCACAGGGGATACTATTACCGAAATCCAGTTCATGAGACCATCGATACCGTCATCGCAGAATTGGGAGGAAAGATGGAGCACCTAAATCTCCCCATCTTTCATCTTGGATATATCGAAGGAATGGTCAGGAAAAAAGATGAGAGAAATCGTGATTTGATCCTTCAAAATTACCGCGATAATCCCCAGGTGCCTTTGAACATTTACAACTACACTACTGTACGATGGAAAGAAGATCCAAAAATCTTAGAAAAACTGGAGAATGCATTTGAGAACGCTAATCACGCCTTACGCTATGCCGTCGCCGAAAGAGCTCTCGCATGGCTTGATGAGTTTAAAAAGGATTGCTTACCCGATGAAGAAAACCTCTGGGAAGAGCGTCTATCGGCCCAGGACCCTAACGCTGCTCTCCTCCATTTAAGAAGGGCCCGTTCAGCTTTTTTGAAGCAAGATCTGAACTCCTCTATAGAAAGCTATCGCAGAGTCTTTTCAAGAATTATCTTTGAGGATTTACATCCCGAAGTTGCGCGCGAGGTATTGGATCGCCTGGGAGTTTTGGAAGCCATGCAGGGAAACTTCGCTAAAGCACTGGAAATGGTCACAGAACTGGAGTCACGCTTTGGCAGGAATCCAGGTTCCTTTTACCTTACTTTAAAGCTTCTATTTGCATCTTCAGAGTTTGATCTCCTCTTAGAGCAAGCTCAGAATCTACCAGAGGATCTCTCCAGCTTACCCTTGCCGAAATTGCAAGAAATCTTGTCCTTTCTAGAAAAACTTCCTATCACCCAAAAAAAGTCTGTTTTAATGCGGTTTCAAGAGGCTGCATTCTCAAAGAAGTAAATAGGTATTTTTACAAGAAATCTGGATTAAATGCGGCATATTTTACGCTAAACCACTTAAATCTATTTTTTTCAGGGTTTGACACTTTATCTAAAAAGCCGACTATTCTTGTATCTATTCTCCGTAAGGTTTCTAATCTTTTGACTGTGGGCCAGTTGAAGTTGAAGACTTTTGAGAAGAATCTCCAGGTTTTCGAACCTGGAGATTTTCTTTTCCCGAGAAAAGTTTTTCTTTTTTCCAGGTCTCTATAATGACCAAACGGGGTTGGTTAAAATCCAATCAAACTAAGCCATCCTACAAAATCCAACTCAGGAAGCCGTAAATTGGTGCCGATAAACAAAATAAGAACAAAGAAAATCAACAAAACTGTTAATCAACTGAATCAAGGAAAAGTCCCGCCTAAAAAAAGAAACTTCACTAATAATCACGAGACATGATGATTCAATTTCGATTCCAACTGAAATCATAGGCTAAACTACTAAGTAAATAGGTTCAGGTTGTCACGGATGACGACTTTCCCAGAACATCACGGAGGATAATCATGGGATTTAGGATCAACAGCAATATTGACGCTCTGGTGGCCAACGGTCACATGAAAAAGTCTCAGATGGGAATTGCTAAATCCATCGAAAGACTCTCTTCAGGTCTTAGAATCAACAGAGGGGCCGACGATGCCGCAGGCCTCACAATCTCCGAAAAAATTCGTGGTCAGATAAGAGGTTTGAACCGCGCTATCGGAAACTCACAAGATGGTATCTCTCTGATTCAAACCGCGGAAGGAGCCCTC
>Ga0257123_1001165_pt1 | contig 16733 bp, 15 predicted proteins | sample SI106_135metaG_FD_190185 | JGI IMG/M metagenome (GOLD analysis project Ga0257123, IMG submission 190185) | Marine microbial communities from Saanich Inlet, British Columbia, Canada - SI106_135 | ecosystem: Environmental > Aquatic > Marine > Inlet | place: Canada: British Columbia | collected...
ACTATAAAAAACCAATGGATGTGTATCAAGAGAGTATAAAATTGAACCAGAATAAGAAGAAGGCTTCTTAGGATGTTCTATATAAGAAATTTTAAAAAGTTGTCAGAGGTTTTGGGGTGATAAAGTTTATAGGAGTTAGTATCTTTAGAGTAGGAATGAAAGTAATTGTTATTTCAATATTTTTTCTTTACGGCGTTGGTGTCGGTGTTTATAAATATCCACCATTTGAGTCATTGGCTTATATCAAAAATTATTTACACCCCGAAGAATGGAATTTATTTAAAGCAGATTTAACAGGTCGCCAAAGGTTGCTTGAATCAGGTTTTACTGATCCTGTTATTAAAGATTACCTTATTTTTCCGGCAATTACAAAAATTAAGGGAATACAATCTGCTAATGAAAGAATTTATCAAGATATAAAAGACTATGGGTCGAGCTATGAGTCGTTAAAAATATTGGCCACTGAACAACTACAAACTAAAGGAAATTTATCAATACTAAGGCTTCGATACTTATATCAAGATAAAGAATACAATGCCTATGCCTATGGTGAATTACAACATAGAATTTGTTCTATAAATAAAGAAAGTTCAAAAGAACCTATAAGCCTCATTATTCCTGGTAGTGGAATAAATCAATCGTATGATATTTATACAAATAATAAAAATGGATATCAATATGGTATTCTTGAGGCATTACAATTTAAAAATAATAATGTGTTTGTATTGATTAAGCCTAATGAAAGCTCTTTAGCTTGGCATAATGGAAAAGGTAAAAAATTAAATGGTAATTTTATTTGGAATTACCATTTAAATAGAAAGGGGTCTTATTCATCAAGCTATTTGGTAAATTCTTTGGCATTTATGAAGTATTTTAAGTCATGTTCTAAAAATACCATTATTGCAGGTCTTTCTCAGGGGGGGGCGGCGGCCTTGCTTAATTCTTTACAATCAAAACCTACTTTGGCTATTATTGCATCTGGTTATAGCGTAACTCAAGATGTTTTTGAATCCTCAGACCATAATCAATTGATAAAGATACAAGATGGTGAAGTATTAACTAATTCGGATAATATGCTTGAGGCGTTAAGTAGATCCACTACTAATTACCTATTTACATGGGGTAGGCAAGAGCAAGGTGGTGTTTATCGAATCGAAGCAGAAGAGCAATTGACAGCTAATAAATTTGGTTCATTGAAAAACGTTACAACGTTAGTACACGATGCTGGCCATATTTACCCCGTAAAAGAAATTCAAGTATTCTTAAAGCAATATTTATTTAATTTGTAATATTATTATGTGTGGAATAGCCGGATTTTTATCATTAACCAACCCCTCTACTAATGTTAATTACCTCAAACCTATGGTGGATAAGATTTCTCACAGAGGGCCTGATGATGCTGGGTATCTTTGTTTCCATACAGGGTCTAGGCATAACAGAAATATATCTTTTTATCATAATTTAACAGATAATGAATTTAAGAATATAGAAGATATGCTGCCAGTGATTGAGTCTAGCTCAGTCCAAAGAGAATTACACAATCATGATTATGATTTATGCATGGGGCATAGAAGACTCTCTATTATTGATGTATCTTATGCTGGGCATCAACCGATGAGCGATTTGTCTAAAAATATATGGATTACTTATAATGGAGAAATATATAACTTTAAAGAATTGAGAAATGAACTAGTAAAACTTGGGCATCGATTCAAAAGTAATACAGATACAGAAGTAATTATTTATTCGTACATTGAGTGGGGCATTAATTGTGTTAAAAAGTTTAATGGTATGTTTGCCTTTTCTTTGTATGACAATTATAAAAAGAAGTTTTATTTGGCTAGGGATAGATATGGCATAAAACCTGTTTACTATCATATCACTAGTGAAAATACTTTGGTATATGCAAGTGAAATAAAATCTATTTTAGAATATAAGGATTATAAAAGTGAAATTGATAAAGAGGCATTGCTAGAATATTTCACTTTTCAGAATATATTTACCAATAAAACTCTACATAAAGATATTCAAATCTTAGAGGCTGGACATTATTTCGAAATAAATCTTTTGTCAAAGGAAATAGAAAAGATTCAGTATTGGGATTTTGATTTTTCAGAATCTGAGAATGTGAAAGATGAAAGAGAATACACCGAAGAATTAGACAGATTACTCACGCAAGCAGTTACAAGACAACTAGTATCTGATGTGCCAGTAGGTAGTTATTTAAGTGGTGGTATGGATAGTGGTTCTATCACAGCTATAGCCTCGAAACACTTTCAACAATCGAATGATTATCTTAAAACATTTACAGTGGGGTTTGATTTAAGTAGTGCTAGTGGCATGGAACTTAGTTTTGATGAAAGGGCAAAAGCTGAATATATGTCTTATAAGTTTCAAACTGAGCACTATGAAATGGTGCTTAAAAGTGGTGATATGGAGAGATGTATGCATGATTTTGCATATCATCTTGAGGAGCCAAGAGTTGGGCAAAGTTATCCTAATTACTATGCTGCAAAACTAGCAAGTAAATTTGTTAAAGTAGTATTGAGTGGTGTCGGAGGGGATGAGCTTTTTGCAGGCTATCCATGGAGATATTACAGAGCGGTAAATAATGGTAACTATGATGATTATATAGACAAGTATTATAGTTTTTGGAAGCGGTTAATTGATAATAAGGATATTAAAAAAGTCTTTGGTCCAATTGCTAATGATGTCAGCAATGTCTGGACTAGGGATATTTTTTCCAATGTGTTTAAAACACCGGTTAAAAATCAAACGCCAGAAGAATATATCAATCATTCCCTTTATTTTGAAGCAAAAACATTTTTACACGGACTTTTAGTGGTGGAGGATAAATTATCAATGGCCCATAGCCTAGAGATAAGAGTTCCTTTTCTTGATAATGATTTAGTAGATTTTGCTCAAAAAATACCAGTCAAATTTAAGCTTAGCAATCTATCAAAAGTAGTCAAAATGGATGAAAATGAAATAGGTAAATTACAAAAAACAAATGATGGTAAGTTGATCTTACGAAAATCTATGAGTAAACACATTCCTGAAAATATACATAAAGCTGTAAAGCAAGGCTTTAGTGGTCCTGATAATAGTTGGTTTAAAGGTGAAAGCATTGAATTTGTGGGAGAGCAACTCCTAGATAGTAACGCAAAGATTTATCAGTATATGGATAAAAAATCCACACAAAAACTCATTAATCAACATTTGAGTGGCGAACAAAATAGAAGGCTGTTTATTTGGAGCCTTTTAAATTTTGAAGAGTGGTGCAATGTTTATGGATAGCAAGGCATTAAATATGGCAAGTACAATAATTAAAGCACATCTATCTAACTTTAAAAAAATAGATGCAGTGTAACTCTTGGATATTGCAAGATCAATAAAATGATTCCTCACTCTAAACCAACACTAACAGATAGAGATTTTCATTGTGTAGACATGACTTTAAAGTCAAATATGATTTCATCTGGTAAAAAAGTACAAGAATTTGAAAGAGAATTTAAACGATATATTCAAAAAGAATATATACAATTATATTCTTCAGGTACACAGGCTCTTTATAGTTTATTTTTAGCACTTAATATAAAGTTAAATGATGAGATAGTCATGCCATCATATATTTGCCATTCAGTTAAAGAAGCTATATTAAAAACTGGAGCAATACCAATATATTATGATAATGAAAAAGATTCTTGGATTTCATCATATAAACAAATATTCAAAGCAGTTACTAATAAAACAAAAGCAATTATTGTAAATCATACATTTGGCATACAGTATGACTGTGCTGAAATAAAACAATTACAATTACAATTACAATTACAATTATTAAATATTCATTTAATAGAAGATTGTGCACACTTTATATCATCAAAAAAATCAGATGTAAAAATATCAAATTTATTTATTGCGTCTTTTTATTCTTTTAATGCTACTAAATTATTAGCAATGGGAGAAGGGGGGGCGGTATGTACAAATGATAAGAATTTAAGTATAGAGCTGAATGATTTTAAATTAGATTATGGAATATCAGATATAAATGCTTCACTCGGATTGTCTCAATTAGAACAGCTGGATGATTTTTTAAATAAGAGAATAGAAGTTGCAAATTGTTATTTTGAAAATTTTCAGTTAGAGAAGAAATATCAATCAATATATTTTAGATTTACAATTACAAGTAAAAATTTAAATAAATTTTTAATTTCAAATAAAGTTGCTTACAGGAAAGGGGTAGATGCGATATTATATGATTTTAAAAATTGTAAAGATATATTGAACAAAACAGTCTCAATACCAATATACCCTTCGTTATCAAAAAATGAAATAGATATAATTTTGGACGAGACAAAAAAGTTATTAGATGAGAATTAAGAAGTTAGAAAAGAAAGATTATAATAAATATGAATTGTTTGTATCAAAATTCAGTGAAAGTTTATTGTATTACTCCACAAAATATAAAGACTTTTTAGAAGATTTATTAGATATTGAAAGTAATTATTTAATGGTCGTTGATGAAAGTGATAATATTCAGGCTGTTTTGCCTCTTATGCAAAAAGAAGGTAAATTCGGAACCATTATAAATACACTTCCTTATTACGGAAGTAATGGAGGGGTAATTGCCAAAGATAATAAAGCGCGTAATATTTTATTAAATCATTACAATGAATTGACCAATGCTGTATCAGGTGCAACATACATTACTAATCCATTACAAGAAAATATCAAAGATATAGAAAGTGATATTGTAGATAATAGACGAAGTCAATGGACACCTATAGATTTTACTGATAATGTAAAAGAAAACATTATGGCAAGCTATCATTCTAAAACAAGAAATTTAGTAAGAAAAGCCATGAAGTTAAATATAGAAATAAAAATTGACAATGAACAATTTGATTTTTTATATGAAACTCATTTAGACAATCTAACTTTAATAGGCGGAAAAGCAAAAGATAAATTTTTTTTTAAATTAGTAGATAAATATTTTGAAAAGGGTGAAGATTACAATATATATGTTGCTTTACTGGATGGAAAAAAGATAGGGGCTGTGCTTCTTTTTTATTACAATGAAACTGTTGAATACTTTACACCCGCTGTTGTTTCAGAATATAGAAGATACCAACCAATATCTTTGATAGTATATAAGGCTATGATCGAAGCTTCAAATAATAATTATAAATGGTGGAATTGGGGGGGGACATGGCTCACTCAAGATGGTGTATATCATTTTAAAAAAAGATTTGGTGCGGTTGATAAAGAATATAAATATTTTATTAAAATTCAAAATCAAGATATTTTTAATTCCTCTAAAGAAGAGCTGCTTGAAGAATATGATAATTTTTATGTCATTCCATTTGAAAGACTAGAGTAAAAAATGAGTATCATTTATTTTGCAGGTGGCTATGTAATTGTAATCCTCCCAAAAATTAACACTCAGTAAAAGTAGAATTTTCTTATAATAAAAACATAAGGAGATTCAAATGAAGACAACACGTAAATCAGATTCACAAATCATGCAAATACTCAGTCAAGCACGCTCAGGTGTGCCAGTGCCTGAACTGTGCAGAGAGCATGGCATGAGCAGTGCCACTTTTTATAAGTGGCGCGGCAAATATGGTGGTATGGATACATCAATGATTACTAGACTCAAAGAACTTGAGGCTGAGAACTCTCGTCTCAAAAAGATGTACGCTGATGAGCGCTTAAAAGCCATGATCGTACAAGAGGCACTAACAAAAAAGTTCTAAGGCCATCTCTACGCAAGGAGATGGCCAAGCGGGCTATTAAAGATCACCGTGTAACGGTGAGATTGGCTTGTCAGGCTTTTAAGACTAGTGAGACATGTTATCGATACGATCCAAAGCTATCGTCCGAGAATGAATTAATTGCTGATTGGTTATTACGATTAACCACAACACACAAGCAATGGGGTTTTGGATTGTGCTTTATGTATTTACGCAACACCAAAAGCTTCAAATGGAATCACAAGCGTGTGTATCGTATTTACAAACAACTAGAGCTTAATCTAAGGATTAAGCCTAGAAGAAGAATCAAACGCGATAAGCCAGAGGCTTTGAGCGTGCCACTGTCTATTAATCAAACTTGGTCAATTGACTTCATGTCCGATTCATTAAACACAGGTAGGAAGATTAGAACATTTAATGTAATAGACGATTACAACAGAGAGTGCCTGGGCATTGAAGTAGATCACTCTTTGCCAGCGCAAAGAGTGATTAAAACGTTAGAACAACTCATTGAATGGCGAGGTAAGCCTAAAGCAATAAGATGCGATAACGGACCAGAGTATATATCTCATGCGCTCAGAGAATGGGCGCAAGCAATGGGTATTGAGCTGATGTACATCCAACCAGGTAAACCAACACAAAACGCTTACATTGAAAGATTTAACAGAACAGCAAGAAATGAATGGTTAAACATGCATATCTTTAACTCTATCGAACATGCGCAAAATTTAGCAACTCAATGGATGTGGGTATATAATAACGAGCGACCTCATAGTTCGATTGGTGGCATTCCACCAAGAAAGCTACTTGAGGCTATTTAAACAACGGAGATTCTATTTTTAGCAGGCGTTAGAAATGGGAGGATTACATTGGCAATTATAGTCATAAATTTAGCTAACCTCTCTCTGTGTACCATGGTTTGATTTGCAAAGGTTTGCTTATGTTGTATTTTAGGTAATAAATGTATGAAAGTAACTAAGTTTCTTATTATTGGCATATCTAATACATTACTAGCTAACGCGCTTTATAGTGTTCTCGTTGTACTTGGAACTAACTATTGGATGGCACTTTTATTTGCTTATATATTTGGTATTTTCTTTGGATATTTTTTAAACCGTTATTGGACATTTTCTAGTAATAAGCACAGACGCAGTTTCACAAAGTATATAACATTGTATGTAGGAATGTTTGTATTGAATGGTTTGCTTTTAATTTTGTCAGTAGATTATTTTCTTCTAGATCCTATCTTGTCACAATTTTTTATTATAGGTATTATAAGTTTAGTTAGTTTTACAGTTCAGAATAACTGGGTATTTAGTAGTAAAGTTAACTTCTAAGAAGATAAAGACATATATAAGAACGAAATAGACGTTATTACTCGTAATTTAGGTAAAATTTACTTATATGTTAATTTAACTAGTAGTGAACCGTTTCTTTGTAAGGATTTATCATCTATTGCAAAACTTTATTTTAAGAATACAAATATTGATTCAATATTTATTACTAGTAATGGTGCATTTCTAAAACGTATTTCATTTTAATAAGGATCAAATATGAGAGACTTAAGATATATATTTAAAAATATACAAGAATGTGAAATGTGTGGAGATAATATATCTAAACATAGAAGATTGGGGCAAAGGCTAAATAAATCACAGGGCGTTAATCCTAGGGGTAAAACAGGCATAACAGTTTCTGTAAATAAATGCAATAAATGTGGACTAATATATTCTGTGCCACAACCTATACCGTTTAGTATACAAGATCACTATAAGGTTCCTCCAGAAGATTATTGGATGAAAGAGTATTTTAAATTAGATTCAAAATATTTCTCTAAACAGATACATATAGCAAAGAATCTTTTATCGAATTCCAGTAGAATGGAAGCGTTAGATATCGGCTGTGGATTAGGGAAGTGCATGATATCTCTAGAAAATAATGGTTTTAGTGCCTATGGGATTGAGCCATCAGAGACTTTTTATGATAAGGCAGTTTTATCTATGGGAATAAGTAAGGATAAAATACAGCTCAGCACAATAGAGGGTGCTAATTTTCCAGATAATTTTTTTGATTTTATAACGTTTGGAGCTGTATTTGAACACTTATACAGCCCTGCTGCTGCCATGAAAAAAGCGATAAAATGGTTAAAACCAGGTGGTGTTATTCATATTGAGGTACCTTCAACAAATAATCTAAACTCTAAGTTGATAAATTTATATTATGGTTTGACGTGTACTAATTATGTGACTAATTTAAGCCCTATGCATAGCCCGTTCCATTTATTTGAATTTAGTATGCAATCTTTTAATAGTCTTGGGGTTAAGTTAGGATATAAAGTGGTAGAGTCTAGTTATGATGTTGGAACTGTATACTATATTCCTAGTGTGTTTCATAAAATAATAAAATATTTTATGAAGATAACAAATACAGGGAACCAGTTAACCGTATATCTAAAAAAAATTAGCAGTAGATTATAAATATGCTTCCATATCTATTTGTAGAAATTGCTGACTTATTTTTTTAAAGGGCACAAGTTAAATATTAAAATATCTTAAAAAAAAATATTTAAAGAGAGTCTCTAAACAAGACTTTATAGTATATGAGACTAAAACAAGAATATGAATGCCCTATGTGCGGACTAAGCTCAAATTTACCTCGTGTAAGTTTTCCGTATTATGCAAAAATTGACAATTTTCATTTTAAATATTTAAGATGTAAAAAATGCTCAACCGTATATGTAAATCCTCCTCCTAGCAGTAAAGCTATTGCACTTATGTACAAAGGAAGCGAGTATCATTATCATTACCACAATCCATCTAGGGTTGAAGAGTATCAAAAATCAGCAAATTTATTGTTTAGTTATCTTAATAAAGGAGCGAAGGTGCTTGATTATGGTTGTGGAGACGGTTTTTTTTTAAAACTACTTTCTTGTAATAGCTTTTACTGTACTGGAGTTGAATACAATACAGATGCAGTAAAATATGTAAAAAACAATGAATTTTGTGAGGTAATGTCTACTGATTCTTTTCAATCAGAATTATACGAGGAGTATTTTGATGCTATACATTTAGGCGATGTTCTAGAGCACATTCCTCGGCCTGCAGATACTTTAAATTATATCTTGAAGAGTTTAAAATTTGGTGGAACTATTTTTATAGAAGGCCCTCTTGAGAATAATCCGAGTCTGGTATATTTTTCTTCATATATATTTGGATTTTTGAAGAATATTTTTTACCGTAATACTGCCCTAGATAGTCCCCCATACCACCTTTTTCGTGTTGGAGGTAGGCAGCAATATGACTTTTTTTTGAATCGGATTGATACAGATTTAGAGTTAAAATATTGGCGTATTTATGATACTGGATGGCCATATGTAGAGGGAAAATTTATTAAGTATATTATTGCAAAAATTGCAATTTTATTTAGCGGAAAAAAGTTTTTTAATACAATATTTGGAAATAGATTTCAAGCGGTTTTCATCAAAAGACAAATTTAGTATATGGATTCTATCTTATATATAACATATGACGGGGTAATGGAGCCTCTTGGAAGATCACAAGTTTTAAGTTACCTAAGTAGATTGTCTTATAGTCATAATATATATCTAATAAGCTTTGAAAAAAGTGAGTATATCTTAGATCATGATAGATTATCTAGTATGGAAAATTTACTAAATAAAAATAAAATAAAATGGATTAGACTCCGTTACCATAAGCGCCCAACATCGATCGCAACACTACTGGATATTATTTTTGGCATTGTTACTAGTTTTTGGATTGTTTTTCGTTATAGGGTGAAAATTATTCATGCAAGGAGTTATGTTCCATCAGTTATTGCTTTGTTACTTAAGAAAATTACAAATGTGTATTTCATATTTGATATGAGAGGTTTTTGGGCTGATGAACGTGTAGATGGAGGATTATGGGAGAAAAATAGCAGATTGTTTCGTGTATCCAAATGGTTTGAAAGGCATTTTTTAATTAATGCGGATTATATAGTCTCACTTACAAATGCAGCTGTTACTGAAATTAACAATTTTTCATACCTTTCCAATAAGAAGTTAAGAATTAAAGTGATAACTACGTGTACTGATCTTAGTTTATTTAGACCAAAATCATATTCTAACAATAGCATGAATGCCAACCATGTATTTACGGTAGGATATGTCGGTTCTGTAGGAGTTTGGTATCTTTTCGATGAAACGTTACGTTGTTTTAGTATGATAAAAAAATATATACCAGAGGCAAGGTTGCAGATATTTAATAAGGGAGGACATGATTATATTTATAAACATATTGAAGAGTCAGGGCTAGATTCGAAATCAGTAATGATTGCATCCGGAAGTCAGACTGATGTGGTAAATGCCATGCAATCGATGGATGTAGGTGTTTTTATTATTAAGCGATGCTATTCAAAAATTGCATCAGCTCCAACAAAATTGGGAGAGTTTCTAGGTTGTGGCGTTCCATGCTTGTGCAATACTGGAATAGGAGATGTAGATGAAGTTCTTGAAAAAGAAAATGTTGGTATTGTTCTGAATAGTTTTAGTGATAATGAAATAAGAAAGAGTGTTATTCGATTGTTAAAATTGACCCAAGAAAAAAATATTAAGAAACGCTGTCGCAATACTGCACTAAAATATTTTTCACTGGATGATGGTGTTAAATATTATGATGAAATTTATAATTCAATCATAAGTAAAGACTAGTTAAACATGGCAAAGAAAAAAATTTATGTGATTTGCCCATTTCCAGAGGGCGTTGCCGCAGGTCAAAGATTAAAATATGAGCAATATTTTGAGGATTGGAAAAAAAATAACTATGATGTAAAAGTATCTCCATTTATGGACCTTAATATGTGGAGTATTATTTATCTAAAAGGCCATTTTTTAGAGAAATTTGTAGGTACAGTTTTTGGTCATTTTCGAAGATTGCGCGATCTTTTTTTAATACCTCATTATGATATTGTTTATGTGTTTATGTGGGTTACGCCTCTTGGGACAACATTTTTTGAGCGCTTAGTTTGTGCTTTATCAAAAAAAATAGTATATGATGTGGAAGATAATGCTACGAGTACTATGAATAATGAACTAAATCGCATAGCTGGTTTATTAAAAAATCCTAGAAAAATTATTCATTTAGTGAAAAATGCAGATCACGTTATTACTAGCTCGCCATTTTTAAATAATTATTGTTATAAATTAAATAAAAAAAAGAAATCTACGTATGTTTCGTCGTCAGTAAATACAAGAAATTTTTACCCGACTAACTTGTATAATAATAATAAAAAAGTAACTATAGGCTGGACAGGGACATTCAGCTCGAAAATTTATATTGATTTGTTGAGAGATGTATTTATAAAGTTAAGCAAAAGGTGTGAGTTTAAATTACTTATAATCGGAAATTTTGAATATAGCCTTCCAGGGGTTGATTTAGAAGTTATTCAATGGAATAGTGAAAATGAAATTAAAGATTTACAGAAGATTGACATAGGAGTTTACCCGTTAATTAAAGATCAATGGGCGCTTGGAAAGAGTGGCTTGAAAGCGATACAATATATGTCCTTTGCTATTCCAACTGTAGCAACAAATGTGGGCACAACATCAAAAATAATAACACATTTAAAGAATGGATATCTTGTTAATAATAATGATGATGAATGGCTGGATGCGCTTTATAAATTAATAAACAACCAATCATTGAGAAAAAGACTTGGAATAGAGGCTAGAAGAACAATTATTGACAATTATTCAACCGATGTAATTGGTAAAAAATACTTGTCCATTCTTGATAAACTTTAAATAAAAAATTATTCAATTATGATTAAAAGAAAAAAGATATATATAGCAGGATGTGGTGGCATGCTAGGCGAGGCTTTTTATACTATTTTTAAAAAAGACTATGATTTATTGTGTACAGATATTGATGTAAATGATGATTGGCTTAGATATTTAGATTTTAGGGATTACGATGCATATAGAAAAGATGTTGAAGAGTTTAGGCCCGACTATCTTTTTCATTTGGGAGCATATACCGACTTAGAATATTGTGAACTTAATCCGGACGATACTTATGCTACAAACACCATGTCTGTAGAAAATGCTACTTATATTGCCAATCAGTTAAACATCCCGTTGTTATATATTAGTACTGCAGGTATTTTTGATGGAGTTAAAGATGTATACGATGATTGGGATCTTCCGAATCCATTGGGTCATTATGCTAGAAGTAAGTATGCTGGTGAGACTTTTGTAGCGCAAAATGTTGTTCGTCATATTATTTGTAGGGCTGGATGGATGATGGGAGGAGGTCCAAATAAAGATAAAAAATTTGTCCAGAAAATTATGAAACAGATCAAAGATAAAAATAATGAATTGTTCATTGTTGATGATAAATTGGGCACTCCAACATATACTCATGATTTTGCCAAGAATGTTAAATTGCTAATAGAAAAAGAATATTGGGGGCTGTACAATATGGTCTGTGGAGGAGTTACAGGAAGGTATGAAGTTGCAGTTGAGCTTGTTAATGCACTTGGTTTGGATAAAGATATTATAGTAACTCCAGTAGATTCAAATTATTGGAGTAAAGAATATTTTGCCGACAGGCCGCCATCAGAAAGACTTGTAGATAGGAAATTAAACTTAAGAGGCGTAAATATTATGCGTGATTGGCGCGTATGTTTGAATGAGTATTTGCTTGACTACTATAAGGATTACTTATAAAACAAGATATGAGATCAGAAAACGAAGACAATATTGACCATGATACAGTTATTAGTTTTGGAAATGAATGGAATAGATTTGACCAATCTAGAATGACACAATCTGAAATAGAAAATGGGTTTAATGAATATTTTGATATATTTCCATGGGATCTTATAAATTCAGGCTCAATAGGTTTTGACATGGGGTGCGGGTCAGGTCGATGGGCAAGGTTTGTTTCTCCAAAGGTAGGACATCTGAATTGTGTTGAACCATCTGATGCAATAAATATTGCAGAGAGGGAGCTTTATGGGTTTAAAAATATTTCATTTATTAGAGGTTCGGTTACAAATAATAATTTGACTAATGAAAGTCAGGATTTTGGGTATTCTATTGGAGTTCTTCATCATATACCTAATACAAGGTTGGCAATTAAATCATGTGTTAAACTGTTAAAGTCAGGATCCCCATTTTTGCTATATATATATTATGCACTTGATAATAGATCTATTTTTTTTAAAATCACTTGGAGAGCCTCTAACTTAATGAGAAAGGTTATCTCCAAACTTCCATTGTTTATTAGAAATATAGTTACAGATATTGTTGCTGTTACTATATATATGCCTCTTTCGATTCTATCAAATATTTTAGAAAAGATTGGAATTAATACGGCTAATATTCCTTTGTCTTACTATAAGAATCGTAGTTTCTACACAATGAGGACTGATTCTAGGGATCGACTTGGAACCCCATTGGAGCAAAGATTTACAAAAGATCAAATTAAGGAAATGATGACTGAGTCTGGCTTGGGTGAAATAGTGTTTTCTACGCACGCACCGTTTTGGTGTGCCGTTGGAATTAAAAAATAAAATTTTAGGGTCTCGAGTGAAATTTAAAATATTATTATGATATGTGATGTCAAAAAAACTAAACAATCCAGTAGTTTTTTTGTAGTTGGTCTAAACAACATATGAGAAAATTAAACCAATGGGTTGACTGTCTAAGGAAGTTTTTATAGTAATATCTATGTGTGGATTTACAGGAATTTTAGGCGATCTAACTAAAAGAGAGTTAGATAAATCTATATATAAAATGACCGATTCATTGAATCATCGTGGTCCTGATGATGGGGGCACCTGGATAGGAGGCGCTGGAAAAATTGCACTCGGTCACAGAAGGTTGTCAATTATAGACCTTAGTTTGGCGGGCCACCAGCCAATGGTATCTTTGTGTGGTCGTTATGTTATTGCTTTTAATGGTGAAATATATAATCATTTAGAGTTACGCATTAAGCTTTTTAAGGGTAAATCTGAGTCTCATTCTTGGAGAGGTCATTCGGATACGGAGACTTTATTGGCTGCAATATCTCAATGGGGAGTAGATAGAACGTTAAACCATGCCATTGGCATGTTTGCTTTTAGTTTGTGGGATTGTAAGCACAAGAAATTAACTCTTGCTCGAGATAGGTTTGGAGAAAAGCCGTTGTATTATGGGTGGAGTAATAATGCCTTTATTTTTGGTTCAGAGCTGAAAGCCCTCAAGGAATACCAAGGGTTTAATAAGAAGATTAGTAGAGAAGCACTATCTCTTTATATGAGGCATATGTATATACCTGCACCATTTTCAATTTTTCAAAATATTTATAAACTTGAGCCAGGGTGTTTGTTGCAAATAGATTCAAATGAGTTAAATACAGTTCCAAATGGTACGCCATTTGCACCATTCAATTCGAAGACATTTTCTATTAGAAAATGGTACTCGTTACGAGACGCAGCTGAAAAAGGAATAAACAATAGGATAAATGATAAAAAAGAGGCGATAGAGGCAATTGATAAAGTTTTATCTGAATCTGTTCGCTCGCAGATGATATCAGATGTTCCTTTGGGAGCTTTTTTATCAGGTGGGGTGGATTCTTCGATTATCGTATCTTTAATGCAAAAATATAACATGAATCCAGTAAATACATTTACTATTGGGTTCTCTGAGGATGATTTTAATGAGGCTAAGTATGCCAAGGCTGTTGCAAAGCACATTGGTACAGAACATCATGAGTTTTATGTAAATTCAAACCATCTTATGTCAGTCATACCTAATATAGCAAACATATATGATGAGCCGTTTGCAGATTCGTCACAAATTCCTACGTATTTAGTAAGTTGTGAAGCAAAAAAAAATGTATCCGTTGTTCTCTCAGGAGATGGTGGAGATGAATTATTTGGCGGGTACAATCGTTATTTATGGTCGCGCAATATATGGAATCGTGTATCTTGGATGCCAAAACCACTAAGGAAAATATTTTCTCATTTTATTACTGCAATTCCAATAGAGGCTTGGAACAAAGCTGGAGGAATTTCTAGTTACTTACCGTATATAAAAAAAGATATATCTCTGTTGGGAGATAAGGCGTATAAGCTTGCATCTAGATTAAGTAGCATTAATAGTTTAGATGATCTTTATATGAGTCTTGTGTCTGAATGGCAGTCTCCATCTAAAATTGTATTAAATGCAAATGAACCTGACACACTGCTTCGTCGGGAAATGAGACTCCCTATTTTAGAAGAGCACGAATCAAGAATGATGTATTGGGACTCAATAAGTTACCTTCCAGATGATATTTTATGTAAAGTGGATAGGGCGTCTATGTCTGTTGGTCTGGAAACTCGTGTACCAATGTTAGATTATCGAGTTGCTGAATTGTCTCATAGGCTTCCCTTGAATTTTAAAATACATAATGGAGAAGGGAAATGGGCATTGCGACAAGTTCTTGATAAGTACGTTCCTAGAGATCTGATAGAGCGCCCTAAAGCCGGCTTTGGAATTCCCGTAGGATCGTGGATAAGAGGCCCATTAAAGGACTGGTCCGAAGATTTATTGAGTGAGCATAGATTGCAATCAGACGGATATTTTGATACTGATTCTATTAGAGTTAGGTGGAAAGAACATGTATCTGGCAAGAGGGATTGGACGCACTCGCTATGGTCTGTATTAATGTTTAATATTTGGATTGATTCACTTGATTTATGATGAATATTCAAGTAATGCTTAAATATAAGGGACAATAAATATGACTATATACTGGCTAATGTTCTTAGTCCCTGTATTTTTTGGTTTTTCAATTGCGAGAGTTGATAGTGATATTGAGAAAATTCAGTGGTTTCTATACGGAGCTATTCTTATTATTATTATTGGATTAAGATATAAAGTTGGAGGGGATTGGGAAAATTATATATTTAACTATAGCCCACTTGATGGAGTATTTTTTAAGGAAGCATTTCTCAATAATAGTGATAGAGTTGATTATGGCTTTGAGCTTTTATACTGGTTTTTTATAAATACACCATTAGGTATTTATGGCGTTAACCTTGCGAGTGCAATAATTTTTGTTGCCGGACTTTTACGATTCTGTAAATCTATGCCAATACCATGGCTCGCCCTTGCTATTGCAACGCCATATTTGGTAATTGTGGTTTCAACAGGTTACACGAGGCAAGGAATTACGATAGGTCTTTTTATGTGGGCTTTAGTTGATTTAAAAGATGGTAAAAGTGCTAAATTTTATCTAATCATTATTATTGGTTCTTTATTCCATAAGTCAATATTACTAATGGCGTTAGTTGGTATTTTTCACAGCACAAAGAGTTTTAGTTTTTACAGACTTGCCGGCTTTATTTTTATTGCTTCAGTCACCATATTGATTATATTGATAGATAGAGCTGAAAACATTTATTATTATTATTTTGAAAATCAATATTTTTCATCCTCTGGAGCTCAAATAAGAGTATTTATGAATGTACTAGCTGGAATAATTTTCTTTTATTTTAAAAAAAAATGGGCTTTAGTTTATAGTGACGCACGTTTATGGACAATTATTGCATTAATTAATTTTTTATTATTCCCCGCTTCATTCTGGGTATCAACATTTTCTGATAGGATTGCTTTATATCTAATACCTATTCAGATTGCTGTCTATTCTAAAGTTCCCTTATTAATTTCAAATATACGTACTAGGACATTTATGGTTATTTGTGTGCTATCTTTATACGCATCCTCTCTTTTTGTATGGACTAATTTTGGTCGCCACTCTGTTTCATGGATTCCTTATAGAAATATACTATTCGAATAGTGCTAAAATTTCATGCATCAGGTAGTGCACACAGAATACTTCTGTAATCCTCCCAAAAATTAACACTCAGTAAAAGTAGAATTTTCTTATAATAAAAACATAAGGAGATTTAAATGAAGACAACACGTAAATCAGATTCACAAATCATGCA
>Ga0257123_1001166_pt1 | contig 16720 bp, 16 predicted proteins | sample SI106_135metaG_FD_190185 | JGI IMG/M metagenome (GOLD analysis project Ga0257123, IMG submission 190185) | Marine microbial communities from Saanich Inlet, British Columbia, Canada - SI106_135 | ecosystem: Environmental > Aquatic > Marine > Inlet | place: Canada: British Columbia | collected...
TCAAGAATACGACACACTAAAACAAGAAATTGAAAGTTTAAAACAAGAAACAAAGAACATGGATAGAGATTTATTATGAAGATAGTTCCAGTTATTCTTTCAGGCGGTTCAGGCACAAGGCTTTGGCCACTTTCACGCAAGCAATACCCTAAGCAGTATTTGCCTTTAGCAGGTGATAACACTATGCTGCAAGAAACCATCTTGCGCCTCAGTGGATTAAATAATCTTGCAGATCCGATTATTATTTGTAATGCCGATCATCGTTTTTTAGTGGCTGAGCAATGTCAACAAATTAATATTAAAAATCCAACAATATTACTTGAGCCTGTTGGCAGGAACACGGCCCCTGCGATTGCCACTGCAGCACTGCAATCACTTAAAGTAACAGATGATGCAGTACTACTAGTTTTGTCAGCTGATCATGTTATTCAAGATGTTGAAGCGTTTCATCAGGCAATCAATATTGCAAGCAATCAAGCACAAGAGGGTAAATTGGCAACTTTTGGTATTGTGCCAACAGATGCCAATACCGGTTATGGATATATTAAAACATCTGCAGATAGCAATGATGGTGCACACAAGGTCGAAGAGTTTGTTGAAAAACCAGATTTAAAAACTGCTGAGTCATATTTGGAGCAAGGTAATTATCTCTGGAATTCTGGCATGTTTATGTTTAAGGCTACTACGCTAATTGATGAGCTAACTACTCATTCACCTGAAATTGTCACGTCAGTCAATGACGCTGTTAATAATGCCGAGCAAGATCTTGACTTTATTCGTCTTGACAAAAAAGCCTTTGAATCATCTCCAAGTGATTCTATTGATTACGCATTAATGGAGAAGAGTAATAACGTCGTTGTTATCCCTCTAGACGCACAGTGGAATGATATTGGCGCTTGGTCTGCACTATATGATATTGGCATAAAAGATACTAATGACAATGTGATCCAGGGTGACGTGTTTACCGAAGAGACAACTAATACTTATATTCACGCTAATCACCATATGGTGGCAACTATCGGTGTACAAGATTTAGTGATAGTAGATACGCCGAATGCCACATTGATAGCAACTAAAGACAAAGTACAAGAAGTTAAAAAAATTGTAGAAAAACTCCAAGAGCAAGGCAGAGAAGAGTCATCTTATCATCGTAAAGTCTATCGGCCATGGGGTTGGTACGATTCTATTGAGGTGGGTTTACATTTTCAAGTTAAAAGACTACATATTAATCCAGGGGCAAAGCTTTCATTGCAAATGCATCATAAACGTGCAGAGCATTGGGTAGTGGTCAGTGGTACAGCTACAGCCATTAATGGAGAAGAAGTTTTAACTCTCAAAGAAGGTGATTCAACTTATATTCCGATTGGCACAACGCATGGTTTAGAAAATAAAACCAATGAACAGCTGGAGATTATCGAAGTACAAAGTGGTACTTATCTAGGCGAGGACGATATTGTTAGATTTAAAGATATTTATGGAAGAATGTAGCGGCCTGACAAAGGATTGCTATTATTTTATAGTGAGGCAAGGCAAGTGAGAAATTACAGGAAATAATTAACCATCTTGGCGATAAGATGTTATTAAGGTATCTAAAAGGACATTTACGAACCTTCATAGAGTATAAAAACAAATATTTAAAGGAATAAAATATGATAAAAAAAGCATTTATAACGGGAATAACTGGCCAAGATGGTTCATACTTAGCAGAGCTATTATTAGAAAAAGGTTATGAGGTCCATGCAATATTGCGGCGTGCATCCGTATTTACAACACAAAGAATTGAACACATTTTTGATCATGAAAAAATGTTTACTTATTATGGAGATTTGACAGACTCAAGCAATCTACACCGATTGTTAATGACAATAAAACCAGATGAAGTATACAATTTAGGCGCCCAGTCACACGTGGCAGTTTCTTTTGAAGTGCCAGAATATACTGCTGATGTAGTTGGATTGGGCGCTATACGACTATTAGACGCAGTTCGGGACTTAGGCCCAAATTGTAAATATTATCAAGCTTCTACATCAGAACTCTTTGGCGGTATTCCTGGTACAGAGCCGCAAAGTGAAACAACACCTTTTTATCCAAAATCACCATATGGTGCTGCCAAACTTTATGCATATTGGGTAACAGTAAATTACCGTGAATCATATGATCTATTTGCATGCAATGGTATTTTGTTTAATCATGAGTCTCCTCGACGCGGAGAAACATTTGTAACTAAAAAAATTACTCAGGCAGTTGCACGAATACATCAAGGTAGGCAAAAAGTATTAAGGTTGGGTAACATGGATGCTAAGCGTGATTGGGGACATGCAAAAGATTTTGTTTATGCACAATGGTTGATGCTGCAACAAGACAAGCCACAAGATTATGTAATTGCTACGGGTGAAACTCATACGGTTCGTGAGTTCGTAGAGGTCGCCTTTAAAGAAATAGATATAGATATTAAATGGCAAGGCAAAGGAATTAATGAAAAAGGTATTAACAGTAAAACTAGTAAAGTTTTGGTAGAAGTTGACGAAAAATACTTCCGTCCTGCTGAGGTTGAATTATTGTTAGGTGATCCATCTAAGGCTGAAAAAGAACTCGGCTGGGAGAGAAAAGTCTCGTTTCAGGATTTAGTATCAGGAATGGTCCAATATGACTTGGAAAATGATGGCTTTGGAGGTGAAGAAGCTTAAGCTTCTTTTTGGTTGATGGCGAGGTCTTATTTTGAATAAAAAAGAGATTTATTCGCTGGTAATTAGGTTGTCAGTACTTTTAATAAAATTCTTTTTTGTAATTTTTTTAATCAAAAATATAGGAGTCAATGACTATGGAAAGTGGACGTTCCTTGTCTCATTGAGCGTGTATTCTGTTTACATGGTGGGTTTAGACCTTAGTTCGACCAATCAGAAGAAATTCATTAAATCTATAAAGCTTGAAAGAGGTGAGATATTGAAAACTCAGCTTTCTCTCCATATGTTGGCTTATCCGATTGTATTTATTTCACTACTATTTTTCTTGAGTGATAACTATTCTGGAGAAGTTTATTTATTATTATCATTGTTGATTATATCTGAACAAATATCACAAGAAATATTTAGGTATTTAATTTCTTTGAAGAAAAACATTGAGTCAACAAATGTTTTTTTGATTAGAAATGGATTATGGCCTGTTATTATTATGATCTACTTTCAGGAAGGGGTGGAGATAATCGATATTTTATTATTTTGGTTATTATTCTCCATTCTGTCCGTTATTGTAGGGTTTCGTTATTTTATTAAAGAAGTAGAGATTACAAGCAGTTTAAATGGCTTTTTAGATTTTTCCTCAACTCGTAAAATGTTCAGAGGTACCTTGGTTTTTTTTGCCTCGACAATTCTAGGGGTATTTTTTAGTGTGGGTGATAAGATTTTAGTTGGAAATATTTTTGATTTTCAAATGTTGGGAGTGTATTCATTATTTTCATCAATCGCAATAATAATTCCTACCATGACACATTTTGTTATTACAAATAGCAGTATTGGACGATTAATGGAGTTACATATAAATAAGGATTGGCACGAATACCTCTTACTTAAAAAGGATATGGGTGTAAAAATTGTTATGATGTCAATATTTCTATCATTAGCAATGGTATTCACTTTAGATTATTTTCTTTTATATCTTAACAAGCCTGAATTAATGCAATTGACCAGTCTTTTTTACTATGTCGTCATTACAAATATAGTTATAGCTCTAAATCAAATATTTTGGATTGATTTGTTTATTGCTTCCAAATATAAAGAGCTAGTGTATGGAAATGCTATACCTGTTACATTATTTTTGTTTTTTTCATATTTTATAAACAGTGCCAACCTAGATATTTACTACTTCTCTATTTTGTTAACTCTTTGTTTACTGGTTCAAACTTTTTCTTTTTATTTTTACAGGAAGAGCTGTATACAGGTGGGCACGGTATGATAGCGGTATTAACAAATGGAGGCAGATCGAATGAAATTTGAAGACGATTATATTAAGTGGAAAAAGTGGCAAGAAGGGTTCGGAAACTTTGGACCTGGAGACTCTTTTTATTTTGATAGAATTTTTAATAAACCAAATAATTTAGATATTTTAGAAGTGGGGTTTGGAAATGGAGAGTTACTGTCATACTTAAGTAAGAAAAATCGAGTTATGGGGGTTGAGCTAAACGAACAGTTAGTAAAAAAGGCAAATAAACAAGGGATAAATTCCTTTAATTCTATTAATAAAATCCAGAATTCATTTGATATTATTATTGCTTTCGATGTATGCGAACACATGGATTATTCAGAATTGTTGCCATTTTTTGAATGGCTATCCAATCATTTGAATCAAGATGGCATGGTTTATTTAAGATTTCCTGAGGGTGGATCACCATTCGGCCTATTAAATCAGAATGGAGACTTTACACATAAAACACCTATTACGCAAGAGAAGATTCGTGCACTTTGCGGAGGAAAAAATTTAAGAATTCTGAGATATTTTGATGATGATTTAATACCTTCAAACAAATTAAGCAGGCTCGGTTTAGTTGGAAAGCTAATCATCTTATTAATGCAATATTATTCCAAAGCATCTAAAACGATCATAAAAATTATTTTTTACCCTCTATTTGGAGAGATTAATCTTGCCACAAATAGTATTGTTATCATAAAACAGCAATAGGAAACTGTAGAGATGAGAAATAAAAAATACCTAATAATTCAACCGTTTTCAGCAGAAGAGAAGTCAAAATTAGGAAGCATGGAAAGGTATTACAATATATTCTACGAATCATTGGATTTATCTATAAAAGAGCAAAGCAAGACGATTAATTTATTGCTGCTATATAGGTTTTTTAACCATATTATAGGCCATAAGTACTCTAGATATGTAGATTGCTTTATTATGGGCCCGTTACGCTTATTTATTAATAGTGTTATTTACAAGTCGAAAGCAATCGTGATTACCGACCACGCTCTTCTGCCAGTGGCTTCACTTACAAGGTTAAAGGTGATTGCTGTAATTCATGATTTGACCTGGTTAAAAGAAGTTGCAAAAGATAAGCGAATTTATATGCCAAATAAACTTCTTGCATACCTAATGGTGAGAGTTATTAGGAAATCTAGCCTTATTTTTGTTGATAGTTTAGCGACAATGAAAGATCTTGAAAAATATATTGGTACAGATACATTAAAGTCAAAACCTGTACTTCTTTATTTGCCAATACGAAGATTTCCAGAAAGTGAAAATCAAGAAAATGGACTCTTTACAGACTTTTCGAAAATGCAAATAATATTACATGTTGGTTCTGGTGAGTTGTATAAAAATAGGCGACATATTCTGAAAGTTTTTAATCTATATAGAGATAGTTTAAAAAATGGAAATAATTCTGAGTATCTTTTTGTTTTTGCTGGTGAAAAATTAAAAAATGATGAGAAAAAACAAATAAAAGATTTGGATTTAATTATAGAAATTGAGAATCCGTCTGATATAGAGCTTGTAAATTTGTACAAGAAGGCGAGTATTTTTATCTTTCCGTCCATTACAGAAGGCTTTGGTTGGCCACCATTAGAGGCTCAGTATTTTTCAACGCCTGTTATTGCCACAGATGGAGGGTCCCTTGCTGAGATTTTAGATGGTAGTGCTATTAACATATCTGGAGACAATCCTAGTGACACATTGCAGAAAATCAATGAATTGAACTATAATGATTTATTGAGAGACGGGACTGTAAAAAAAGGACTTGATAACGTTTCGAGATTTACACATTCAAAATTTTGCAGGAAATTGAATGACTCTATATTGGTGTACGAAAAATGAATTGTATTGTAGGTAGAATGGGGTTTAAGGATGCTTTTAAACAGATAATCAAAGACTTGATTAAGTTTTTTTTAATTGTGACATCATATTGCTCGGGTGGCATTTTTAAAAAGTACACAATTGAAAGTAATAGATTGTTGTTCGTGAGGTTTGATGGATTGGGAGATACGCTGATCTTTCTTTATTATTTAGTGCCCTGGTTGAAAAGAGAGCAAAAACAAGCCGATTGTATAGTTAATTCTAAATGGGTAAGTGCCCTGCGTTTGTTTAATAAAGAAGGAGTGATTAACTTTATACCGTTTGATAGGGATCACCCTATAGTATCGAGTAAAAGAATCTTTGATAAAAGAATAAAGTGGTTGAATGCCTACATTCCCAACGCAACACCAGATCTTTATGAGGTTTATATTTTATGTAAGCTGGGGAAAAATATTCATTCATTGCCAATATCGAACGCTAACATTTCAAGTGCTTTTTTTAATTTTATCTATCCTAAGGGAGAAATTTTAAATAATTGCAAGAGATTTAATAATGAGTTTGATTATCTAGAGGGATTTTTCAAAGTATCCCCGGATAATGGTTGGTTTTCGAATATTATAAGACCTTGTGAATTAGGTTATGACTCTTATATGATTGTATGCCCAAACAGTTCGGATCCTAGAAAAGATCCAAGTATTCGGCAAATAGTTCAGTTAGCTAGAGATATTATTAAGAGTAGCGGAATTAATCTAATAATTGTAGTCGGGACACAAGAAAACTCTAAATTAATTGATTTGCTTAAAGGTTTTAATATACAAGTTATTGACTTAGTTAATAAGCTGGATTTGTATAATGCTATTTCTTTGTGCAGTAATGCAAATTTATTCTTAGGAGCGGATACTGGACTAGCTCATGCAGCAATTCTTTCTAATATTAAATCATATGTATTTTTTGGAAATATGCACGGAAGTTGGTATATCCCTCCGAAAGACAGATTTATGAATTTGACCCCTGTAAGGCGATCTGATGTTCAGTGTGGGCCTTGCAATTACAATTGTATGTTTCCGTTAACAAGTGATGGGAAGTTTAGATGTATAGGAGTGCCACATGAAAAATAATATTGTATGTATTCTACCAATTAGAAAGGGCAGTAAAAGGGTGGTTAACAAAAATACCCGTAAATTTGGTATGTTCGAAGTAGGCTTATCAGAAATTAAAATTCGTCAAATTTTGCAATCAAAATTTATAACTACACTTTTATTGTCTACAGATGATGAGAATGTTGTAGATTTGGCACATAAACTCTTTCAAGATAGTTCCAGTAGTATAAAGCTTAAAATCGATAAAAGACCTAAAGAGTTTGCTGGCGATATAAACACTGATGAACTTATAAAATATTTTGCAACAATTTTAACTGATTTTGATAATGAGATATTGTTGTGGACACACGCAACATCTCCGTTTATTGATGGCGCAATGTATGATGATTTATTGACACAATATAAAGAGTCTATTTTTCAAGGATATGATTCTCTTATGACTGTTGAAAGTTTGCAGGGTTTTATCTGGAATGAGGCGGGACCAATTAATTCAGATGGGTTGACTCGTTGGCCAAGAACACAATCTATAACCCCCTTTTTTCATCTAGATTCTGGAGCATTCATAATTGATACTAAGCTTTTTGTGGAAAAATGTGACAGAGTTGGTGTTAGGCCAAAAAAAATTGTTCTAGTTAATCCACACTGTATAGACATAGATGAAGCTTCAGATTTTTCTTTTGCGGAAAAAATACATGCTTTGTATATAGACGAAAATGGAAAATTAATACAATAAGATATGAAAGATTTGCTGATTTTAGATTTTGATGGTGTTGTGTTAAAGGCAGATGAATTGTTCTATCAAATAGCCAAGGATAATTTTTTTATAAATAGATCTGATCGTTACCCTATAAGTAAAGTTCGAATGTCAGAGGTTATCTCAACAGGCGGAGAAAAACTTTTTAAAGCCGTTATAGGCAGAGAAAATTTTACCAAAGATGATGTAAATATTTTTAGAAAAGCTCAGGTTGATTGTTTTAATAAAGAAAATCATTTATTTTCAGTTTTGAGTGATATAGAGAATATTTATAATGATTATAAAAATGGCATTTGTATTTGCTCGAACAAACCAGATTGGATTATTAAAGAAATACTTATAAAAAGTGATATGTCGAAGTTTATTGATGGTGTTTATGGATTAGATGGGCCGTATAAGAGAAAGCCTAGTCCTGATCACATCTTACATGCTGTAAAAAAACATAGCTCCAGAGTGGATAAGGTTGATTTTGTTGGAGATTCAAATGTAGACTGGCTGGCTGCAAAAAATTCTGGTTGTAATTTTATATTTGCCGAATATGGTTATGGGCCAAAGCCAGCAACACTACCTAAAGGCGTAAAAACTATTTCATTGTTTAGTGATCTTTGTAAAAATTAAATGTTAAAAAATAAAGTTCTTATCGTTGGTATTAGCGGACAAGATGGATTATTGCTTGCCCAATATCTTTTAAAAGAGACAAACTATGAGATTGTAGGTACATTCTACTCTTCTAGTTCAAAAACATTAGAAGCTAAGATAAGTAAGAATGTTAATTTCAATCGAAATAGAATCAAATTTTTGAAATTTGATATATTAAACGACAGTATATCAAAGTTAATTAAAGACACTGAGGCTGACCAGGTTTATCTGCTCGCATGGGATTCATCGGTTGGCCGTTCATTTATTAATCCGTATAAATCCTACGATTTAGCGTCTGCGTTAATTGATGGATTGAAAGAAACTAAGGAAGTAACTACAGGAAAGACAAAGGTCCTTTTTGCATCATCTGGAGATTTGATATATACAAAAAATAAATCTGATAATTATATTCATTGGCATAGCCCCTATGCTGCTGCAAAATCATTTGTTGTGTTTTCTTTATTGAGCCTTAGGTCTTGTGGGGCTGTAATTAAAATTGCACATTTATTTCCGCATGAGTCACAGTATAGAAGTGACTCATTTTTATTACCAAGCCTGCTAAAGCAAATAAGAAATTTGAATAAGTCAAACAATGTTGTTAATGTTGGCAACACTGAAATTGTGAGAGACTGGGGATGGGCTGAAGAGTATGTTTGTGGGATGGCTTTGTTAATGTTGAATGATAAAGTTAATGATGCGGTTTTTTGTACAGGGCATGGAATGTCTGTGTCTGAGGTTATTAATTTTATGTTGGATTATCATAAGATTGGCAAAAGAAATGTTTTAATTAAAACTCAAAACTCAAAATTACGGTCAAATGAATTACTATCTTCTATTGGAATGACAAATTTAACTAGACAAGAGCTGGGGTGGAAAGCAAAATTAATAGGTAAGGATGTGGTGTATAAGTTATGCGACATGATGAAACAAGATAATAATTCATAATAGGAATAATATATGTCAATAGAATTTAAAATTAAAGAATCAAGTATATTAAGCGGAGTTTGGATAATAGAGCCAAATATATCAGAAGATTTACGAGGTAATATTTGGACGTCATACAATCATAGTGTCGAGTCAATACTGCCAAAAAACTTAAGTTTTTCTCATGATAAATTTTCCACATCAAAAAAAGACGTTCTGAGAGGTATCCATGGAGATAGTAAATCTTGGAAATTAGTGACTTGTGTGCATGGAAAGATAGAGCAGGTTATTGTAGATTGCAGAATTAATTCGGAAACCTATCATAAGTGGGAAAAGTTTACAATTGATGCATGCTCTCCGTTACTTGTCTTGATTCCACCAAATATGGGTAATTCTTATTTAGTTAAGAGTCCATCTGCAGTGTATCACTATAAACTCGCATATCATGGCGAATATATAGATTCTGATTCTCAATTTACATTAAGATGGGATGATCCTGAATTAGATATTGATTGGTCTACTAAAAGTCCAATTTTGTCTGGTAGAGATAAAAAGAAAAAGGAGTATAAATGAGCGATAAAATATTTCAAGTTAGTCCAAAAATAGGAGATCTTGAAAAGAAATATGTTAATGATGTGCTGGAATCTGGCTGGATAACTGAGTCTAAATATACAGAAAAACTAGTGGATAAAGTCAAGGATTTGACTGGATCAAAGTATGCGTATCCAGCGCCGAATGGAACATTAGCGCTATATTTATCATTACTTGCATTGGACTTACCAAAAGGGTCTGATGTATTAGTTCCTTCATTCACTTTTATGGCTTCTGCTTCGAGTGTGGTGTTTGCAGGCCATAGACCGGTTTTTTTTGATGTGGAAGATGACACTTGGCACGGTGATCTTAGTTCGGCTGAAAATGCAATAACTCCGAAAACAAAAGCGATTATGCCGGTACATATGTACGGATCAGCGATGAACATGCCTAATGTTCTTGCCTTCTCTAAGAAACACAAGCTAAAGGTTATAGAGGATGCAGCTCAAGCTGTGGGTGTTAGGCAGTCTGGAAGGCATATGGGGACATTTGGTGATATAAGTATTTTTTCTTTTTTTGCAGATAAGACCGTAACTATGGGTGAAGGTGCATTTATAGTGACGAATGATGATGAAATATCTGAAAAAATTAAGCTTCTTAGAAATCAGGGTAGGCCAAATTCAGGAACATTTATCCACCCTGCTCTTGGAATGAATTTTAGAATTACAGAGATGCAAGCAGCAATGGGATTGGCTCAATTAGAAAATTTAGATGATATTGCTTTTCGAAAACGTCATAATTATTTTAGGTATGCCACTATATTGTCTACAATACCTGACATTCATGCCCAAAGCATTCCTGCAGATGTTGAATTTATACCGTTTAGATTTGCTTTCACATCATCGAATATGTTTTTGTATAAAGCAGCTTTAGAGAAAGAAGGCGTTCAAACAAGATCATTTTTTTACCCATTAGATAAGCAACCCTGCATGATAGGCGTCTCTTCAAGTGTGGATTGCCCTGTTTCTGAATCGCTTTTTAACAACGGGTTGGCGTTACCTGTACATCTTGACCTTGTGGACTCAGATATAGATTTTATATGCTCAATAATTATTGCTACTGCTGAGGGAATTAATGATCGAAATACTTGATTGCACTTTAAGAGACGGGGGATATTACACTGATTGGGATTTTGAAGATAGCTTCTTAGACATGTATTTTAGAACGATAAGAGAGCTAAAAATAAAGCATGTAGAAATTGGATATAGAAATACTCAAACAAGTCAGTATTACGGTGAGTTTTTTTATTGTGAACATTCAACTCTAAGTTATATTACTGAAAGACTTGATTCTGATGTTGAAATATATATTATGTTTGATGCTAAAAATCAGACAAAAAATTCTGTTAGTCAATCCCTAAAAGGCTTAGATAAAAAAAGGGTAACAATAAGGTTGGCGTCAGCTCCGGAAAATCTCAAAGAGACAGTTAAAATTTCAAGTGAAATTAAAAAATACGGCTTTAAAGTAGCTATAAATATTATGTATTTGCATGCATATATTGATTCCAAAAGAATAGAGAATATGTGCAAAATTATATCTAATAATGCTGATATTGTATACCTTGTGGATTCATATGGATCTTGTTTGCCACAAGAAGTTTCTTTCGCAGTCAGGGAGTTTGTGCGCCTATTGGAGTGCAAAATTGGTTTCCATGGTCATAACAATATGGAACTAGGAGTTTCTAATTCATTAGCATCTGTGCAAGCAGGTGCTGAAATGGTTGATGCAACTTTTGGAGGCCTAGGAAGGGGTGCTGGAAATACAAGAACTGAAATAATTTTCCCTATGTTTAGTAAATTAAATTTAATAACCCAAAAGACAAGTGCATCTAGCCTGCACTGGCTTTCAAGAATAGATGAAAAGTTAAAGGAATTTAGAGAGTTGTATAATTGGGGGGCTAATTTGCCTTATATTATTTCAGGTATTATGAAGGTGCCGCAAGCTAATATTATGGAGTTATATAAAACAAGACGTTTCGGCTGTTCTGCTATTGTAAATAATGCATTATCACATTGTTGCGAAAAGACAGAAACAGAACCTAAATATTCAAGTGTCGAATTAAAAGGCCCAATTGTATTGTGTGTTGCTGGGGGCATTGGTCAAATAAGAAACAAAGAGATTTTGTCAAATTTCATAAATGGATATTCTGAATCTGTCATTTGTATCGGTGCAAGATCTATTGTTGATTCTGAAAATATATTGAATAACGAAAAGTTAAGTAAAGTCGCGATACTTGGTTATGATGAACTTCATAAAATTGATGTTTTAATAAAAGTATTAGAGAATTTTGATCATGTAACAATTATCGGCGATGTTTCTGAAGATTTAAACTTTTCTTATACTCAAGTTTTACAAACAAGTATCACCGTGATGAATCCTTTAGAAGTGGCCTTTGGAATGGTAAAAGACAATAGACATATAAAGACTCTTGGTTTAATAGGATTCTCTTCCAAAGGCGATATTTTATCAAAAAATCTAGAAGAAGAAAATACTAAGCTTATTAACTGGCTGTTGTCAGACAGAATAGACTTGGAGATTGCCAGTTTTAGTAATATTAGTTATGTAGATAATTACAAATCGATTTTTAATGGAGAATGGAATGGTTAAGCTGTCTATAGTTATACCAATATTGGAGGAAGGAAAAGAATTAGATAGAACGATTGATTCTATTGAATTACAGAAAGATGCACTTGCTTTTGTTGAAGTAATCGTTGTTTGTAAAAGTAACAATATGACAGACGGGAAAATTGTTAACTTGTCAATTGGACAATCAATGGCAAAAATTTATTATTACGATGATACAGGCGAGTATGACGCAATGAATTATGGCGTTACTTTGGCGAGTGGAAAGTATATTCAGATATTATGTGCGGGAGATGAATATTATGCACATGACACGCTTAAGAATTTAATGCCGTATTTAAATACTAAAGATATTGTATTTGGCGATCTAATTTATACCACTCCAGGCGGAGGAAAGGTGATACGGTATTGGAAATCGAGCTGGAGTAAGAATGATTGGAAATATGGAAAGATGATCCCGCACCCTTCAACATTTATATCAAAGGAATTTCATAAAAGAGTTGGTTTTTATAATTTAAACTACGATGTTATTGCTGACTATGAGCTACTTATGAGGGCGTTGGTTAAGCATAAAGCAGATATTAAACATGTTAAGCAAGTTATTGTGAGAATGGATACAGGCGGTCGTAGTTATGGAGGTGTTACAGGAAGTTTAGAGCAGCATGGATCGACACTTGATGCCTTGAAAAAACTTTACTTAAATCCTGGAATTTTGTATTTCCCCATGAAGGCTTTTGATCGCTGGAAGCAATATATTAATGCCTTAATATATTTTAGATGAAGAAAAAAATTATCGCTATTGATGGTCCATGGGCTAGTGGAAAATCAATTGTTAAATGTATATTAGACAGACACCCTGAATTGCTGGCTTGTATCCACCAAGAGCCGATATTAACAGCTATCTTGGAAAATAAGATTCCCCTAAAATCTAGTAATAGCAGGGAGTTAGAGGCTTATTTTTTAAATAAATTAAAAATTAATGCATTAATTTTGCACAAACATGCAGGTGAAATATGGTGGTGGTTTAGAAAAGCCGATAGAATAACATTACCATTCAAACATAATCCAAAATGTATTTCTAAAAAGATGAATACTGTTTTTCATAAATCTTACTTTACAAATAACAATATATTGGATGCATATATTAATGGACTGAAGGATTCTTATCCTACACAAATAAAAGGTAACGATATCACACCGACTTTAATGGAGGATTTCTCATTAAGGCTTCCATTAAGGCTTAGTGAATTTAAATATGATATTCTATCTATAATTGTCATAAGGAATCCATTTCTTATATTAGGTGATTTATCTAATCGAAAGCAAGGGTCTTATTACTTAAACTACATAGTGGGTTTTATTAATGGAAATTTTGCTAGGGTAAATATCTTCTATCTATTGTGGTTTGTACGTAGATCTTTTTATGGAGATGTATTGTTTGTTAGTTTCAATAATCTAGTTTATCCTACAAACGAAACAATTCACAGAATTTCAGATTTTTTAAATATAAATCACGCTAAAGAATTGAAAAAATGTACGTACCATGGTGAAGAGATTATTTCAAATCACGGAGTTAGATATATGAGTGAAGTTTGTAATAAGAAAGGGTGGAGTTTAGCCCTGCATCTTAAAATAATTTTTATTGTTATTTTTTCTGCGCTCTTTACAATTCTTACAATGCCTTTTTTTATTGCAAGATTTGTTTTCTCTAAAAATTAATATAAGTTTGTACGTTTATATTGCCGCCGCCTTGTTTTATTCCAGTGTAATGCTTTTAGCATTGAAATGGTATAGAGACGTCCTTAATCCAGTGACAGTATTTATGGCAAAAGATTTTATTCTTGCTATAACAATCCCACTTCTTTACTGGGTTTTTGATATGCAGTATTATCCTAGACCGGAAAATATGGACTATGTTGCATATTCGTTATTGTCATATGCATTAGGCATTATATTTGGAACTTTGTTTTTTTTAACACTTGCCAACCTGAAAGTAAAAATTTTCTCTCAATATTTGGGCGGTCAGTTTGTTACTGGTTATAGGTTTTTCCCTCATGGTTTATTTAGTATATTATTCATATTAGTAGCCCTTGGCATGTTGATTGGCACCACTGATGGTGGATGGTTATGGGTTACAGACTCAAGAAGCGCGTACCAATATCATCGCTCTGGTGCAGGCATACAATATGTAATAACACACATATCAATTTTGTTTGCAACAGTATATTTGGGCTTTAATTCACCTAAAGGCTTTTTTATGCTAATGGTTAGATTGCTACCTGTGTTATTTCTAGCGTTTTTCTTAGGATCTAAGTCGCTCTTGTTGCATATTGTTGTGATTGGCGTATTCTCCAAAGCTATAGGTAAAAATCCACTAAGCCAAAAAGACATTGTGTTAGTTTTTTCAATTTTACTGCTGTTAGTGTTTATGGTAATTCCAATATATGGAGAATTTAGTAATTTTTCCCAGATTTTATCGTACTTTGATCATGCTAAGAATTTCTCAGAAATTACACATATTGATCGAACAATAAATCAAAGAATAGATATATATTTAAGTGCTATTTTTGAGTATGTTCCTAGATCTTTATACCCTGAAAAGCCCTATGTGTACGGTGATGTGTGGCTAAGTGAGTTTCTTCAACCATCAATTGCAGAACAAGGTCACACTTTGGGTGGCTTAGGTTTTACTTTTTCTGCCTTAGTTGGTGATTTTTTAGGTGTTTTTTTTGCGGCATTCATTGCTGCTTTCTTTGGCGTATATATCTACCAGAAGTTTAAAAAAACAAAGAATATTTTTTGGATGTTGATTTATTGTCACATATATTTTGTCCCAGTTGTAAAGCATTTGCCTCTTTTATTTAGTATAGTTACCATATATGTCATCTATTCTATTTTTAGGACCAACTATAGCCCCAATAAATATAAATGAATAATATCTTATTGCTTTTAATTGTATAAAAATATGGAGTTTTTAAATTAAATGAAGCGTTATTTTGACTTAATGTTAGCAATATTGTTGCTTTTGCTTTTAGGACCGTTGTTAATTATAATTACGATAATAATACGTTCAACATCAATAGGCAAAGCAATATACTGGTCAGATCGCGTCGGGAGAAATAATAAAATATTCAAGATGCCAAAGTTTAGATCAATGTTGACAGACACTCCTGCTGTGGCAACCCACCTATTAGATAATCCAGATGCGTATTTATCTCCTATTGGTGGTTTTTTGCGCTTAAGCAGTTTGGATGAGCTACCTCAACTATTTTCAGTATTAAAAGGTGATATGAGCTTTGTAGGGCCACGACCTGCGTTATTTAATCAAGATGATTTAATTGCTTTACGTACCGAGAAAGGCGTAGATAAATTATTACCAGGCATTACAGGCTGGGCGCAAGTAAATGGCAGGGATGAATTATCAATTCCTGATAAAGTGGCATTAGAGGTAGAGTATTTAAATCGTCAATCGTTTTGGTTTGATATAAAAATATTGTGGATGACCTTCTTAAAGGTTGTGAAGCGAGATGGTGTGAGTCATTAACAAGGATAATATTATGTTGGGTTGTTGACTTTTCTGTAGTCAATTAATAATCAACCAGTTGCTATCATTCCAGCTTTGAAGATATCTCATTGCACTAGTTTCTGATTTCCAACCACCCCTGAGCATAATTTTTTCTAACGGGATATTTTTGTCTAAAAGGTCAAGTGCAGCACCAACTCTAAATGAGTGGCCAGATAATTCACCAATCTGATTCAGTCCAGCTTGCTTTTGAAGACTCTTCAAAATATGGTTTATTGATGCAGGTGTAAGAGAGGAGTTGGTAGACAGATTTCGTTTGAAGCTTCTAAGGATATAGCCATTATCTTGATCAATTGCCAGCGACCAGCTTAAGATAATTTCAGACAGCTCATTAGATATTGGAATTATTTTCCCTTGATTGTATTGATCAGTTTTAGAGTGTCTCAGTAGGAGCGCATGCTTATGATTGCCATGATGTTGCAAGTCTTCAAATTTAAATTGACATATTTCAGAACGTCGACGCATGGTTTCGTAGCCGAGTTGTAAAAGCAGTTTGTTTCTGAGGCCGACTATATCATCAGAACAAACCTTTTTAAGTTTTGTCAGAATGTCATAAGTTAGAGGCGTTGCTTGTTTTTGAGGCTTTCCATATTTTCTTCGAAGTCTTTTAATGGTTAGAATGACTACAGGCTCTTTTGTGGGGTTGGTGCTTTTAGTGAGATTGAATATGCTACTGAGGCTGGCTACTCGTCTTTGAATAGTTGCAACAGTTAAGTTTTTACCCATCTGTAGAATATAGTCCGAAAATTTATCCTC
>Ga0257123_1001187_pt1 | contig 16488 bp, 16 predicted proteins | sample SI106_135metaG_FD_190185 | JGI IMG/M metagenome (GOLD analysis project Ga0257123, IMG submission 190185) | Marine microbial communities from Saanich Inlet, British Columbia, Canada - SI106_135 | ecosystem: Environmental > Aquatic > Marine > Inlet | place: Canada: British Columbia | collected...
ACACTTTCAATTAATGGCAAGGATTATTTGTTCATTATTTTCCACATTAGTTCAAAAGTGGCATGAATACAGGGTTTTGTGGGTGGGGAATAATTTTGAGAATCAATGGAATCCATGGAACCAATGGAATCAGTAGAATGAAGTTTGATGTGATCCCTTGGCTTCGCCTTGGGATATTTGAAGGGGGGCCTTTGGCCCTTTTTTTCTCCCGCCATTATGGCGGACTCAACCCTCATTCCATTGTTTCAATTGATTCTATTGCTCCCATTGATTCCTGGAATCTCCGATTCTCTTTTTTCCCCTGAACTCTTTGTGATTTGAGAATTTGGGGCCAAACCACCTAAGTCTACCGAAACCATAGCTTTTTACAGAGGTGAAGAGAAGTCGTAGAATAAAACCATACGACTTTGGAGATTCGTCTGCCCTCAGTTTTTTTTCAGCAATAGAAATGATGTGCAACCTAATGGGAAGCGTACACATCCTATGGATTCACACCTCTCTATTCTTTTGTCTACTGTGCTCTAGAGTTGCCCCCCAAACAAGAGTTGTCTCTGACGAGATCAGACCTTTCGTCGAATCTCTGGCATATGAGGTTGGTAAAAAGGACGTACCGTACACAAACTGGCTTCAGGAATATCTTGCAAGTGCTCGGAAATACCACCGTCCCATAGCCGCTGCAACGAGAGCATACCTAAAGGCTTTCGCCAACATGAGAGCCGATGCTCAAATACAGAATTGGAGAATCAAAGATTTCCAGAAAGCTACACAGCATCTCACAGTTCCCTCCACACTCATTTTGGCCAACAGAACGCCTACGGGGTTCACGTATGATCCAGATACGGATAAAAAAACTGGTGCCTTTCATTTAGTCCATCTCTCCGCTGCCCGTGGAAATGGAAATATTCAGTCCATTTTCATCCACAACGGACAAGTCTATTTGGCTGTTGATGGCCAAAAGCCCATGCGAGACGAACACAGGTATCCCGAAGACATCATTGCGTTGATGCGTGGACTTTTCCAGAGCCCTGACCATACCCTTTGGCTCTCCATCGACCCGCCCACCGATCCAGAGGAAAGACAACGCTACGGTATTGTGCGATACGGTGGATTATTGGAGAATACCCATGCCGGAATGGTCATGTTTGAAAGCGACCGGCTCATGAAATGTCTTTCCAGCGGCTATGACAATCGTACTGGAAAACCCCTTAAATCGGGATCTTTTCAACGAACTGAATGGGACTATATGGAGCCCATTGATATAGATGGTGATCAAGAATGTAAGCATGAATGGCACCGCTTCTGGTTTACGATCCGTGATGCCCGTGTTGAGTTTGACTCGAAGAATCGGATTGTCAGACTCGTTGAGAACCCTCTGGAGATAAGAACCGAGCGCATGGATATGGTAGATGGAGAACTGCGTAGCAGTTTTGAACAGAGGATGAACGATCCTTCTTCTATGTGGGCAAGACATTTCACCTCGAAACTTCCTGAATATGCCCAATACTTTCCAGTACTTAAGCAGTTAATAGAACTCTCCCGATGGGCAGCCCTTTTACTTGCATTGAGAGAAATGGGAGTATTGATCAAGGACATAGAAACCAGTGGACTTCCTACTCTGGACTCTCCGACTCAAACCAGGGTCATTACATCCGGGAAGGTCCGTGAAGTGGTAACAGAAACTGAATCCAATGGTACAAAAACAATCCGTACCTTGGAAGCACGCCGCTCCATCAGCGGTGGAGTAGGTCTGAGCAAAGTCCAGCTGGTCCCTGGCGATCTTTCAGATTATAAACAGGGCTTGGTTGCTCAGTACTCCAAGGGTAATCCAAACGTTGAGAGATTGTTTTGAAGCCTGGAGCATAAAAGGGTGATTTAGGGGCCAAATCACTTAAATATCACCAAAGATGGACCTCACGGTCTCCTCGTGGAGAGATTTCATACACTCCGAGTGAAATCCTATCAAACCATCCATAGACATTGCGGTATAAAATATCTCTGGCATTTTGTTCTTGAAGTGCCTGTGCAATAACGGAAGCCTTTGAGGGTCCTTGCTTCTGTAGAAACTGTGCTATTGTCAGGGCTCGTTGTCTATAGGCTGTCATAATGCCTTTTCTCTTTTGTTTCCCGCCTAAATTCGGGTCTCCAACACGCCTTATGAACTCACCAAGTAAACGATCACGGCGATGTTTGGATTTTCGAGGCTTGTATTCTGAGGGATCGAGGATTACTTCTACATTGTTGGTAGCCTTGCATGCGTCAACCACTACCAGACCCAAACCTAGCATTTTCATCAGTTTCGTGATGTGCCTTAGTCGTCTTTTCAGGAATTTGGATTCCTTGGGCACACCAACATATACTTTTTGAGTTAGCGACAGTCTATCAACAGCCTGAAGGACCACTTCGAGATTAAGGTGTAGTTTGAGTTCAACTATTACCGGCGTTTCCCTGCCACGGATGGCCACTACATCACAGTCAAGAATCTCCCCCTTAACTTCGTAATTTTGAGATTCAAGAAACTTCTTCAACGGTATATAAAGATCAGATTCCTTCATAAAAATTTCTCTTATGCGGGGAGCAGGCAGCGTCTACAACAAAGTAGACTCATTCAAATTTTTATCGAAAGTAATTGGCTCATGTATGATGCGTTTTGAGCCTGAACCGCAATGGCTATTGCGAAGATCGATCTGGCCGGGTCTGGCAGACAGCCTCTCTGTTCATGTCGTTGTCCCATATCCTGATTTGATTCTGATTCGGGAACTGGGATGTAGAGATAGGGCAGGCTTTCTTTTTGGATTGCCAGTGGTTTTCCAGGGATTTTGAATTACCTTAACTCGAAGTGATTCCGTTTAAATGGAGTAATCAGGCTTACCATTTCATCGCGGCTTGAATTCCAGGTAGGCCATCGGTACCGTTACGAGCAGCTCCCCGTCTCGACTGGAAATTGTGTTTAGTCTTCTTTCGATCTCGGAGATCACAGTAGACCATTTACCTGGTGGAACCACGGCTTCCCAACCCGACATAAAGGAAAATCTTATAAATCTACTTTCTAAAAATGCTGTTCCTGAAGAAAACTTTAGAGAAAGGTCCTTCTCAATAGTTTGGGAAGTACTAAAACCTGCTGCTGCAAATAAGGCTTGAATCTCAACAATGGTCGAACGATGATTTTCTTCTCTACGCAAATTCTCTCTAAACTCATCTAGATTGAGAGCCACAAGGGCTTCATCATAAACCTTATAGAACTCCTTCATATGACCCGCCAGATTCGTGGTTATAGCGAGAATGCCATCCTTGTGTAAAACCCTTCTACACTCTTGAGCCACCAATTCTGGATTATCAAAATTATTGATACCCAGGTTTGAGACGATCATGTTGAAAAAATGATCTTCAAATGGAATCTCAGTCGCACTTTTTAATACTGTTTTTACATTTTTTAATCCTTCATATTCGATTCTTGAATTTAAGAATTTGATAGCAGCCGGCCAGGGATCAATTCCATAACATGTAGAGCCATTCCCCAATCGGTCTGCAAGTTGCAACAGAGGGAATCCTGGCCCGCAACCAACATCCAGCAATTTGACACCTTCCAGCATAGGGATATTCTCTAATAGCAATTGGCCAAATGGTGCTGACCAAAAAGTAGTTTCGTTAAAAAATTGAGCGAGTTTTGGGTCTTCAGGATCAAATTGAATTTTTTCGGTAGTTTTATCTATGTGTGTCTCCATCGTGAACTTTCCTGACTGCTTGAAAAACTGAACTTAGCTACTCTCTAGGTTTTGAAGCTTCAAAATCTCTTCTCTAAGCTCATTCATTAAGCCGGAGTGCAAACCAACTTTAAATTCAAAATTGTCGCGATGTTCCCTGGAGTAAAACCAAACTGGGCGACATTGCATCTCTGGCGGTTCAGTGGAATACCTCGGGAAAATATGCGCATGAAGCGCTTCTTCAGTATTCCCTAAAATTTCATAATTTATCCTCTTACACTGGGTAACCGTTTGTATCGCATCACCAATAAGCGACATCTCCAATAGAAATATTTGTCGTTCTTTGAGAGATAGACAATTCAAGGAGCTAACTACGGGATCTGGCAGCAGTAAACAATAACCTCTAAGGAATTGCGTATCTCCAAGTACTACCCAGCCAGATTGCATTCTCAATAGTGTTTTGGAGTTTGCTTGATTTCGGCACAGTTCAACTCGATTATGAATCAATGTTTTCACTTTGAAAAAGAAAGGGGGCACAGACCGTTTTAGACACAATTATCGCATAGTTGAGTCCTGGAATTCTCGATCTGAGTTGATCGCTGGCAGCACGCGCAAGAAATCTGCTTTACCAGTGGTAAAAAATATTCTGGACTGCTCCCTAATCTCCGCATTGTCGGTGGGACTTTGACTATTATTTTCCAGACTGCTAGCCTGACAGCATGGATTCGATATGTGTATTTTGTGGATCAAGTTATGGCTCTGACACTATGTTTGAGAAAGCATCAATTCAGTTGGGTCAGACCTTAGCCAGGAGAGGGATTACCTTGATTTATGGAGGCGCTAACGTCGGATTGATGGGTACCCTGGCCAGTGCCGCAATTGAGGCAGGCGGCAAAGTAATTGGAGTTATTCCAAAATTCCTACAGGACAAGGAATTAGCTCACGAGGGACTCACTGAACTCATTTTGTGTGACTCTATGCATGAGCGCAAAACCAAAATGTTTGAACTCTCCCAGGGTTTTATAGCTATGCCTGGTGGGTTCGGCACACTAGAGGAATTAGCTGAGATGTTGACCTGGCACCAATTAGGACTACATAGCTTCCCTATCGGCGTCTTAAATATAAATGGATTTTATAATGATCTGTTGAATTTTTTTGACACTATGGTGAAGTCAAAGTTGCTACATTCTGACAATAGAGGAACAATTCTTTCCTGTCCCGATGTTCCAACTCTCCTGGAGCAAATGAGTTCATACAAAGCTACACCAATTACCAAATGGCTAGATCGAGAATCTACCTAGATGGTTCAAATTTACTGAATAGAATTAGGGGCAAGATCACTTAAGTCAGGATGGGATATATCCCATCCGCACATTGAAGAGCTAAGCTCTTCTTTTCCATTGCCGCGTGGATGAGTCTGTGGTGCGCAGCGCATAAGGTGGTCAGGTTCTCTGGTTTGTTGTTACCGCCTTTTGAGATTGGGGTTTTATGGTGGATTTGCAGCCATCTTCTCTGAGCACAGCGCTTTCCCTCGGGATTTGTAAAGCTACACTGACCCTGGTCACGGGTTTGGACTTCGTGAATTGTGTTGGCAGGAAGAGACTTCCGTTTTTCTTTGCTACGTGTCCCAGGACATACGGAGGGTGGCGAAGCGGCTTTAGAATCTGATGTTGCGGCAGGCGATTGGGCTGGAGATTTCGCTTTTTTCTGATTTCTCTTCTCAACCCGTTTGGCCTTGCGAATGGGATCATGTTTTTCAAAAGCGCTCTCAAGGGCAAAATCAAGAACCTCCTGCAGTGAGCAGTCCCGGCCTCTTTTTGAACTGAGTAGAGCCTTAAGCCTCTCCACCTTCTCTCTTGATTCCTCTGGGATATCAAGACTCAAATGTAAAGACTTGAAAAAGGCCTTCAAAAAACCTGTCAAGAAGTAAAACTAACAGAATGAAAGAATGGAGGGCCACTCCAATAATCAAATCCAAGACGTTGCCTGTCCCGAATATCCGTGGGGGCATCTGTATTTAGATGAGGAGTAGTTTTATGCGTGATCTTCTATAGCCTATACATAGGACCAGAGGCCAAGGAATCCAAGATGACCGGCCTCCTGGGACCGGTTTCTCATATCTTGAAATAATACCCGAAAAGATATATTTATACCTTCTAATATACTTGTCTAGGTAGATGTAATAGTTCATAATAGATATATGAGTTACGGGATCAGATATGAAAAGGCGGCAGCAAGGAGCCTAAAGAAGCTCCCGGTAGATGCCCAGAGGGGAATCGTGTCAGCGATTAAGGAATTAGCCAAGGATCCAGCGAACAAGGCCAATGTGAAGAAGTTAAAGAACAGTGACTTCTACAGGGTCAGGATCCGAGACTATAGGGTAATTTACGAACTAGATGCAGCCGACAAAGTTATCACGATTAACTCAATATTCCACCGCCAGAAGGGATATTGACGGGGGAACCGGAGTTTGATGGCTCCGGTGATATGAACTGAGGAGAGATTGATATGGGACACAGAAAGGAAAGTTTCGCGCTGTCCGGGAAAACGCTGACTTTAGAGGATGAGGTCTACGTCTTACTTTCCATGGATGAATATGAGGAGTTCAAGCAGTTTCAAGACTCCAGGGGATTTCAGCTAGAGGAGGACGATGATCTTTCCGAGGAAGAAGAATTCTCCCTTGTGGAACACGCAAATAAAGTGAAGGAGGAATCTGGAGAGGAGGGAACAATTGCCCATGAGGATCTTCTCACCTTGCTCTTTGATAACAGGATCCGAGAGTGTCGCAAGGAGGCAGGGCTGACCCAGGCCGAGGTCAGTAGTAGGCTTGGAATCCCTCAGAGTATGTTTTCCAGATGGGAGAGCGGGAAGACTACTCCAAAGGGTAAGAACCTCATAAGACTCTCCATGGTCCTGGGGTGTACTGTTGAAGATCTCTACGGGGTAAAGTAGGGACTAAAACTAAATGATTTTTCGGACCGGTTTTCTTTTGCAAAGAATCCTGTTTGTCAAAATTTCCCTTGTTTGAAATGGCTCGGTTTCTGCACACCTATTACTCATTGTGAGGCCATAAATTCGCATCCCTCTCTGACTTGACTTCTCTCCTACTCCTAGGGGTTTACATACTCCAGTGTCCATTTGTTTGACTCTTTATTGTAAACTCCGCTCAGGTAGCTATTCTTGTCAAATTGGGTGCTTCGGGGGCAAAAATGGTTGCTGGATAGGATCTGTCCGTTAGTGTTGAATGGATTAGACCTTCGTCCTTCATCGTCGTACCCTTCAAACTCGAATCTATAACACTGCGCCAGGGCGGTTGGTGACGAAAATCCAAAGTAGATTGTTGACCAGTTCTCTACCTCATTTTTGTCATTGAAGAATGGTCTTTGAGTGTAAATCACATTTGCTTCGGTTGCTGTTTGATCTGAGACAAGCCTCGCTTTTAAGATGAAAGTCCAAACTAGCCCTCTTGACCCGCCCCTATCCATTCTCACTGGTAGTTGGTAGGAAGCCAGTTTTTGCTTCAAATAGAAGGGCTTATTGATAATGGACTCCTCTTCTTTGCTGAGTTCCTTTTTCACTGAGTCGTAGAAGTAGTCTGTGTACGGCACACCCACAGACCGGTTTAGACTCAATTATCGCATAGTTGAGTCCTGGAATTCTCGATCTGAGTTGATCGCTGGCAACACGCGCAAGAAATCTGCTTTACCAGTGCTAGAGAATATTCTGGACCGCTCCCAAATCTCTTCATTGCCGGTGGGACTTTGACTATTATTTTCCAGACTGCTAGCCTGACAGCATGAATTCGTTATGTGTATTTTGTGGATCAAGTTATGGCTCTGACACTATGTTTGAGAAAGCATCAATTCAGTTGGGTCAGACCTTAGCCAGGAGAGGGATTACCTTGATTTATGGGGGCGCTAACGTCGGATTGATGGGCACCCTGGCTAGTGCTGCAATTAAGACAGGCGGCAAAGTAATTGGAGTTATTCCAAAATTCCTACAGGACAAGGAATTAGCTCACGAGGGACTCACTGAACTCATTTTGTGTGACTCTATGCATGAGCGCAAAACCAAAATGTTTGAACTCTCCCAGGGTTTTATAGCTATGCCTGGCGGGTTCGGCACACTAGAGGAATTAGCTGAGATGTTGACCTGGCACCAATTAGGACTACATAGCTTCCCTATCGGCGTCTTGAATATAAATGGATTTTATAATGATCTGTTGAATTTTTTTGACACTATGGTGAAGTCAAAGTTGCTACATTCTGACAATAGAGGAACAATTCTTTCCTGTCCCGATGTTCCAACTCTCCTGGATCAAATGAGTTCATACAAAGCTACACCCATTACCAAATGGCTAGATCGAGAATCTACCTAGATGGTTCAAATTTACTGATAGATTAGCACTTTCTAGCCACAGGCTCCTAGGGATTTACATACTCCAGTGTCCATTTGTTTGACTCTTTATTATAAACTCCGCTCAGGTAGCTATTCTTGTCAAATTGGGTGCTTCGAGGGCAAAACTGGTTGCTGGATAGGATCTGTCCGTTGTTGTTGAATGGATTAGACCTGCGCCCTTCATCGTCGTACCCTTCAAACTCGAATCTATAACACTGTGCCAGGGCTGTTGGTGACGAAAATCCAAAGTAGATTGTTGACCAGTTCTCTACCTCATTTTTCTCATTAAAGAATGGCCTTTGAGTGTAGATCACATTTCCTTCGGTTGCTGTTTGATCAGAGACAAGCCTCGCTTTTAAGATGAAAGTCCAAACTAGCCCTCTTGATCCGCCTCTATCCATTCTCACTGGTAGTTGGTAGGAAGCCAGTTTTTGCTTCAAATAGAAGGGTTTATTGATAATGGACTCCTCTTCTTTGCTGAGTTCCTTTTTCACTGAGTCGTAGAAGTAGTCTGTGTAAGGCACACCCATTTTGAATTTATCATCTTGATCAAGCCAGAAATGAGTCAATAGCGTAATCCTGTCTTGTTCTATGCCCACACTTATAGGATTTGTTTTTTTCCGCCACTTTGACTCTTTCTTACCGATTAGCAGATCTACCGTGTAGTCACCCTCCACCAGGGGAACTTTGCTGATGAAACTATAACGTTCTACTCTCCCGGCCGGATTCGTGTTCTTCAGGTATGACGAGCGTGGTGCGGGCTTGACTTCAAATAGTTCAATTCTTTTCTCGATCAGCTCTCTACTGTTCTTATTTTGTAGAACAATATCAAGAAACTTAGGACTGTGCTTTCTCCGGGCTCTCAGAGAGTAGACAATGACCTTCAAGTAGCCATATTTCTCACCCTGCATTTTGAACATGTACTCATGACCCGGGTTCTCTCGCACCTGTCTGGTTGATGGCTTCAACCCCAGCCTTTGAGCATGGCTTGAAAGAAAAGAAGACACCAGTAGAAATAAGAACAGGTAGAGAAGAGTTCTTTTGCGCATAGGTATTCGTGAATTGGGCACTTTATTCTGAAACTTAAATTTGACCCACTTGACCCGAGAATTGTAATCGAATTCTGACCCACCTCCAAGCCTCCCCAGGTTTTGCTTCTATGAGTCCGATCTTAAGGCCTTCATACTAATGATGGAAATTTGTCCCTGGTTTGATAGTATGGCTAGACCTATTTTCTTGGAGGTCTGAGATGCCAGACCCTTAAAAAAGAAACCTGTTTCGTCACCAACTGAAGGCAAGCCAATCTTTGATGCAGCTGGAAAACAAATTGGAAGTAAAGTGGCATTCGGAGATACATACCGTTACTACGATAATCAGGGGAAGCGGATCGGTCGCATGCAGGCCAAAAAAATGGGATTGCTAAACTAAAGTTTTCCGGGGCTACTTCTACCCAGAGTTAGGCAGTAATCCTAAAGACATTCTAATTTCCCTGCGCTGTTCTTTCCTTGAAAACCTGGTAATCCTCATTTTCCCCATATCTTAGGACCATTGCTTTTCTAGCCCGCTGACTCAATTAAGGGATTTCATGGAAATTTCAAAATCTTATGACGATTGGTCAAAGACCTATGACCTTCTAGAGAATAAGACACGTGATCTTGATGAGTCTGTTACCAGGAAAAACCTGGGTGGCTGTCGATTTGACTCTGCACTTGAGCTTGGGTGTGGGACCGGTAAGAATACACCGTTTCTTTCTGAGATCAGTAAGACAGTTCATGCTGTTGATTTCTCAGAGGGAATGATCTCAAAGGCGCAGAAGAACGTGGAATTGAGTAACGTGAAGTACTCAATCTGCGACATTACCAAGACCTGGCCGTGTGACAGTCAGAGTATGGATCTAGTTTTATGCAGTCTTGTCCTCGAACATGTCGAGAACCTTGATTTCATCTTTGCGGAATCTGAGAGAACTCTCAAAATGGGTGGAACCTTATACATCTCTGAACTGCATCCGTACCAACAATATATGGGTAAAAAAGCCCGTTTCAATTCAGCCAATGGCGAACAGCATATAACTTCGTTTATCCACAGCATCTCGGATTATTTGGAAGTTGTTAATTCTCATCATTTTACACTTCTGAATATGAAGGAATGGAATGAAGATGATTCAGTAACTCAACCTCCAAGAATCGCGACTTTTCTCTTTGAACGGACCTAACTGGTAATCAGCTTGATCCAACCTGCCAACCTGACCTTTTGGTTTTTTGTTCTCGGATTGCACCCCAAACAGCCAATGGTTCTAATTCAAACCTATTCCTCTTTGATAGTCCTCCAGTTGAGATGTGTCCTAATAGTCTTCTGAGTTTCAAAAATCCTGGTGGAATTGTCGCGGAAAAGATGTTCTACCCATTGGAAAGTAGTACAAAAAGGTCGAAATATATACTGACTTTGTACTCATTTATCTTTGATTGGGGTCAGTTCCATGTCTAGTTTCAGCCGGGCTCATTTGCTTCTTGGTTTTCTCTTTAGTGCACTTTTCAGCTCCTATCTTCTCGCGAATCCTACAATGCGGGACAACTCCGTTCAGTTGGTTCTCCTTGACGATTTGAGGAGTGGTAGAGCACAAAAGAGTTCCAAAGTTCATTTCAAAGTGGACGAACATGTTGTAGATGAGAATGGGGACATCCTGATCAAGCGGGGCACTCCTGCTTTTGGCAAGATTGTCCGGTCTCGAAAAGCGGATGTACTTGGTCTTAGAGGAGTTCTCGAAGTAGAGCTTGACCACACTTTTAGCGTTGAGGGAGAACGGGTCCCGCTCAGTGGGAGAAAACTTAAGGCCGGTGCGAAAAACAAGCGCCTGGTTCACTGGGGCACATGGCTTGTAGCACTTCCCCTTGCCTTCGTCCGGGGCGACAATGTAGTTATGGATGCCGGCACAAAGGTAATTGCCAGAATTGACGAAAATATCCAGTTTACGCGCAATCAGCAGCGACCCCCCGCTCGCCAGGGCGCTCAAATTTTTCGACTCAAGAGTGGGCACGAACTTCAGGGCCGAATCGTGGAGGTTGCTGACGGCAAATTCAAGGTGGCTACCTCTGATGGCACCCTCTCCGTGAATCAAAATGAAGTTCTTACCATCAAAAATCGATAAATCCCGGTTTTAGTTGCTCAACGATACAGTCTCACACTCTCACGGGTAGAGAATGTATTGACCTCACTGTGTGCTCTTGACTTGGAGTTGCAGGTTTTCTAGGCTTCCCTTAGCGGTTGGAATATTTCCAGCATTGAGGGATCCCTGTATGAATTTAAGAATCCTTTTCCTTTGCTTTGCATTCTCTCATCTTTCAGCCAATGATCATTCCAACCTGTATCAACCAAAGTCTGCCTATAAAGGTTTTTGGATCGATGTGGTTCAAGGGCAGGCTGAAAAAAGGCTCTTTATGAGTCGGTATACGGCTGGGGCCTATATAAAACATTACCTTGCTAATACTAATTATGTTTCACTCCCAGGTAGGATTCGAGTTGAAGGCGATGTCATTTCAAGGCACGGACCTGGTGTCTATGAAACGTACAACCGTGATATTCCAGTCCCTTCTTTGAAGCGAAATCCATATCGTGGACATTTGCGGCAAGATGAGTATTTTCATGAAACCTCTTCCAGCTCCTACGACAGGTACGGGAATCGTTATTCTTCTCACCGTGGTTTGTATTGAACACCTTGAAGATGGAAGGGTTCCTTGACGAAGTTCAAAGCCGCCTGATCCGACACTCTAAATATGGTCCCAATGGGATTCTGATCGATGGGATGAATCGTTTGCGAGTTCCTGTTCCCGTTGTTCGTCGAGAGCTTAAAGATCCCTATTCATTTTTCAATTCTTCTCCTGCAGATCTAATCAAAACCTGGGACTATATCTGGAATCAAAGTGAAATCTTTGAGGTCATGAGCCAGGCCCTGTATTTCTACCAGGGCAAGAGTCTTTGCAAAGAACAATTCGAGACCATTCTGGCCTGGGTGGATCGCTGTGCCTGCTGGGAGCATAGTGATGATCTCTCTAAGATCCTCTCTCTGGTTGTGGAGGAAAATCCCGGTTGGGTTCTACCTGCCTTTGAGCGCTGGAATCGTTCTGAAAATCTATGGAAGCGCAGGCAATCCATCGTGGGTTTAATTGAGTACGCCAGCAAGAGAAAGAGGGTTCTTGCTTTTGATCACTTGATTTCCTTTGTAGATCCTTTAATTCACGATGATGAATATTACGTTCAGAAAGGCGTGGGGTGGACCCTGCGTGAAATCTATAACTTGTATCCAGATCAGACCTTGGAATATTTCAGTAGGAATCTAGAACGGCTAAGCTCCATCGCCTATAGTTCCGCGACATCGAAGCTTGAACCCCCAATAAAGAAAATCCTGAATTCTCGTAGAAAAAATCTGCGAAAGAAGTCTTGAATAACAGTCTTATTTGGCAGTTGAGTGTATGGTTAGAATGTTGATTTTAAGAGGCTATCTATGAATCTATATTCCAGGGCTTTGGAGCCGAACTTGTGGAAGGATCTTCTTGCTTATTTTGAATTTGGGGGCAATCCCAGTGGGTGCTGGTGCATGAACCACAGGCTGCCCATGGGGTGTGACTTTGACGGAGAGCCAGCTAAACTGGCTCTTGAGCAGTTGGTTGAACAAAGGAAGGTATTTGGCTTACTTGCGTATTCGGAAGGTGAAGACATTCCCGTTGGCTGGTGTGCTCTTGATCGAAAGGAAACAATTCCTGGTCACGACTGCGTGGGTACTGATATCAACTGCGGCAATTCCATCTGGTCGATTCACTGCCTCACCTCAAGGTCAGATTTTAAAGAAAAAGGGGTCGAGGATTTTCTCAGTCAAGAAGCAGTTAAACTAGCCAGAGAGTATCGTGCGACTGAGCTGGAGGCGTACCCTGAACCCGACAGCCATTCCGATCAGCCCTTCACAACCTGGAATTCCTTCAGCGGCTATCAATCCTGCTTTCGAGAACTTGGCTTTGAACTGTCTAAGGAAGTTGATCAATTCTTCTGTACAATGAGAAAAAAATTATAGGCAGACCTCCTATCTGAAACTCTTTAGCCTCCTACTAGAAGAAGCTGAGACATGTTACTCGCCTTTGGTTCCATCGCACTTAAGACTCCTCTTTTACTCCCCGGATTTAAACAAGGTATTGGTAAATGAGAGATCAACGAGACCATCATAGGGAACAGTCGCTTGTCTTTGTAGAATCTGAGCGAGTTTTTTGCCGGCTTCCAAGAGAAGAGGAAGCCGAAACAATTCTTCAATACTATGAAAAAAATCAAGCTCACTTTTCTCCCTGGGATCCTGAAAGACCCGAGGAGTTTTATACACAGTCTTTCTGGTTAGATTATATAAAGAGGGCACGAAATGAGTTTCGCGCTGATAAAACCCTGCGGTTTTGCGTCTTCTTGAAAGAGGGAAGGGAGTTGATCGGTCATGCCAATTTCGTGAATTTTGAACGGGGCCCCTTTCAAAACTGCCGAGTTGGATATTCCATCGGCAAGGATCATGAAGGAAAGGGGCTAATGAGTGAAGCCCTCCAAATCTGCATTCACTATCTTTTTGAAACTTTGGATTTTCACCGTGTTGAAGCGAATTGCATTCCCGAGAACCGCAGGAGCAGAACTCTGCTTGAGAAGCTCGGGTTCAGCGAACACGGCATCGCGAAGAACTACTTGAAAATCAATGGAAGCTGGAGAGATCACGTTCTGACGAGCATCACCAAAGAAAATTGGGATTCACACCTGAAATAGGATAATCCTCACCAAATGATTCACTGACTGCTGGCTAAATCCCAGGCTGTGAGGCCAATTTGAGTAGGTTCATCAAGAAATTCGGGTTTTCGTAATTTGCTGCACCAAATCTTTGCTCCATGCAAAGTCCCTTGCTTGAGTTTGAAACCTATTTCCAGCTTCAAACGTACGGGAATCAAAGGCCATTTAACTTAGGGGTTATTGTGAGATTTTTTTCAGTACTTTTCTTTGCTTGTTTTTGGGGTATTTCCTTTGCTGATTGTCAGTAGTCGGATCAAAACCGGCCACCTGTGATCGGTTCAAAACCGGCCACTTTTAATTTGTACCATCTCCCTGTTCCTTGTTTCCAGTTTTTCCTTTCACCCTGTAACTTCTTCCTGTGATCTTAACGACTTCGGCCGTTGCCAGAAATCGATCAAGAATGGCAGAAGTCGTTGGTATATCACCAAGCAACTTACCCCATTCCTCAAGCGGTCTATTTGATGTCATGATTGTGGATTTAACCTGATGCCTGCGCATGATGATCTCAAAGAGGTGTTCTGCTGCCGTCTTTGGCAGGGTCTTTAATCCCATATCATCGATGAGCAGTAAATCCGCTTTGAGATACTTTTTTAGAGTCCTGGGCTTTTCATTGAGAGTCTCTGATTGCATCATGTCGCCGACGCAATCGAAGATGGATCGATATAGCACCCTGAACTGCTGCCGGATTGCTTCCAGCGCAATGGCCACAGCGAGGTGAGTTTTACCCACTCCAGGGGGACCGAGGAATAGGATATCACCACGGTCCCGGATAAAATTGCATGTAGCTAGCCCCATAATCTGTCTCTGGTTGATGTTTGGATTGAACGTGAAATCAAAGTCCACAAGGGAGTGGAGTCGTCGAAAATCAGCGGCTTTGATTCTGCGCTTCAGAGACCTGTCCTTACGTACGTTGAGTTCATCTTGTATCAGCAATTCGAGAAACTCCGCATGGGTCAAGTTGTTCCCGGCGGCCTCCTGGCATCTGACATCTAGTGTGGCCAGCATGCCCGAGAGCTTTAACTGACGCATTGCTGAGGATAGTTGTGTATTCATTACGATTTCTCCTTGGTTTGAATTGAGTCTGTATTCATCTTCACCACGTTGCTGTATTCGTCCAGTGGCCGAATGATCTCGTGTTCGGCGAGCCATTCTGATGGATTCTTCTCCTCGAGCTGCTGGCATACTCGTCTGACGAATGAAGAGTGGAATGCCAGGTTTGAGCGGGCAACTCTGCAGGCTTCGTTGATGATTTGAGGGGAGTGCTTCTTTGCCAGAGCCAGGACTCCCTGAATCGTTCTTAACCCGGTTATTCCCCTGTGGCGAAGCGTATCCCGAGCCCATTGCCAACATGGCAGCCCTATGGCTTCCGCCTTGTGAACGAGATAATCCTCACCCTTTTCAACAGCTGAAATTTTGTACGGGGAAATATGGGATTCGTTAGTGCTGAAACTTCCCGCTTCAATCCTCGTGTGGATTCCGACGAGTTTGAATTCCAGGTTATAGATCTTCACCAACTTTGAGTCCCAGCGTACAAAAAGCTCGTGAGATGTATATTCCGGTGGGACGGAATAATAGGACCTGGCAACCTCCACATGCCCATCCCTGTGAACCTTCCTCTTTCCTTCTTCGAAGTCAGGGAATCGTTCTGCGGGTAGCTGACCAAGAAATTTTCTCTCTGCCTCGAACATGGCCTTGACCTGCTTCTTGGTGGTTCCGTGAATGCGGGTGTTCGCCACATTTCGTTCCCATTTCCTCAGGTACTCATTGAGCTGGGATAAGGAAGTGAATGTGCGTCCTTTGAGACAGTTATTCTTCACATACTTGATCCCACTCTCAATCTTGCCTTTCTGCTGCGGTGAGTAGGGACGGGTAGGCCAGATCACAAAACCATAATATTCAGCAAAGGAAATTAGTTTCGGATTGAGCTGAGGATCGTACCAGTCCGCCTTGCTTACCGCGGCTTTAAGGTTGTCGATTACTACCCGGGTAGGACCCCCTCCAAACCATCGGAATGCATTCTCCAGGCAGCGGATAAAGTTATCTGTAGTTTGGCGGTGTACGGCCTCGCTGTAGCCACTTCTTGAGTTCCCAAGAACCATGCGAAAAACCCATGTCTTTTTTCTCCTGCCTGGCTGGACCTCTATCATTGGTCCAGAGCCAAAATCCACCTGAACTTCTTCGCCAGGTGGAGTCTCAAAACGTCTGCATGGGAGTTCACCTTTCTTACTCAGCCGCCGGATATATCTGCGTACTGATGAGTAGGAACCGATGAAGTCATGTTCATTCACAAGATCCTGGAAGATACGTACGGCATCGAGTTCATTCTCAAGGTACGCAACGATAATGCGGTGGTATTCCTCGCACAGACTTCTTCTACCAGGTGGGGTATGTGCATGGACAGGGATTCCGATCATAGGCTCTGACCCGGTGGTCGAAATGGATGGATTTGAAATCCCCCCCACTACAGACCCGGTGATCGAAATGGCCGGTTTTGGATCTTGTGGATTGTCTAAGCCGGTGATCGAAATGGCTGGTTTTGAAATCTCCGCCTGTCCGGATCCAACTGCAGAACCAGAAGGTTTTG
>Ga0257123_1001188_pt1 | contig 16484 bp, 24 predicted proteins | sample SI106_135metaG_FD_190185 | JGI IMG/M metagenome (GOLD analysis project Ga0257123, IMG submission 190185) | Marine microbial communities from Saanich Inlet, British Columbia, Canada - SI106_135 | ecosystem: Environmental > Aquatic > Marine > Inlet | place: Canada: British Columbia | collected...
GGTCAGGCTTTGTAGCGCAAGCGCTCAACACCTCACCAAAACCATAATTGGGCTGTCGCCAAGCGGTAAGGCAACGGGTTTTGATCCCGTCATGCGCAGGTTCAAATCCTGCCAGCCCAGCCATTTTACCTCTTCTTTTTTCTTTCTACTGTGTTGGACTTATCCTTCGTTCAGTCATATAGCAACATCTATATTCCCTCACTCACTCTGTCGTCCGCTTTGTACAAAGAAAAAATACTCGTAAAATTTAAACACTAGAACCGTCACCAACATAACTTCTAGCCTCTGTCATATCTTCTCTTAAAAAATTATACAGAACTCGTTTCATTTGGCTGTTATGTCTAGAAATAGATAAAGCATAGTCTAATAATTCTGGATGATCTTTAACTTTATCTTGCAATGATAATATAACTGTTTCCGCTAAAGATTCATTTGAATCCGCTACTGCTTTTGAAATGGAATATTTAAGAACTTTCCCATATAGCAAAGAAAACTCACCATCATCAGATTCATTCATTCTTCTTGTTTTTAATAAAAACTTATCTATTGCATCAATATTATTTAAATCTAGTTTCTTGACTTCGCGAATAAAAACAGAGGTATATCCTTTTGAATCAACGTAATTCAATATGAAACTCCAATCTTTAAAATAAAAATCCATATCATCCAGACCAATCACCTTTAAAATTTCTTTTATATCATTGATTGTTTTTGTACCCATAACTTCAATAATTCTTCTAAAAATTCCACCACACGTAGTACAAAACATTTCGCCACATCCAGGGTTATTTGTTTTTAACTCATTAAGAGCATTAATAACGGTGCTTATTCTTTCTGTGGACATAATTTTTTAATTATTATCGAATACAATTTTTTCGTATTCATCAACAAATGATTGAACTGGATTCCATATTCTAATATTACCAAAATTGTCTTGTTCGAATATTTTTCCGTGATTTTTTTCTGCAATATTTTTCATTTGATCAAAATTATTTTTAAAATCCTTAATATTGAGTAAAGCATCCTTCAGGGTGTCTTCTGTAATATTTTCAACACCGGATTTATTTAAGTCCAAATATGCGTTCAATATTCTGGCATTAATTTGCTTCTTTCTTTCTGGTTTTGCCCAAAATTTAAGTTTTCTTGCCACTTTGTTTACTTCTTTTAAATGACTATCTCTATTATCAATAACTAAATTCTCTTTTAGAGTAAGTTTTTCAATTTCCGATAAAGAAATTAATCCTCTAACAATCTTTGAATGAATTACTTTTGCTGAAGCATTTCCAGTAACAAGAAATGCGGCATCTTCAAGTGTATTTTTCAATTCTAATAGTTTATGACTTATATTATTACTCATATTATTACCTATTTATTTACTAAAATTAGTATTATATAGTAATATTTTAGTCTTTTAAGTAAAAAATTAATAAATTTAAAATAAAATAGTTAAAGGGGACGCTACCCTTTTATAAAAACTAAACACAATAACATTGTAATATATTTAGATAAACTGGGACGGTGCCTTTTTATTTAACTACAGGTCCAGATTCCGCATTCTTTGCATACTGATGGATAATCGATCCAATTAACGTTTGATACGGAATACCTTGTTCATAAGCAATAGCGCGAATTTTTTGTACATCGCGCTCTTGCAATTTAAGATGAATCGATTTTCTTTTAATGGTTTCTTTTACAGCTGATTGCCAATAATCAACTCTATCCTCAATATCTCCAACTGGAGAAAACTCCCCATTTTCAAAAGCCTCAACAACACTTAACTCTTCTTTATTTAAAGAATCAAACTTCATTTTATTATCTTCCATAATATCTCCTTTGCATCTTACGATCTTTAAACATTGTTTTTAGAAAAATTTCATCCTTATTAACCACATAGGGAACGGTGACTGCATAGCCATCAATATCTAGTACCAATACTCTTTGATGCCCATAATCTTTTATATTCGGATGCTGTTCATCGGCCAATATCCTACCATCATCAATTGCTGCTAAAACCATTTCAAAGTTCAGCCCTCGGAGATTCTCTAATTCAATATTCTTCGCTTCGCTCCAAGTAATTTTCATAGGCTATATAATACATACAATATACACTTTGTCAACATTTTAAACTTAAGAAAAAATTTACCAAATTTTAAGAACACACCTAAAACCTCCGAAAACCTTAACCAAAACTCGTTAAAAACAGGTGTTTTTAAGCCAAAAATACCATTTTTGATGGGTTATAGACCTTGCCTATAATAAAATCTGAGAAATTTCGGAAATATTGACTTTGTATTCAATATTAATTAAAATGAACACAAAGACAACGTATCGAAGGAGGTTTTATGTCTCAAACTACAATGACAGTTAGGCTTAGTGGTGAACTAAGTGATTTTGTTGCAAATAATATCAGTGAAAACGGGTCGTACGAAAATATAAGTGAGTATGTTCGTGGCTTAATTCGCAAAGACAAAGAAAGATCTGAAAAGGAAAAATTTGAAAAACTAAAAGCTGAACTAGCGCTCGCTTTTTCAGCGCCAGATTCTTCTTATTCTAAAGTAAGCGCACAAGATGTTTTTGATAGAAATAATTAACAACATCAATGATTAAAGTACAAAAATCTGCCTCATTGAGGATTGATGAAATCTATCGCTATAGCTTGAAAAAATGGGGCAATAAACAAGCCAAGTCTTATATTAACAACTTATTTGAAAGTTTCAATAATATTGAAAGCTCTATAGTTTCATCTTACCCAATGCCTGCAGAGTTTGGCATTGATGGTTTTTATTTTCGTTATGAAAAACACTTTGTTTATTGGAAATATCTAGAAAATAAAGACATTGGTATTGTGACTATATTGCATGAACGCATGCATCAAATAAAACAGTTTCAAAAAATCAAATAAAGATAAAATTTTTATTGGTAAATCTGTTTTTCTATCGTAGTATAATTCAAACACTTTAATGGCTATTCTCAATACCTATGTCACTCGACAAAATTAAAATTTTTAGCGGTAACGCTAATCCTGAACTTTCTGGCGAAATAATTTCTCAGCTCAATGTTATTCAAGGCAAAGCTTTGGTTGGGCAATTTAGCGATGGTGAATCACAAGTTGAGATTTTAGAAAATGTGCGCGGTTGTGATGTGTTTATTATTCAGCCAACTTGCGGGCCTTCGCCAGCCGAAACATTGATGGAATTATTGGTTATCGTCGATGCACTCAAACGATCATCAGCCTCTCGCATTACTGCGGTTGTTCCTTACTTTGGCTATTCAAGACAAGACCGTCGTTCACGCCTAACTCGTGTGCCAATTACTGCAAAATTGGCCGCCAAAATGGTAGAGGCTGCTGGCGTTGATCGTATCTTAACGGTGGATTTACACGCCGATCAAATTCAAGGGTTTTTCAATATTCCGATTGATAATATTTACGCTCAACCAGTATTAGTCGCGGATATTTTATCTAAAAATTACAAAGACGTTATTGTTGTATCACCTGATGTAGGTGGTGTGATACGTGCACGCGCTGCCGCAAAACGAATCAATGATGCTGATCTTGCGATCATTGATAAACGCCGACCTGCCCCTAACATGGTTAAAATCATGAACGTGATTGGTGATGTGGATGGTCGTACTTGCATCATCATTGACGACATGGTTGACACGGCCGGCACACTTTGCCAAGCGGCTGCTATCTTAAAAGAAAAAGGCGCTAAAAAAGTAGTAGCTTACGCAACTCACGCTGTACTTTCTGGCGATGCCATTAGCAACATTGAAAATTCAGAATTGGATGAACTGGTTACCACCAACACCATTCCACTTTCTAACAATGCAGTACAATGCTCAAGAATCAGACAATTGTCCATTGCGCCAACCTTGGCGGAAGTAATTAAGCGCATCAGCGAAGAAGAATCCATCAGCACCATCTTTACAGACGCTAAGTAGCCGTCGAACAACTATTCAAGGCTATGATTTTTAGATAAAAAATTATGTATAATCCTTTCTTTGGTTCATCAAACTGCATCGCATGAAAACTACCACTAAAGCACACAAGCAAGCACTGCAAAAATTAATCATGATTGGCAAGGAACAAGGTTACTTGACCTATGCTGAAATCAACGACATTTTGCCGGAAGATTTACTTACCCAAGAACAAGTCGAACCGATTGTTACCATTCTAGAAGAATTAGACATTGCGGTTTCTGACACTGTTCCAGACGCAGATACTTTAGTAGTTGAATCTGGTGCTAAAGCACAATCCACTTCAGCTGAAGCGGCTGTTGCAGCCCTGGCAGCTCTTGATTCAGAATTTGGAAGAACCACCGACCCAGTCAGGATGTACATGCGTGAAATGGGTGTGGTTGATCTTCTAGAGCAATCGGATGAAATTCGCATTGCCAAAGAAATTGAGGCAGGTGTGTTTGAAATCATGAAAAGCATTACTTTATATCCTGCCATCACCGGATTTTTCTTTAAGGCGCATACTCGCCTAGAAGAAGGAAAATGTAAGATGACTGATGTGATTATTGGCTATCAAGGTGATGCTGAAGATTTTGCAAAGAAAAAAGCCGCGTTTGATGCGGGTGAATTTGATGATGATGAAGAATACGAAGAAATGGAAGAAATGGAATACACAGGCCCCGACGAAGGTCAAGTGTATGGACGCTTTGAAACCGTATTAAAATGTTCTGAGGCTTACCAAAAAACCAACGAGAAACACGGTTTTCGTGATAAAAAAACCATCGCTGCACGTCAGCAACTGTCCGAAGGACTGTCTGACCTTCGACTAGCGCCAAAATTAGTCAGTACAATGATGGAGGTAATTTGTGATCGAGTTGCCTTGGTTAAAAAACAAGAAAAAACTATTCAAAGTGCTTGCCTATACGCTGGCATGGAAAGAGAGCAATTCTTTAAATTATTTAATGATAATGAAACTAATTTTGATTGGCTTAAAGGTGCTAAATTAGATAAAAAAGTTGCCGAAGCATTAAAAGTTAGTAAAGATGAAATCTACTATGCACAAAAAAATCTTCTTGAATTTGAAGAAGAAATGCAACTCACGGTGCCAGAGCTAAAAGCTTTAAATAAATTATATCGTCGTGGCGATCGTCGTGCTAAAAAAGCCAAATCTCAAATGATTGAGGCGAACTTACGTTTGGTAATTTCGATTGCTAAAAAATACGCCAATCGTGGCTTACAATTCTTAGACCTTATACAAGAAGGCAATGTTGGTTTAATGAAAGCGGTGGATAAGTTTGAATACCGTCGTGGTTATAAATTTTCAACCTACGCTACTTGGTGGATTCGTCAGGCCATTACTCGTTCAATTGCCGATCAAGCACGTACCATTCGTATCCCAGTTCACATGATTGAAACCATTAACAAGCTCAACCGTGTGCGTCGTCAATTATTACAAAAATTTGGTCGTGAAGCTACGCCTGAAGAGTTGGCTGTAGAGATGGAATTGCCAGAATACAAAATTAACAAAATTTTAAAGATCGCCAAAGAACCATTGTCTATGGAAACTCCAGTGGGTGATGATGAAGACTCTAATATCGGTGACTTTATCGAGGACACTAATCTGTCTTCACCGGTGGAAATAACCACCAGAGAAAGCTTAAAAGAAACCACCGGCGAACTATTGGCCAACCTTTCTCCAAGAGAGGCCAAAGTGTTAAAAATGCGTTTTGGAATTGACATGAATACTGACCACACGCTTGAAGAAGTGGGTCGTCAATTTGACGTGACGCGTGAACGCATTCGCCAAATCGAGGCTAAAGCACTGCGTAAACTCAGACACCCGTCGCGTGCACACAAACTGCAAAGCTTCTTAGAGTAAACCCTTTAGGGCCTATAGCTCAGTTGGTTAGAGCAATCGACTCATAATCGATTGGTCCTTGGTTCAAGTCCAAGTAGGCCCACCATCTTAAAATTACTGCGATTTTTGCCTTTCTAGGTCGTTGCGCTTGTCTTTCGTTCAGTCATATAGTTGCATCTATACTCCTTTTCTCATTCCTGCGCCCGCCTACTAGAAAGGAAAAATACTTGTAATTTGCAAATCTTCCTTATGCTAACGATATATAGCAGTCCCCTAGGAAGAAAAAAAATACTTATGACACTACCCCACAGACCCGTTTACTAGGAATAAAAAATACGTGTAATTTACCGTACTACCTATTGAAAGAAAAACGGTATGATGGTTTTATATGTTTGATTCACTTACCCCAGCGCTGATTAAACTCACCACCGAAGTTGGTGAACGCATCATGTCTTATTACAAAAGTGACATGAGCGTTGAAATTAAATCCAATCAAACACCATTAACAATTGCCGACCAAACGGCTCACAACCTTATTGTCGATGGATTAAGCCAACTCATACCTGATGTACCAATTCTCTCAGAAGAGTCCGATGCCATATCGTTCGATGAACGCTCAAAATGGCAAGAATATTGGCTAATTGACCCACTTGATGGCACGCGTGATTTTCTAGAACACACCGGTGAGTTTTGCATTTGCATTGCCTACATTAAACAACACACACCAATATTTGGCATGATTTACGCACCACTGGATAAAACACACTATTATGCCTCAAAAGATGGTGACGCTTTTCAACTCCAAAACAACGTTAAGAAAATTCTAAAAACTGCTAAAACCAACAATCCACTCAGAGTAATTGTTGGGCATCATTCTTCTCACAACGAGCGCTTAAAAGAACATTTAAAGGATCAGAAAAATTACGAATTAAGTCAGATGGGTAGCGCTTTAAAATTCTGTTTAATCGCACAAGGGGATTACGACTACTACCCAAGATTTGGACCATGCTCAGAATGGGATACCGCCGCTGGTGTTTGTATTTTACAAAGTGCAGGTGGACAAGTACTGGGCGAGGATAATAAACCACTGCGCTACAATACCAAAGATGATTTACTCAGCCCGATATTTTTCGCTTCAGGTTCTACTCAATAATCCTTAGGGAAAAATCAACCGCGCGAATGTTCTTAGTAATACTACCGGTTGAAATGTAATCAACGCCCGTTTGTGCAATTTTGGCAATATTGTGCTCATCAATGTTGCCACTGGCCTCAAGAGGAGTTTTATTTTTTGTTGTTTTAACGGCACTAATAAGCATATCAATCGAAAAATTATCGCACAAAATTCTTGTGATTCCATCGTGCAATAGTACTTCGTTTAACTGGTTCAGATCTTCCACTTCAACAATCAATGGTAATTTTGGGTAACGATTCTTTGCCATATCAATGGCTGAGCCGATAGAGCACATTGCCAAAATGTGGTTCTCTTTAATCATGACACAATCATAAAGCCCCATGCGATGATTAACACCGCCACCGCATTTAACCGCCTGTTTTTGTGCCCAACGTAACCCAGGAATGGTTTTTCTAGTGTCTAATAATTGTGCCTTAGTATGGGCAATTTTATCCACCAAAAAACGAGTTTGTGTTGCCGTAGCACTGAGTGTTTGCAAAAAATTAAGCGCTACTCGCTCAGCAGTAACGATCGAACGCGATTGACCTTTTAACAAGCACAATGTTTGGTTCTCAGACACCTCATCACCATCATTAACTTTCCAAACAACATCGACCGAATCGTCGATTGTTGAAAAAGCGTGTTGAGCGTATTCAACGCCGCAAACAATTGCACTTTCTCTGGAAATAATTTTGGCATTCACAACTTCATTCGTCAGCAAACTGGCAGACACATCACCGGCACCAATGTCTTCAGCTAATGCCAATTCAATAATTTGAGAGATTTGACTATTCATTCATGAATTCAATAATAGCGTGTGCAGATTCATCTGCAGCATTGTGTTTTAACTGTGTATGAATGGTATTAAATTCCTTAATCAAAGGCTGATTGTCACTTGAAATAATTTGCATGGCGTGTTGAGCAATGTTCTTGCCGTTGGCATCCTCTTGTATCAACTCTGGCACCAATAGCTTTCCAGCAATCACATTAGGCAATGATACGTATTTACTCTTAACCAAACGAGAGGCAATGAAATAACTAAAACTTGATAATTTATAAACAACCACCATTGGCACACCGACAAGCGCTACCTCCAACGTGGCCGTACCTGATGCCACCACAACTAGATCCGCTTGCTCCATGCGTTGATGCGCATCACCCACAGAAATACCAATGCTCACGCCTTGTACTTGCTGCTTTGCCCACTCAAGCAAAGCATTGTTAGCCAAAGCTAAATGAAAAATAAGTTCGTCATCTTGCTCGGCCATCAACCTTACAGCCGATAGCATTTCTGGCAATAATTTTTTAACTTCTCCTTCACGAGAACCGGGCATCAACAAAACACTTTTACCCACTGCATGATTCTTTCTAGGCGTTAAACTTTCAGCCAATGGATGACCCACAAACAAAGCCCTTTGTTGATTTTTTTTATAAAAATCAACCTCAAATGGAAAGACACAAAGTACTAAATCAGTGGATTGTTTGATTTTTTTAATTCGGCTCTGACGCCATGCCCAGACAGAAGGAGAAATAAAATGCACAGTCTTAATGCCTTTGTCTTTGAGTTTTTTCTCAATAACAAAATTAAAATCTGGTGCATCAACCCCAATGAACACATCAGGCTGTGTATTGGAAAAGTGGTCAATAATGGTTTTTCGCAATCGCATGAGTGAAGGAAGTTTTTTTAAAACCTCGCTAAAGCCCATTACATTCACTAGCTTTTGATCCCACAATTGCTTGCACCCGGCATCCAACATCTTCTCGCCAGCCAGCCCTTCAATCACTAGCGTTGGATCTTGTTTTTTTAAGGATGCAACCAGTTTAGAACCAAGTAAATCGCCTGAGGTTTCTGCCGCGCTGATTGCGATTTTCATTGGTACTTACTTTATTATTTACGCGGTAAAATAATTTGTGGATCCTCATCAAACGCTCTGTAAATAACCATCACGTTTCCAATTACTTGCACTAAATGAGATTGTGAAAACTCAATAATTTTATCAATCATTTTTTGTTTTTCATCTTTACCTTCAGTTCGAATTTTAATTTTTAGCAACTCATGTTTATTCATGCTTGATTCTAATTCTGCCAATACTGATTCACTCAAGCCGTGTTGACCCACCATCACCACTGGTTTAAGGGCGTGGCCTTTTGATCTAAGAAATTTCTTTTGGTTGTTAGTAAGTTTAATCATTAATAATGTATTCTTTGTTAAATAAATCTTGAATAGTCTCACGCTCGCGCACCAACGTGTGCGTGTCGTTTGACACCATCACCTCAGCCACTCTAGGGCGAGAATTGTAATTAGAACTCATGGTAAACCCATAAGCACCGGCTGACATGAAAGCCAAAAAATCACCTTCAGACAGTGAAAGTTTTCTGTTTTTGGCCAAAAAATCACCCGTCTCGCAAATAGGCCCCACCAAATCCCAGTTTGCGTCAATACCTTTGGTGTTTTCATTAACAGGTAGCACTTTATGATAGGCATTGTAAAACGCCGGGCGTAATAAATCGTTCATTGCTCCATCAATAATGGCAAATGAATGTTCAGAATTTTGCTTTAAAAATTCAACTTTAGTCACAAAAACACCAGCGTTACCCACAATGGCTCTACCTGGTTCTAGGATAATTTCCAGATCGCCCACCTTGTCCAGCACAGAGCTTACATAAGTTGCAATGTCGATGGTCTGCTCATCATCGTATTTAATGCCAATACCACCACCTAAATCCAGATGTGCAATCTCAATGCCTTTTGATTGAAGTTGAGAAACTAAAGCCAGCACCTTGTCGAGCGCATCTAAAAAAGGCGACACATCAGTAATTTGAGAGCCAATATGACAATCTAAACCTTGAACGTTTAAATGCTCAGAATCATTCGCTTTTTGGTACAGGTTAACGGCATCGTCAATATCAACGCCAAATTTATTTTCTTTCAGTCCAGTGGAAATATAAGGGTGTGTTTTTGCATCCACATCGGGATTCACACGAATAGAAACAGGAGCTTGTACATTAAGTCTACTTGCTACTTGTTCAATGCGATCAAGCTCACTGCTTGATTCAACGTTAAAGCAACGAATACCAACTTCAAGTGCGCGTTCAATTTCATCAATGGTTTTAGCCACGCCTGAAAATACGCAACGATCCGCCTTACCGCCGGCTGCCAGCACTCGCTCTAATTCGCCTCGCGATACAACATCAAACCCAGAGCCTATTTTTGCTAATACGTTAAGCACTGCCAAATTAGAATTGGCTTTTACAGCAAAGCAAACTAAGTGCGGATGATCACCAAAGGCATCGTTAAACGTATACCAGTTTGTTTCAATTTCCGCTTTTGAATAGATGTACAACGGGGAATCATAAGTCGCCACCAGCTCTGTAATAGCTACAGATTCAGCATGTAACGTCTGATTTTGGTAAGAAAAATTACTCAATATTATTTTGAACTGTGCGGCATGATGTCAAACACAGGTTCAGCTGGTGCTGGAGACAAGGTTACTTTTTCAGCTTTAACCGGCTCTAACTCGCCCATCCTGCCGCAAGCTGACAAACCAATAATAACCAATGCTAATGTTGCTAATTTAACGATTTTTCCCATGTTTTTACTCACTTATTTAATATAAACAGATTGCATTTTACAGTAATTCTTTAAGTTTAAGCATAAACGCAGAACGCTCAATATTAAAAGCACCTAAGCTCTTTAAATGCGAGTTTTCAACTTGGCAATCAACCAGCTGATAGTCGGTCTTTTGCAATAAATAAACGAATGCCACTTTTGATGCATTACTCTTGCAAGAAAACATCGATTCGCCAAAAAATACCTTGCCAATTGCCACACCATATAGCCCGCCAATCAGCTGGTCTTGCTCATAGACTTCGATTGAATGTGCATGGCCTTGATGATGTAGCTTTGTATAAGCAACCACCATATCGTCATCAATCCAGGTGCTGCTCTGATCTTTGCGTTTGATTGTCTTACATTGACGGATCACTTGCTCAAAATTAGTATCAGTGCGTACTTCAAACCGTTCACTGTTCAATAATTTGGCCAAGCTCTTTGAGATGTGTAGCTTGTCTTTAGTGATAACCATTCTAGGATTTGGGCTGTACCAAAGCACCGGCTCCCCTTCGCTATACCAAGGGAAAATACCTTGTTGATAAGCATTTAATAAACGCTCAGTGGATAGCTCACCGCCAATTGCAATTAAACCGTTGGGTTCTTCGAGAGCCAAATTAACATCAGGGAAAGGAGTGTCTTTTGAGTTAAGAATAAACGCTTGAGGAATATCAATCACACGTTTTGTTTTCTAATAATTTCCTTAGCCATGTAAAGTGATGCAATGGTTCTGGCTTCAGTTAGGTCTTTGTTATAAACCAATTGTTCTAAATCACTCAACTTATACTCCACCACTTCTAATGGCTCAGGCTCATCGCCCTCGGCACTAGCCTCATAAAGATTTTGTGCCAATACAATGTGCGTGAAATTAGACTGATAGCCAGGTGCTAATGTCATAGTTTTAATGAGTTTAAGATCTTTTGCGCCATAACCAATTTCTTCAATCAACTCACGATTAGCAGCGTCAATAGGTGACTCTCCTTTATCGATTTTCCCCTTGGTTAGTGCCAATTCATACCGGTCAGTACCGCCAGAGTATTCGTAAATCATCAGCACCGTATCATCATCCAGCATTGGAATCACCAATACCGCGCCTTCTCCAGGTGGCTTTAAGCGCTCATACTGGCGCTTTTCACCGTTGGAAAATTCAACATCCATCGATTGAATATTAAAAAATCGAGTCGTAGCTATGTTTTTTATATTGGACAGTATAGGTTTTTTACGCATGTTCAAGATTATAACATTAGGTACAATAATCTATTCAGTATAGATAAGGGGAGATTTATGAAAAAACTAACACTACTATTCGCATTGGCATTTTCAACATTAGCCAATGCTTGGGTAATCGACGGTTTAGGCGATTACAAATTTGAACCCATTGCAGATAATACATATGTCATGCACGGCCCATTGGATGAGCCCAACAAAAAAAACCATGGTTTTATGAACAACCCTGGCATGGTGATTGGTGCTAACGGGGTGATTGTCATTGACCCAGGTGGTACTTACCAAGTCGGTCAAAAAGTCATTGAAGAGATTAAAAAAATTACCGACAAACCGGTCATAGCTGCTTTTAACACGCACGTCCATGGTGATCATTGGCTCGGTAACCAGGCAATTATGGAGCAATACCCTGGTGCCAAAATTTACGCTCATCCGCAAATGATCGCTCAAGCTAAAGATGGCGCAGGTGATAGCTGGGTAGGCATTATGGACAGCTCAACAGAAGGATTATCACACGGAACAATTGCAGTTTATCCTACGGATGCAACTTCGCACCTACAAGAAATTACGGTTGCAGGCGAGACTTTCAAAATTCATAACGATATTACCGGTGTTGCTCATACCAACACTGACATCATGATTGAACATATAGGCAGTAAAACACTCTTCTTGGGTGACAACGACCTTATGCATCGCTTTGGTCGATTCGATAGCACCTCTGATATGCATGGCAATATCAAGGCCTTAGAATACGCCATTGACTTAGGTCTTAATCATTACGTCCCAGGTCATGGCCCATCAGGTAATGCTGAAAATGCAGTTAAACCCTTCTTAAATTACCTATTAATTGTGCAGGACGAAGTTAAAAAAGGCTATGAAGAAGATTTAGCCGATTATGAAATCAAACCAACGGCTATTAAACAACTGAGTGAATACGCTGATTGGCACGGTTTTGAAGGCCAGATTGGTAAGCACATTGGAAAAATGTTATTAGAAATTGAAGAGTTAGATATTTAAACATTACTCTTTCAGCTGAAACTTTGGCAATCCTAAATCCAGACGGATTGCCACTAACCTGACGATAAAAATACCCAGTCCGGCAGAAATTACCGATACGGTAACACTTACGCCATTATTCAATAGAGCAATAAACCCTAAAGAGCCTAACCAAGCTGCCGTAGCATAGAGAGGGCTTTTGAATACGATTGGGGTTTCATTGCACAATAAATCTCTAAAAATACCGCCCATAGTACCGGTAATTACGCCCATAAAACTGGCCACTAACCACGGTGCGCCTGCCACCAATGCCACTAAAGTGCCTGCAACACTAAATGCTGCCAATCCTGCCGCATCAGGAATTAAGAAAAATTTCGGTGAAATTGAGATTAACCTAGCACCCACAAAAATAATCACGGCACTTACTAGAGAAGCAATAAAAAATACTTGGTCTTTTATCCAGAATACATCAATATCCAACAACATATCTCTAAGAGACCCACCACCCAATCCAGTTGTAATGGCAATAATAATAACACCAAATAAATCAAACTGTCTAAAACCAGATTTAAGTACGCCAGAAGCCGATGAAACCACTACAGCTACTAATGAAATCCAATACAAACTACTGGATAATTCTTGTGTGATTTCTAAAGTCATGTTCCTAACAAGTCAACCTTACCAGTGTCCATATCATAATAAGCCGGAACAATTGTAAGTTTGCCTTCTTTCACCATTTCTGGAAAATGTGCACCCGTTTGCTTAAGCTCTTCCACCACCAAACCAACGTTTGCTAAAGCAACGTTCTCCGCCAAATCACCCGGCAAATCTTTCGCCTGATTAAAGGCTGGATTAAGTGCAAACGTTAAGTTGGGCAAATGCCCTTCCAGTTGGTCATGATTACACGTCGCCTGCACGGCGCCGCATTGCGAGTGCCCCATCACCATAACCAATGACACATCTAAATGCAACACTGCGAATTCAATACTCGCTACGATCATTTGATCAAGCACATTTCCCGCCACACGCACCACGTACAAATCACCCAAACCTTGATCAAACAGCACTTCAGGTGGTACGCGAGAATCCGAACAGCCTAGAATAATCGCAAATGGATGTTGCCCATGCTTGAGCTCAAAACGTCTCTCACTGGATTGATCAGGATGAATAAGATGCGAGGCAACATAACGTTTATTGCCTTCCATCAATTTTCTTAAATCTACATTATTTGCGACAATGTCTTTCATAAGAGCAGATTGTAACTCAAAACTAGCAACTTACTGCCAATAATGAAAATTTCCTAAATTTTAGATTTATGTAACAGGCCTTGCCTGTTACAAGAAGTTTTTATTAGTTTTAAGGCTCAAAACAAGGATTTTGATCGTATTTACAAGGTGTTTTTAGGTTCAAAATCAGTCATTTTCATTATTTCCTAAATTTTTATAAAGATCCAAACATTACTCAATTTATATATCACAACCAAATAATAGACTAAATGTTATAATTGACACTAGTCTTTGTTTAGTAATAGTATGAGCCCTACGGTATTTAGAGAAAATGGTTATCGGTTTTTCTTTTTCTCTAGAGAGGAAGAGAGAATGCATGTTCACATAACTTCTGGCGATGGAGAGGCAAAATTTTGGCTTGAACCAGAAATTAAAATGGCAAAAAATTATCACTATTCAAAAAAACAATTGAAAGAAATTGAATCATTAATAAAGGTGCACTACGATGAGCTTATTAGCATATGGAAACAACACTTTAGCAGTTGAAATAACCAACGTGTCTAATCATGGCGTGTGGCTACTAGCGCATGACAAAGAGTTGTTTATGTCGTATGAAGATTTTCCTTGGTTCAAAGATCAAACTATCAGCTCAATTACAAATGTTGAAGAGCAGCATAACGGTCATTTTTATTGGCCCGATATTGATATTGACTTAACTCAAAAGATGATAGAGTCTCCAGAAAATTTTCCTCTTAAAGCTAAAATTATTAATTAATAGGTAACGTCCCTATTAATTTTTAAAATAAAAATAATGCCATTTTTTATAGATCCCCTTGATCCAATTGTTGTCTATGGTTTTTTACAGTTAAAACTAAAATCTCATTATTCTCAATCTTATAAATAATTCTGTAGTTTCCATTAACAATTTCTCTCATGTTTTCTCTATTAATCTCTGGCACTTTTCGACCACTTTTAGGAAAATTTTCCAGTCTTTTTACACTATCAAATATTCCCTCAACCCAACTCTGTGCAGCCGATACTTTATCTAAGGCAATATAATTAGCAATATCCCTAACTCGATCTATCGCTAATGGCGACCAAACAATCTTCAAGACTTTATGCCTTTCATCGCCATAGATTTAGCATCATCATGATTAACGCCTTGGCCATCTTTAATTTGTATTTCCGCCTTATAAACATCTTCAAGCAATTCTAGACGTGTTTGCATTGCCTCAAATTCAGCAATATTTGCCAATACTGCAACTCCTTTCCCATGCTGGGTAATCACCAAAGGTCTTTTAGTTTGTGCTACTTGCTTTACATACGAACTAATGCCAGATCTAAAATCTGATAATGAATGAATATCTTCTTTTATATTAATATGTTCCACCTATTTCTCCTATTTGTACAAAATTACGTACATTTTAACACATAATGAAAATTTCGGAAATTTTTGATTTGTGTAACAGGCAAGGCCTGTTACAAGGAGTTTTTATTGATTTTAAGGCTCAAAACAAGGGTTTTGATCGTATTTACAGGTGGTTTTTCAGTTCAAAATCAGTTATTTTGATTATTTCATAAATTTTTAAAAGGTACCGTGCCCACTAATTTAAATTATCTTATTAATTCTTTTACATTCTATAATGATGATAATAGAACTAAAGCATTTCTTTGATTTCTTTACAGAGGTATTATGAAAAAAATATTTGGATTAACGATTATATTTTTAACAATGTCTATTTTAGGAGGGTGTTCATCACTATCAACTGATGAAGTAGTACGCATGTCTCCAGATACTTACATGCTTAGAGTCGAAGACCATGCTGGAATTTTTGCATTTAATAGGGGTAAGATGAAATCAGCTGCCTTTGAAAAGGCAAATGCTTTTGCCGAATCAAGAGGTAAGATTGCTGTTCCTATTCACCTAAAAGAACACCCGGTTGGGGTATTGGGTGATTGGCCAGCCGTTGAATACCAGTTTAGAGTTGTTTCAGAAGATGACCCTGATGCAAAAAGAACATCTTTAGCGCCAAGGGCTGACTTTGTAATGGATAAAAACATCAACATTAAGGGAAAGCTTGAAACTCATAACTCGTCAGACAACAAACCAGATTTGTACAATCAACTTATAAAGCTGGATGACCTTCGCTCAAAAGGAATACTTACAGAAGATGAATTTAAAAAACAAAAGGAATTATTACTAAAAAACTAGTTAAGATAAATAGTAATTCTATCAAAGTCTGAGAATTGTAACGATAAAGACTTTGGCGAAAAACAGCCTTATTTAGTCGAAGAAGCCGTCCATGTGTAATTCCGTCAAATCACTAAACCCACCAATGTGCTTACCATCGATAGTTAACTGCGGCACCATTCTAGCGCCATCAGTCACTTTTGAAAACTCGACCATATGAGCACGATCTTCATCAATAAATTTTTGCTCGA
>Ga0257123_1001198_pt1 | contig 16379 bp, 20 predicted proteins | sample SI106_135metaG_FD_190185 | JGI IMG/M metagenome (GOLD analysis project Ga0257123, IMG submission 190185) | Marine microbial communities from Saanich Inlet, British Columbia, Canada - SI106_135 | ecosystem: Environmental > Aquatic > Marine > Inlet | place: Canada: British Columbia | collected...
ATAAAAAAGATGGACTATTATTCAATGGAGAATTAAGAGATGTCCCGCATTTTAAAAGCGTTGAAGACTATCTCGAAAAGGGACAAATTACTTTCGGAAAGATGTTCGTGCGGATGTACATACGATTTAACAAAACGAGCATATATCAATACGATAATAATACCGAAATTAAAGGAAAGTTTAAAGAGTGCCCTCTGTTTATATATGAGGAAGTTCTTCCAATACTATTAAGAGAAGAGAAACTAGACGGAAATAAAATAAAGAAGATATACACAAAAGAGTTTTTTGAAATTCTTAAACAAAATACAATAATGAGTAAAATTAAGTACTATTATGGATTTGGTTCTGAGACTACTCAATTTTTAGATTTAACGGGGAAATTAACTAAATCAGTTAACCAAATAGATCCAAACCAAGTATTAATTAAATTTTTATACCCTATTATCTCGCTTCTTAGAAGCGAGACATAGGGCTTTTATTTAGGAGATATTAATGGAAGGAAAAATATGTAATAAATGTAAAGAATATAAACTATTAGAAGAATTTGGAAGAAAGAAAACTGGTAAGTTTGGAAGAAACAGTCATTGTAAAAAATGTGTATCTGAACAAAAAACTGAATATTATACTACTAATAAAGAGTTGATAATTAAAAAACAAAATAATTACATGTCTAATAATAAAGATAAAATTTCTAAACGTAAATCTGAATATTATATCAATAATAAAGAAAGAATAACTAAAACTCAGGCTAAATACAGAGTTAAAAATAAAGAGAAAATTGCTAAAAAACAAGCAGAATGGGTAAAGAATAATCCTGAAAAAACAGCAGCAAGAGCAGTAAGAAGAAGAGTTATTCTTGGTAATTCTGAGGTAGCTTGGGGAAATAATAATAAGATTAAAGAGATATATGAAGAAAGAGATAGATTAAGGGAATCGACAGGAGAAGAGTATCACGTAGATCACATTATACCTTTAAATCATCCGGATGTCTGTGGATTACACGTAGAATATAATCTTCAGATTCTAACAGCAGAAGAAAATTTAAAGAAATCTAATAAATTTAGAAGAAGCAGTTAAACAAATCTAATTAAAAATATACCTTAATATAAAGATATTAAAGTAATGAAAGAAACAGACTCAGATTAATTAAGGATTACAATTTAAACTTTGTTGATAATAAAATATAACTTAATATAAAGATATTAAAGTAATGAATATATACAAGAGGGAGGATTGTAAATGTGGACAAAAGAAAGTGTTCAAGAAGATTTAAATTTCATTTATGATAATAAATTTAAAATTATACATATTAAGGTAGAATATTGTAATTACAATAAATGTGATATTTTAATTATAAAAACCAAATGTAATGATTGTGAATTAATACAAACTAATAACATTAAACAGTTTACAAAAAGAAAATATACTTGTTCTGGTTGTTCTGGATTAATATGGACATTAGAAAAAGCTCAAGAAGAATCTGATAAAATTCACGATAGCAAATTTAAAATTAGTGATATACGTATAAAGAAATCTCCACTTGATGGTAGTAAACAAAGTATTGTTAATATTGAATGTACTGTTTGTGGATTATATAATACTGTATATGTTAATGATCACATTAATGAAGAATGTGGATGTAATAGTTTATTATGTAGAAATGCTAAGAGTAGAGAAAAGACAATTGAAAATTTAAGAAATCAACCACTTAAAGGTAATGAAGAATGGCAATTATATCTAATTAAATTTACTCATAAAATTACTAATGATTGGTTTTACAAAGTTGGGAAAACTAAAAATAAAATTAAAGTCAGATTTTCTGGAAAGAGATATAATAATTCATATAATATCGAAGAGTGTAAAATAATAAAATGTACTCATCTACAAGCAGCAGAACAAGAAGACGACTTTATTAAAAGGTATGGAGATTATCAATATACTCCGAAGGAAAAATTTGAAGGATGGACAGAATGTTTTAGGTTTTAATATTGTTGTTTTTCATTTTAGTTATATAGATATAACTGAGTATAAGTTAAAGATAACATTTTAGTTTGTGGAGATATTGCCTTGTCAAAAATCGAAGTTTTAGAAGAAATAGAACATATTCGTTTAAGACCCGGTATGTATACAGTGACTGAAAACCCTGCTCATTTACTTACAGAAGTAATTGATAATTCTTTGGACGAATTAGCGAATGGACATGCTGATTCAATATCGATTGATATTAATTCTTTAAGTAATAATGTAGTTGTTACCGATAATGGTAGAGGTTTACCAAAACATCAAGTAACTTTACCTGATGGGAAAACCGGAGATTCAGTAATTGTAGCATGTACTAAACTATTTAGTGGAGGTAAATTTGATTTAAGTAATTATGAAACATCGATTGGATTACATGGTGTAGGACTTGTTGTTCTCAATGCTTTAAGTAATTTTCTTAGAATTGAAATTAGAGATAAAGAAGATAAAGATCTAACTTTTAGTTATGATTTTAAAGATTCTCAAATTATCAACCAAACTAAGTTAAAGAACTCTGAAGATTGGAGTACAAGAGTATCTTTCCAAATTAATCCTAAATATTTTAAATCTCAAATCATACCAACCCAAGATATTAAAACGAGGTTATATTTAGTAGCAGCAAAGTATCCAGATTCAAATATTAAGTTAAATAATGAAAAAATACCTAACTTAGAGTTTAATACTTTTTGTAAAGGTGTATTAGGAATTGAAAAAGATGTTGAAGTTGATACTAATTCAGTATCATACAAGAGTGAAGGTAAAAGTATAGAAGTGTTTTTTACTTATGAGGAAGACTCAAAGTTAACACCAACTATAATGGGTGACGTAAATTTAAATTTATGTAATGGGACCTATTTATCTACACTAACAACCTTATTCTATAAAGTTGTAAACGAAGTTGTTAATGATGAAAGATTAACAAAATCGGACGTATTGAATCAATTAAGATTATATAGTAGTTTAACTATATCGAATCCAGAGTTCCAAGGTCAGCAGAAAGACAAATGCACATCGGATGTGGGAATTTTGGTAAATAAATTATATAATGATTTAAAATTTACTCTCAATACTTTTTCTTTTAAGGAACGGTTTACAAAGATCATTGAATCTAAAGAAGCTGATAAGGCTATCAAAAAGATTCAAAAACGGGGAAAAAGACTATCTGGAAATAATCCTATTAAAGATAGTTTAAAGATTCCAGGAGATATTTTATATCTAGTTGAAGGAGATAGTGCTGGAGGCACTTTAAAAACAATTAGAAATAGAGCTACAGAAGCAGTATTACCATTAACTGGTAAAATTGCTAATACAATTAATAAGGACATTAATCAGGCTCTTAGTAGTGATAAAATGAAATATTTGTTGGAAGCAATAGGTGTTGGACAAAATAAATATAGATACGACAAAATTAAAATATTGGCAGATGGTGATCCTGACGGATTGCATATTGGAGTATTAGCTTGTATAGCTATTTGGAAATTTGCTCCTGATGTAATAAATAATGGTAAATTGTCTGTTATTCTACCTCCTCTCTATGGCGCTAGAAAGAAAGGTAAAACGTTTATTCCTATATATAAGCTCGAAGATACAGATACTTATAAAAACCAAGGCTATGATATCAAACGATTCAAAGGACTTGGAGAAATGCAGAAAGAAGAACTAAAAGAGGTAATTTATACTGATCCCCAAGAATATATAGTAAAACCTCCTACCGGAGAAAAAGAAATTGAAGCAGTAACACAATGTCTAGTTAATACAGAATTAAAAAGGATTATTTGCTCTGATTCTAGATTTGGGTTACACCGAATATTTGACAATATTCAAAATAACAATAACAAAAACATAAACTAAATAATTAAGGAATAAAACACACATGAATATGCCTACTCCATTTGCAACAGAAGCACAAGCTCCAGCCGCTACTAACGCTCATCCTTTTGCTGCTGCAGAAGCACAACAAGCTGCTCCTACCGCAGATACTGCTACAAAGGCACCTCGTAAGAAATCTCGTCGTTTGTCTATGGAAGAACAACAATATGTTCTCGTTAATTATAAAGATAAAAATCCTGCAACTATTGCACAAGAATTGACTCTTCAAGCTTCTCAAGCTGGTTTGGTTGCTAAAGATGGTGGTGCGCTTCCTTCTGTTACTTCTGCACAAGTTGCTAACACTGTTCGTGCTGCACGTACTAAAGTAGAAGCTAAAATTGCTACTGCTACTGAAGCAGGTGATCAGGCTACTGCTGCTGCATTGACTGCTAAATTGGAAGAAGCTCTTCCTAAGCGTTCTTTCCGTGGTACTGGTGGTGGTAATTCCGGTCCAAGAACTAACTCTTTGGATTCTTTGGTTGACACTCTTTTCACTGTCTAATCAAAAACAAGAAGAAAACAAGAGAGGGGTCGCAAGACCCCTCTTCTTTTATTTTCATAATGGGAGTTTTTAAATGTGTAATAGTAAAGATGATGATTGTGGAAGAGAAGCAACAGTAGAAGAATTAAAAGAAATGGAACATTTACTTGCTAAATATTCAATGAATGATAATCCTCCTCCAAAACCAAAAGAAGACACTTCTATGGGGTTTACTTATCCACATGAAAGGTAAGGTTAAACGAGTCAATCAAAAAGATCTTAAATTTAAAAAGATTAAACTCCTAACCAAATGTATTTTAAATCCAAATATTAATAGTACTATTCTTGAAGAAGATAAATCCGAGTTCAATTCTAATTTAAAATATAGAATGTTTAATCATATTTTATATGTTCCAAGTATAATAGTTTATGTGAATAACTATTTAAATAATCTTTTCATGTTTAATAAATACTCTCCGAAGCACTGGATAAAAACTTTTGCATTAATTCTTAGAAGTTCGAATATTAATAAATCTACTCAATTGTATTATCCTAAGTTTAAAGTAAGCCAAAGGGATAATTTTTTTAAGATTATAAGAGAGTATTTTAATGTTTATTCTAATGAGAGAAAATTAAATTTAGAAGAATTAAATTGTATTTACGAATTGTATAATAATAAAGTTATATCTTCAATGCAATTTGAACAATTTAAAAAGCTAGGAACAAGCAAAGAAAAGATAACTGGTAAATCTACACAACTAATATTCTCTGAACCTGTTGAAGAAGAAACTCCTAAAGAAAAAGTTGTTGATTTTATTAATGAAACTAAAAAATATATTTCTATTAGAAATCCTTGTAGAAATTATTGTAAATCTTTTGGCAGACAAAATTTAATTATTAAAACTAATGTTGAGAAAGCAGACGAAGAAGTAGATTTAACCATTATATCTCTTTGTCCAAATGAAGAAGAAATTAAAAGTAATCAAGTATTTGGTCATAAATTAGGTAAGTCTCTCGACCAAATTATTCAAACTCAGTTTTCTGATATTCCTAATTTTAAATATTTGTATACTCACTTAATATTATGTGAAAATGATCCAAGTTTAACAGTAGCCAAATTAAAAACAAGTAGAAAACCATGTAAAGAAATTACAGATATGATTAGTAGTAGATTTCCATCTAAATATAAGATTATTATTGGAGCAAAAGCTAAATCTGTATATGGAATAACTAATCCAATGACTTCTGTTCATAAGAAGACTTTTGATGATAATATTTTCGTTATGAGCTCTCCTGAAGAAATCTCTAAAAGTAAAAATAAAATGGTAGATTTTACTGCTACTATAGAGCATGTTCATGGATTAATTAAAGAAGCTAAAACAAAAGACATAGTTAATAATGTTGAGATTCCAGAAGGACAACAAATGGGAAGAATAGAAAAAGGCTGGATATTATGGGATACTCAAGTTATTAATAATGAATTTATATTATATACATTTACTAATCACGAAACAATGGAAAAACGATATGATAAAAGAGATATCGAATTTCCAGTTTATATAAAACATGGTAATTTTAATGATTGTGATTATATTACTTCTGATGTAGATGATGTTATATATGTAAATGCGACAGAAAAAGCAGAATTATCAAAGCAATTAGGATGGAATGTCAGGAGTATATTGAAAAATGTCTAACGGAGAACCAGATTTAGCAGTGATTGGAAATGTAGTATTTAGTCCAAATGCTGCTCCACAACAGACAAATGGTAATCTTATTTATGTAGATAACTCTAATTCTATTACTTCTCCAAATAAAGGATATGATTGGGTTACTATAGATAATACTACTGATATTGGTATGCGAGGAAAACATATTACTATAGACAATAGTGGAGATAATGCTTATCTAAGAAATATGATAGCAACTATTTCATCTGTTGGACTTAGGGCTTTTAAAGCTTACGAAGAAGCAGGAATAACTGTTGATGACGATACTAAAAATCAAATATTTCAAGTATTATTATCAACAGACCCACCTCCTACTGATAAAGAAAGATTTGAGATGGAAGAGTTTGTGTTAGGTGAAGTATGAACAATCAATTATAAAGAGTTATGATCCAATAAAGGATGTAATAACTTTAAATGATGGTAATGATTGTCTCTTACGGAGGAGAGATATCATTCACTATTTAAATCACGCCAAGTGTTCAGATAAACATACTGGCGAGTTATTTAAAATACTTCTCGAAAACGAGAAAAATGATGAACTCCTATTCAAGTATGAAGAAGAGTTTCTATTAAGGATATAAATAAAATGGAAAATACACAAGAAATCATAATGTACATGAGTAACGCTTTAAACTTTAAAGAGTTAGGATACATTAAAGTAATGGATGAAATTTATAATTTTAGAAAATATTTTAAACGAACTGAAATTGTAGAATTCTTAAATAATACTGAAGTTCAATTGGAACTTTACAAAAAGAAACAAGAATCAGAAATGCCTTTTTCGGAGTATACGCCTATCTAAATGTGGACAATATTACCTAAAAATAACTTAGATGATTTTTTACAGAATCATCCAGAATTTAATAATTATGAAAATGAATTCTTATTACAAGAAAATGACGATTATTATATCTTACCGAGATTCTTTCATAAAGCATATAATGATAATTTCTTGCATCCTCATGAAGATAAAACTTTTAATAGTGAACCGATTGATATTGAGTTTACTGCTGAGTTAAGACCTTATCAACAAGAAGGAGCAGATCAACTTAAATTATTATGGAATTATAACGGCGAAATTAAAGGATTATTTAAAGCTCATCCGGGTTATGGTAAAACAGTATTAGGAGCTTGGGCCACTTGTTTAACAAAACAAAAAACTCTAATCATCTTAGACAATAGTATATTAGTACAACAATGGAAAGATGCTTATCTTAACTTTACTGATTTAACAGAAGATGATATTGGTATTTTTCAAGGTACTACTGTTGAAATTGATAAACCTGTTGTTATAACAATGGTCCAAACTCTTATTGCTAAACAAAAATCAAATATGAAAGAATGGTATTCTAAAATCAAAGAAGCTGGTTTTGGATTAGTCTTTTATGATGAAGTTCACGCAACTGCATCTGGACCAAAATATGCATTAGCTTCATTATTCATCAATACAAGAAATGTCGTAGGTTGGAGTGCTACTCCTTATGCACACGGTATTAATAAGATATTATTATCTAACTGTATTGGTGAATTAATTTACAGTGCGAAAGAGTATGAAACTCAACCAGAAATAAATTTTATTAAATATGATAGTGGACTTGGTAAGAAACATGGTTATAGAATTAGTAGAAGTAAAGATTATGTAAAAATGATTGCATTCTATAATTCGATTATATCAGACAGTCAACCATATTTAGACAAAATATTAGAACTTGCTTTTAACTTAGAAAAACAAGGACACGCAACATTAATTATTGCATCTACAATTAAACAAGTAGAAGCAATTGTTGAACATTTACGTTCAAATGGATTAAATGCTATTCCATTTCACGCAAATGAAAGAGAATTAAATAGAGATGTTGATAGATTATTAGTAGGAACTCAAAAGTTCATTTCAAAAGGATTTGATTTTAATATATTAAGTGCATTAATATATGCTATTCCTCTGAAAGGTAAAATTAGCTTAATTCAGACTATTGGAAGAATTCTCAGAAGAAAAGAAGGAAAATTAGACCCAGTAGTTTATGATTTAATAGATACTGGATTTGGACAACAATTCACAGGAACTATTATGACGAAAAAATCAATTCTTAAAAAAGAATTCGGAGACGATATACAAATAAATGAAAGTTAAAATTGGTGAACATATTTATGATAGTGACGAAGAACCTATCGTAATTATATTAAACGAATCAGAAAAAGATTATATTAAACTTATGAAAGATGATAAATATAGATACGCATTAGCACCTAAACACGCTTTTAAAGACCAAGAAACATTTGAAACTTGGGTAATGGAGGGAACAGAACTATAATGGCTTTCTGGAATAAAGACGAGAAACTTAAGAAATTAGAAGACGAACTTCAATTATTAAAAGATACAAACGCTAAATTAAACGAGACAAATAAAGATTTAAATGAAAGAATTAATACTCTTATTAATAGAGGAAAGAAACTAGAAGAAATTTTTGTAGAATTACAAAAAGTATTCGACAAACATATTGAAGTAAAATAATATAAGGAGATTTTTTATTTATGGCTCTTGATAAAATGGCTATGTCCGAAGAACTTTCTATTATGTCTGGACACATAAGAAAAATATTTATGAGAATAATGTATGAGTTAGCTATTGATGATAATTTAGATTACGATACAAGCAATCTATCAAAAATAGAAACAATGTTACAAAATGGTGCTAATGGCATATCATTAACGGACGAACATTATGGATTTAGATTGGCTAAATCTGACATAGACATCGCAATGAGTTTGATTGGAGATTTATTATTAGGTCAACATCCTATATTTACTAGTGATGAAACTAAAAAAATCTTATCAATAAAACAAGAACTTCCTTCCTTTATTTCGGCAATTGATACTGAAATGAATAGTACTGTTACTGAAGAATTACCGACAGAAAATTATGATATGCAAAATGTAGCATCAACCAGCGATTCAATAACAAGCACACAAGATAATCTTGGAGGAGCATTAGGGAGTAATCCTTCTATACTTGCAAATAATACAATAGTTGTTGCTGAAGAAAATGCGGCTATAGATAATGTAGATATTCAACTTTCGTTAGCAACAGATCCTGCAGAAGTAGCAGCATTAACAATACAAAAAGATACTCTTGTCGCATCAGCAACCCCAACAATAGGTGGTGGAGGATTTGCTGATAAATTAAAAGATGCAACTGGAGTTGATGGTGGATTATTACAGAGTCAGGTTTCTGACAGTTTAGGAAGTTTTAAAATAGCAGGGGTTGGAGCTAATGACTTATTGGGCGATACTATGAGCGGAGTTACTGATTTATTAGGTCCTATTGATAAAGGAATTTCAGCAGTAACAGGAATTCTTGGAGGAACTGATAGTTCTAGTGCATGTGCTGGTTTAAATTTAGGAGGAATTGCTGATTCTATAGGAAGTGTTTTTAGTGGAGCTAAAAGTTTTCTTAGTAAAGGAGTCGGCGGTCTTACTAGTGGATTAAAAGGAATAGAAAAGGGAATAGGAAACGCATTAGGAGATATCGGAGATGCTCTTAGTGATCCTCTCGGTAGTTTAAAGAAAGCTGGAAAAGGAATAGCTAGTGGAATTAAAGGAGCAGCAACTCTTATCGGAAAGGGATTTGGAGGAGCAGCAGGATTCCTAAAAAAAGGACTTGGTGATATAGGAACGGGCATTAGTGGAGCATTATCAGATCCACTTGGTGGATTTAGCGGAGTAATGAACGGAATTAAAGGCATTATTGGTAAATTACCAGGAATGATTTCCGGATGTGGGCTTGCTAAAGCTAGATGTGTAAGTAGTAATTTGGGAGCTCTTGGGCCAAGTATTAAACCAAAATTAAAAGCTCCTAGTGCTGCTTGTGGAGAAGAATTAGGAGGCGTTCTTGGTGCTGTTGCTGGAAAAGTTAAAGGAGTTGCAGATTTCCTTGATAATGCAGAAGCAAATTTAAATAAAAAAGTAATTGGTATGGCCAAAGATGTTATTGGAGATTTTGCGGGAGACAGTGGAATAGGAAAGACTCTTGGAGATGCGGCATCAGGAATGCTTGGAAGCGCAAAAGAAAATACCAGTATAAGTATAGCTTCTGCATTGCCGTCTGGAATAGGAGGAGAAGAAGGTCCTACAAAAGCAGCAGAAAATATAACAGAATCTATAATGAGTTGTAAAGGAGTTAATGAAATTTCATTAACAGCAACAATAGAAAATGCTAGAGTTAAAATATTAGAGTATATAGCTAATATTGAAGACCATCCAGACACACTTAAAAGAGATTTAGCATATCTTCCAAAAGTAAGGGCAGATATAAATGCTAATTATTACCTTAAACCTGCTGGAAATTTACAATCTAGAATGTCCACTACTCGTTTTTATTTAGCATATAGTGTATATGTAACGAATTTATTTAATGGAATAACCAAAGAAGACATAGAACATTATTCACATTATCAGTATATAGTAGATAATGTGAAAATAATAAAACAAACAAGAGATGATTTAGCAAATTATTTACAAACTCAAATCGGACTATGTGCTATGACCGAAGTAGAGAAAACAGATAAACTTGCAGATGATTTAAAATCTAATTTATCGGTGACAACATAATGGGTACTACATCTTTATTAACTGACGAAGAAGCAGAATTATTAGCAAAGACAATTCTTGAAAATGGAGATATTCAATCAGTAATGGAAGGTTTGAGTAATCCTGATCTTGCTGCTAGTGCAGCGACATTAGCAGAAAATTTTAACAATGTTAATCCTAATAATCCAGAAAGTGATTTTTCTAAAATACAACTATTACAAAAAGCTGCGGATAGTGCAAATGAAGCTGTTGAAAAAGCAACAGCTTTAAAAGAAGAATATGAAGCAAAAGAAGAACAACGAATAGCAGATAAAATAGCTCTTGATGAAATCTGGGCAAAGAGTGATTCAATAGAAGAAGTAGTAGAAACTGAAATAAGCGTAACAACAGGATATGATACTAGAATCGGAGCTATTAGAAAAGAATTAACTACTGTTGAACGAAGAGATAGAAGTAAAACTTTAATTTATCATTTAGAAGACATACTTAATTTGATAACTACTACAAAATCAACACATCTTCCAAACGGGGTTCGTGATCCAAATCAACAAAATATTAAGATATGGAGATATTTAGATACGACAGAAAGAATGGTTATTGAAATTAGAAATTTTGATATGGCAAATGTTATATTAAGAAGTAGTTTTAAAGTTCCTGTTATACAAATTAAGATGGGAGAACTTATTAATTTTTATCCAGATCTAGAAGAAACAAATCAAGATTTACATGCTAATATTATTGAAATATATGATAAATTGTCAGATCTTGACGACCTAATGGAGAGATACAAACTTGAATTATCTTTATTATAATATCTATCATATAGATATAACAAGCTGATGGCTAATTTACCATTAACTTTAATTAAACAGAAATTTTTTTATGATAATAAAAAATTAAGAATTGAGTTAAATAAACTCAAAGTCAAACGTGGTGAATTGGATGATAAAATTGGAGAAAGTCTTGATAATCTTGAATCAGAAAATAAAGATTATCCTAAAAAATGTGTAGATTTAGAAAATGAAATTAATCTATTAGGAGCTAAACTTAGAAATTATAGTAGAGATAATCCTAATGAAAGGATGGACAATATCCCTCCTCCTAGATTGTCATCTCCTCCAAAAGAAGTAATCGACCCAGAGAAAGAAAAAAAATGTAAAGAAATCTATAAAGAGATTTCTAAAAAAACTCATCCTGATGTTGCTAAAGACGAAGAACTAATTCCGCTATTTAGTGAAGCAAAAGAAGCTATGGAACAGGGAAATTTATTAGAACTTCAAAGAATTAAAGAACAAATTGATTCTGGGAATATTAGTGTTAAAGAAAAATTTGATAATGCTAATGTTGATGAATTACAACATGAATATCATTTATTAGTAAGAGAGATTCAAAGAGAACAATCAGAATATAATAAAGTAATAGAATCTGTTCAATTTAGAATTTATAATTTATGTGAATCTGAAGACGATATTGATAATATGGTAGGGAATAAAATATTTTTAGATGTTGTATTGTCTAAAATTATGCAGTTAAAAGGGCAGCGAGATAATCTCAAAAAACAAATGATTGAAAAAGGAATTGAATAACAATGAAAGAATTAATTTCTAAAATTGAAAAACTAGAATCCCAAAACTGGGAAATTAACCTTGAAATTATGAAGGAATTAGATTTTGCCGATGAAAAAGCAGTAGTAGACGGAACAAGATTTACTATTCCAGGGTCAAGACATTCTCATGAAATTATTAATTATACTGGTTCTATTGATGATGCTATAAGACTTATTCCTAATGGTTGGGGAATGGTTGGCCTTGAGAAATTAGAAACTTGGTGTTGTGAATTAGCATTGGATGGAAATCCTCTCGTAGAACAACGAATTGCAGATGCTCATAATATTGCATCTATTGCAATTACATTAACATCATTAAAATTAAAGCACGACCTCGAAAAGGAATAGACCTTTTCGAATAATTATCAACAAGGAGCTTGTTGAGTATGAAGAAAAACTATGATTATGCGGTATTTATTGGAAGGTTTCAAATATTACACAATGGACATATTGGAGTTATTAAAAGAGCTTTAAAAGAAGCCAAACATCTAATTATCTCCGTCGGTAGTATTAACCAGCCGATAGATAGTAGAAATCCTTTCACTTATAATGAAAGAAGCAGATATATTTATTCTGCTATCGATCAGAAATATTGGGATAGGATAACTATTATTGGTAATGAAGATTACTATAATGAAAGCGAATGGATTAGTAGTGTAAGAACAAAAGTTCAAAAAGTTATTGATACACGAAAAGAAGGAAAACGAGTAACCCTTATTGGGTTCAGTAAAGATAGTACGAGTTATTATCTTAAATTATTTCCTTCCTGGGATACTATTGAGGCGGAAAGTTATAAAAATGTAAATAATGATATTGTTAGTAGTACTCCTCTAAGAGAAAGATTCTTTGAAATTGGAAGATGGGATACTCATTCTGTTCCTAGAAGTATGGGAGATTATCTGTTTGCATATAAACAAACAGAAGAGTATCGAAAAATTGTAGAAGAAGATAAATTTATTAGGAAATATAAAGAGTCTTGGGATAAAGCGCCATTTCCTCCAATATTTGTAACGGTTGATTCTGTTGTAATCGTTGGTGGTCACGTATTATTAATTCGTAGAAAGGCTATGCCTGGAAAAGGATTATTTGCTATTCCTGGAGGATTTATTAATCCAGAAGAAACTCTTGTAAATGCAATGATTCGGGAACTCAGAGAGGAAACTAAAATTAAAGTTCCTGAGCCTGTATTAAGAGGTAGTATTGTTTATAATGAAGTATTCGATAATCCAAATAGATCAAGAAGAGGAAGAACTATTACTCACGCATATCTAATTCATCTTAAAAATGAAAAGAAATTGCCCAATATTAAAGGTTCTGATGATGCAGATAAAGCTATTTGGGTTCCTATCGACGCATTAGATTCAAATACTTTATTCGAAGATCATTATCGTATAATCAAAAAAATGGTAAAAAATGTTTAATCACCCTGTGAAAAGCAATAGAGCAATTCACATTAATTTGTAAAGGAGTTTTACAAAATGGAAAACAATGTAATTTTAAATACAGACAGCTACAAAGCAAGCCACTATCTTCAATATCCACCAAACGCACAATTTGTATCTGGTTATGTTGAGTCAAGAGGAGGAATCTTTAAAGATTCTCTTTTCTTCGGTCTTCAATATGTTTTGAAGAATCAATTAAATCAACCTATTACTATGGAAGATGTAGAAGAAGGCAAAGACATCTTTACTAATCACGGCGAACCTTTTAATGAAGAAGGTTGGACAAGAATTGTAAAAGAATTTGGTGGGTATTTGCCTATTGAAATTCAATCAGTTCCTGAAGGAACAGTTATGCCTGTTAAGAATGTATTAATGCAGGTTAAAAATACAGTTCCTGGTTTTGGTTGGTTAACTACTTATGTTGAACCTATGTTGATGCAATTGTGGTATCCTATCACTGTTGCTACTAATAGTATGGAATGTAGAAAGATAATTGCTAAATATCTTGAACAAACTGGCGATCCTGCTGGGATTGCATTTAAGCTTCACGATTTTGGACTTCGTGGCGTAAGTTCGATGGAATCCGCTATGGTTGGAGGTATGGCGCATCTTGTCAACTTTATGGGAACTGACACTGTTCCTGCATTAAGAGGTGCTAGACGCTTCTACAATGCGAATATGGCTGGATTTAGTATTCCTGCTGCTGAACACAGTACAATGACAAGTTGGGGAACTGAACGAGAAGTTGATGCTTATCGTAATATGTTAACTCAATTCGCTAAACCTGGAAGTATGGTAGCTGTTGTTTCTGATAGTTATGATATTTATAATGCAGTAGAATCAATCTGGGGAGGAGTTCTTAAACAAGAAGTAATTGATAGCGGAGCTACTCTTATCATTCGTCCAGATAGTGGAGATCCACAAACAGTTGTTTGTCGTCTTCTTGATATCTGTGGTGATAAGTTTGGATACACTACTAACAACAAAGGTTATAAAGTATTAAATAACTGTGTTAGACTTATTCAAGGAGATGGAGTTAATCGTGCAGAAATCGGCACTATTCTTGGTAAGATGGCTGCTCTTGGTTGGTCTGCTGATAATATCGCTTTTGGTATGGGTGGTGGATTATTGCAACAAGTAAATAGAGATGATATGAAGTTTGCAATGAAAGCATCTGCTGTTTCTTATAATGAAGATGCTTCTGATTGGGTTCCTTTTAAGAAAACTCCAATCACCGATCCAGGAAAGAATAGTAAAGCTGGAAGATTAGCTCTTTGGAACGTTGGTTCAGATAATCCTCAACATTGGGTAACTGGACAAGAAGATGATTATGACGTATCTGTAATGAAAAATCAACTTAAAACAGTTTGGAAAGATGGAGAAATGCTTGTTGATGATAGTCTAGAAGATATCAGAAATAGAGCTTGGGGATAAATTATAACAAATGGGGCCGAAAGGCCCCTTCTTTTTTCGGAATAATAAATAAATGTTTAAAAGTGTTAAATACACAGGTCAATTCGAAGCAGAAGAAATGATACCAGAAGATAATCAAGTAATGATATCTATTACTGACTTTGGTCCTGCTGATTTACATAGATGGGATCTTGAGAAACTATTAAAATTATCTTTTATTGATGTAGAAGTACTTGCTGAATATTGTTTTACAAAAGATCAAGCTCGATTAATTATTGACGATGTAAAAAAGTGGGAAACTGGTGTAGATGAAATTATAGTTCATTGTTTTGCAGGAGTATCTAGATCTGCTGGTGTTGCTAAATGGATTGCAGAAAAGTATAACCTGGAATTCGAAGATGAATATAATGATTATAACAAGATGGTTTATAACATGTTAAAATATGAGGATAATAATGCTTCTTAGAGTTCAAAATCCATTAGAAAATATTAAATTAATAAAAGACCTAATTAACGAATTTCCTCACGTTTTGATAGAAGTATTTATTACAAACGATGAAATAAAAGAATTAGACGTTCCTTTGGAAAACTTAATTATTTTGAAAGAGTAAATATCGGAGAATTATATGCCAAAAAGAGCAATCAGAAGACACCATATTAAAAGATTAAAGAATAAAAGAAAAAAATATATGATAATTGTTGATTGGCACGATATGTTATCAATAGAAGAAATGGAACAACGAATTAGTGCTGCTGTTAGAACCCCTAAACCTTGTTCTTGTCATATGTGTGGAAATCCGAGAACACATTGGAAAGAAAAGCCAATAAGAGAACAGAGACACTTACAAGAAAAGATAGAATAAGTTTATTTTCATACCAATCATATAGATATAATGCAATATGGACATTAAAATAAATACTAAAAAAATCTTTATCGTATCTATGTTTATAGTATTATCAATGCCTTTGGTTTTACTAATAGATGTCTTTCACCCTATCGTAGGAGTATGGATTGCCACAAAAGTAATATTAATTAATTTGTTTTGGACAGAGATAGTTGCATTTTTTGTTTTAAAATTGCCTCCTTGGGCAATAGTATTATTAAGTAGACCAATAGCAATGGTTAAAAGACATGGAACAAAAGTTATTGCTATTAATATTACTTCTAAGTTAGTTATGAAAAAGGTTGGTCCTCACGCTAAGACTGTAATAGAGAAATCTATAAGACATAT
>Ga0257123_1001204_pt1 | contig 16335 bp, 15 predicted proteins | sample SI106_135metaG_FD_190185 | JGI IMG/M metagenome (GOLD analysis project Ga0257123, IMG submission 190185) | Marine microbial communities from Saanich Inlet, British Columbia, Canada - SI106_135 | ecosystem: Environmental > Aquatic > Marine > Inlet | place: Canada: British Columbia | collected...
TCCAACAATGTTGTAGTTGTGCCACTGGATGCACAGTGGAACGACATTGGTGCTTGGCCAGCACTATATGATATCGGTATAAAAGATAGTCAAGGTAACGTTATCAAAGGTGATGTTATCACTCAAGATACTACTAATACTTACATTAATGCTGATCATCATATGGTCGCAGCCATAGGTATAGATAATCTAATTATTATAGACACGCCTGATGTCACCTTTATTGCCACCAAAGACAAAGCTCAAGAAGTAAAGAGTATTGTTGAATCCTTACAAGTCAGTGGCCGGTGTGAGAGTGGTGCACACCGTAAAGTTTATCGCCCTTGGGGCTGGTATGACTCTGTTGAATCGGGTAAGCACTTCCAAGTAAAAAGAATATACGTTAAACCTGGTGCTAAACTCTCATTGCAAATGCATCACAAACGTGCAGAGCATTGGGTAATAGTGAATGGCACGGCAACCGTTACTAATGGTGAGCAGACATTCAGTCTTAGTAAAGGTGAATCTACTTATATCCCACTAGGTATTATCCACGCCCTAGAGAACCAAACCAATCAGCCACTAGAAATTATCGAAGTACAAAGTGGTACTTATTTAGGTGAAGATGATATTGTTAGATTTGAGGATAGTTATGGAAGAATAAGTATATAAATATGGCAAATAACAAAGTAGCATTAATCACTGGCAAAGATGCAACTATTAGAGGGATAGCAGAGACAATGATGTGGGTAGTTGCCTTTAAGGGTGGACTATATTTCGATACGACAAAACCCAATGGAGCTCCAAGAAAGCTGATTGACATTACAAGATTGAAAAGAATGGGGTTGGAGTGTAGTGTAGATTTAAAAGATGGCCTTACAAAAACTTACAATTGGTATTTGGTGAGTTTTAAATGAAAATCACAATAGTCGGCGCCGGTTATGTCGGTCTTTCCAATGCCATGCTTTTGTCTCAAAATCATGAAGTTATTGCTCTTGATATCATCCCTGAGAAGATTGAACAACTTAATAATAAAATCTCTCCTCTCCCATTGCAGATACTGAGATTGAAGATTTCCTAGCTAATAAAAACCTTAACTTTGCCGCTACTCTAGACAAGGAGCTAGCCTATAAAAATGCTGACTTTGTCATCATTGCGACACCTACTGATTACGACACTACTAATAACTACTTTAACACAGCTTCAGTAGAGGCGGCTATACAAGATGCTATCAATATTAATCCTCGGGCTGTAATAATCATTAAGTCAACCGTACCGGTTGGCTATACACAAAGTATTAAAGATAAGTTTAATACTGATAATATCATTTTCTCTCCAGAGTTCTTAAGAGAAGGTTTGGCTCTTCATGACAACCTGCACCCATCACGTATTATTGTCGGTGAGACATCAGACAGAGCCAAGCAATTTGCAGACCTTCTAGTAGAAGGGGCTATTAAAGAAGATATTGACGTTCTATTTACAGGCTCTACTGAAGCAGAAGCAGTTAAACTTTTTAGTAATACTTACCTTGCCATGAGAATCTCATACTTTAATGAGTTAGACTCATACGCTGAAGTACATAACCTAGACTCTAAACAAATCATTAAAGGTGTGGGTCTTGATCCAAGAATTGGATCATATTACAACAACCCATCCTTTGGTTATGGTGGTTATTGTTTACCTAAAGACACCAAGCAGCTTAAAGCTAACTATAAAGATGTGCCCAATGCTTTAATCAGCGCTATTGTTGATGCTAACTCAATGCGTAAAGACTTTATTGCAGATTCTATTATTAGCAAGAATCCTAAAGTCGTAGGCATACATCGTCTTATCATGAAAAGTGGAAGTGATAACTTTAGAGTATCTTCCATTCAGGGTATCATGAAGCGCATTAAAGCTAAAGGTATTGAAGTAGTCATCTATGAGCCAGTATTAACAGATCAGGGTGAGAGTGAGTTCTTCCACTCTAAAGTAATTGACAGCTTAGATGACTTTAAACAAACCAGTGATGTCATTGTTGCTAATAGAATGTCTGATGATCTTAGTGATGTTAAAGGTAAGGTTTATACGAGAGATTTATTTGGATATGATTAATTAGAATGGATACAATAAAAAACCTATCAATAGTTAACTTTAGAGTAACTATGACTGACTGGAAACATGCTTTGATGCTGTGCGTAGATGATGAATAAGACAAGGTTTTATAATATGATTGATTTTAGATATTTTAATGATTTGGTATTCGTATTAACAAAGAAAGATATTAAATCACGTTATAAGACTAGTGTGCTAGGCTATCTTTGGTCTATTATAAATCCATTGGCGTTCGCTGCAATTTTTTATGTGATTTTTCAAGTTGTCATGCGATTTGATATGCAAAATTATGCTTTGTTTCTTGTGACAGGACTTTTCACATGGCAATGGATTAATAATTCGGCAAATGCAGGAGCGATGATTTTTATACAAAACGCCAGTTTAATAAAAAAAATTATATTTCCGAGAAGTGTTTTACCTTTATCTATAGTTTTACAAGATGCCTTCCATTTCCTTATGTCGGTTCCTGTCATTATCGTATTATTACTTATATTCGATAAAACCCCAAGTTGGAACTGGTTTATTGGCATACCTATATTATTAGTTATTCAATGTACATTAACTTATGGTCTATCATTATTGTTAGCTTCAATAAATTTATTTTTTAGAGATGTTGAGAAAATAACAGGGCTTCTATTTACCGCATTATTTTATATGACGCCTATTTTATTCCCTATTAGCAAGATACCTGAAGATTACCGGATATATATACTATTAAACCCCTTTACACCAATAGTTATTGCTTGGCGCGAACTTTTTATTGATGGGATTATATTCTCAAAATATACACTATATAGTTTTGGGTATGCCATATTATTTCTCATAGTGGGTGTAGTGGTATATAGAAAATTAAGATGGAAGTTTGCTGAAGTATTATGAGTGAAAAAATAATTGAATTAAAAAATGTAACAATGGAATACCCTTTGTACCACCATTTAACAGGTGGGTTAAAAAACTTCATATTAAATTTTCCTTCAAGTTTACGTGAATTTAAGAAACACCGTTTTACTGTACTGAACGACATTTCATTTTCTGTAAAAAAAGGTGAGTCAGTTGCAATTATTGGTAGAAATGGAGCAGGTAAAAGTACTGTATTAGGTTTGATTGCTGGCGTATTAAAGCCACAAAAAGGTTCTATTATAACGAAAGGCAGAATTTCACCATTTCTTGAGCTTGGAGCAGGATTCCATTTTGATTTAACAGGTCGAGAAAATATTATTCTTAATGGTGTTTTAATGGGGTTGTATAAAAAAGATGTAATGGATAAGCTGGATGAAATTGTTGAGTTTTCTGAATTAGGTGAGTTTATTGATCAGCCGATACGAATTTACTCTTCAGGTATGTTAACTCGATTAGGTTTTTCGGTTGCCGCGCATCTGGAACCGGAAATATTATTAATTGATGAAGTTTTTGGAGTTGGTGATGCTGCATTTATTGAAAAGTGTGCGCATAAAATTGAAGAATTTAGATCAAATGGCGTAACAATGGTTGTCGTTTCACACAATCCCGAAGATGTTAAAAAATACTGCGATAGGGTTGTTTGGATTGAAAATCATACTATTAAAGGTATTGGTGAACCTGATGAAATGTTAAATCTTTATGCAAACCACACCTAATCATTTTCATGATGCAAAGCTACTGTTTCTAATTAATTGATATTATGAATAATCATTATGAATAGATTTCCTAAATTATACTTTGATTGTACTGCTACAACTCGTAGTGGATTAAATACTGGTGTGCAGAGAGTCGTTAGAGAGCTTTTAGAGAAAAGTAGTATTTTTGAAAATGAGTTGGGCATCGAATTTCAGGCAATATGTTATCAATACAATGGTTTTTATTCGCTTGAAGATGCTCTTGATATGACTCTTGACACAGAGCATATGTTTGAAACTGTTGATTTTAAATATAGAGATATTTATTTATGTGCAGATTCATTTTGGGCTGCAGGTATAAGTGAATGGTTTGAATATTTAAAGCAAAATGGCGTAACAATTATTTGTGTTATATATGATCTAATACCAATTTACTTTTCTGATTTTTTTGAGATGGATACAGTTAATTCATTTTCCTCTAGCATTGATGAGGTAATAAAATATTCTGATTTGCTTGCATGTATATCTAAAGCATCAAAAAAAGACTTAAATAAGTATTTAGAGTTAAATTATGAGGGTGAAAATAAAAATGTAAGAAGAGAAGTTTTTCATTTGTCACCAGGTGAATTAAATAAAGAATCTAGCTCTATTCTAAAAACGGACGTTGGCACTTATAGTGTCAACGAATCAAATTATTTTCTCATGGTAGGGACAATTGAAAGAAGAAAAGGGTATGGAAAAGTTCTAAAAGAGTTTAAAAAGGTTTGGTCAGAGAATCCAAATACAGCTTTATATATAGTTGGGAAAGTGGGCGAGAATGCTACTGAAATTATAAATAAAATTAATAAATTGATAGAAAAAGGATATCCAATTAAATGTTTTGAGAACATATCAGATGTTGAATTATATTCTTTATACGATAATGCATCAGCTGTAATTTGTGCATCATCTGCGGAAGGTTTCGGTTTACCATTAGTGGAAGCTCTCTCACAAGGGTGTCTTGTGTTTGCAAATAGAATACCTGTTTTTGGTGAGGTTGCAGGTAGCTATCCTATTTATTTTGATATTAATAATACTGGTGATCTTGCTGAAAAAATATCTCAATATGATAATTATTCCCCTTTGATGGTAGATGTTACTGATTTCCCTACATGGGATGAAACGGCAGTTGAACTAACAGCTTTAATACGATCAATTTCTCCTTTATATAAATACTCTAATTATAGCCATGCATTAAAGCTCAATCCTGCATCAATAGCTTGGGCATATCGCGTCATATTAGGTCAGAACATCGATAGTGAAGAGACCATACAATATTGGTTGAAAGAATGCTCAACGTTAGATGCGTTAATCGAAAAGCTCAACTACAAAGTTCGAAATGATGACCAATCCTTCCGCTTAGGTGATAAACTAGCATACTTAAATAATAATAATTATATTGTCAATGAAGATATAAAAAAATTGCCCCCATTTATTCTTACTGTTGGCACAATAGAGTATCGTAAAAATCACATAACATTAATCAATGCATATCGTTTACTTGTTTCAGAAGGAAATATGGATTTACCAGCTTTAGTTATTGTTGGTCGACCAGGATGGCTTGATAACTCATTAGCGTATCAAATCGAAAATGATCCCTCTATCCATAATTTAGTTCATGTTTATAGTGATGTGTCAGATGATGATTTAGATTATTTATATCGAAATTGTCTTTTTACTGTATATCCATCGATTTATGAGGGGTGGGGATTACCTGTTGCAGAAAGTTTACGCTATGGGAAGCAATGTATCACCTCAAATTCATCAAGCATGCTTGAAATTGCACCAGAATTAACTCGGTTTGCACATCCATTAAAGGTTGAAGAATGGGCTCGTTCGATATATGAACTAACAAACGATCCAGATATGTTGGCGCGTGAAAACAGTAAGGTTTCTGAAAGTTATTTAGGAACAACATGGGAACAATGCGCTAATGAAATACTTGTAAGTCTGAAAGCGATAGGGAGTGTATAAGGTGTTAATACATAAGGTATTTATATATTTCATACTTGTTAAGTGTGTAGCATATGCTAAATAGTAGCGGCATAAATTTTTTTGGCTCATCAGATACTGCTGATGGAATAGGTAGAGCTGCAGCATTAAATTTAGAAAGTATTAAAAATACACACTTTAATACACAGGAATTTGTTTTATCTCGTCCAGTTGCTCTTGAGAGAAAAAGTAATTTAATAATAACGGATGATCTTCTTAATTCTTTGAAATATAAGATTAATTGTTTTCAGTTTAGTGCACGATGGATTCCTCATTATTTTGCACATTTATCACCTCAAATTTTAGATGGTTATTATAATATTGGATATTGGTTTTGCGAAGTTTCAGATTTGCCTGATCAATGGGCGAGACAATTACACTTCTTTGATGAAATTTGGACGGCTTCGTCATTTTGCCAAGATTCAATATCTAAAGTATCAAATATACCGGTAACTAAAATCCCTCTATTTATTGAATCTCGTGCCATAACAAAAAGAATTGAGGGGAGGCTTCTGGGAAATAAATATGAGACTTTTAGGTTTTGTACAGTTGCGAATATGTATAGTGATGCTGAAAGGAAGAATATTCTTTTTTCAATAAAATGTTTTTTAGATGTGTATGAGCATGATTTGAGTACAGAGTTTGTGGTTAAGGTAAGTAATCTTGAATACGATGACAAACTAAGTGCTATTCTTTCAAAAATAGCAAAAACACACTCTAACGTTATAGTTATTTCAGAATTTGTACCTCAAAATGAAATCGAAGATTTGTATAATACTATTGATGTTTATGTTTCCTTACACCGAGCGGAAGGTTTTGGATTGACTATTTCTGATGCTATTGCTCGTGGCATTCCAACTATTACAACTGGCTATTCAGGTAATATGGATTTTTGTAATCACGATCAAGTTATGCTTGTTGATTATAAGCTAGTTGAAGTTGGTCATGACAGATTGCGTTATAAGAAAAATGATTTATGGGCTGAACCTGATATGGGTTCAGCAATTAAATGGTTTAAAGTAGCAAAGAGTGATTATAGTAATCATTTGTTAAGAGCAAAAGAAGCACGATTATTTGTAAGAGAAAATTTTTCAAATAATGTTGTTAGTAATATTATTGAAAATAGATTGGAGTTAATCAATAATGGGTTTGAATTTTCAAATGATTTTGATAGTCGAGATATAGAAATCGATATCGGAATAAAAAATACGTATGGTTTTTAAATGGATATTTACCTATTAAGACATGGTGTAAGTGTATCTAATGAATTGTCGTTAGTCTGTGGGGCAAAAGATTTTCCTTTGTCAAGAAAGGGGGAGGAGCAAGCAGAAAAAATATGCGAGCACTTGAATAAGGTTAGTTTCACTAGAATATATTGCTCCCCGTTAAAAAGAGCAATGCAAACAATAAAACATTTAAAGGAATTCAAAAAATCTATATTTGAAAAATCATTAATTGAGCTTGATACAGGAACATATAGTGATTTAAAAGTCCATGAGTTATATATGATAGATGATAGATATAAATACCAAGGTTTGAATCCTAATCTAAAGTATCCAAACGGTGAATGCCTAAATGATATGTACAATAGAGTTGCAGGTTGGTTTTGTAATGAAAAAAAGAATTGGACTTCTGATGACAAAATATTAATTTCGGGGCACGAAGGTACAGTTTCTTCAATACTTCACTATATCTCAGAGTCTAATCTCAACAATTATCCTCTTTTTTTAGTTGAAAATTGTCAAGTTGTACAACTAAATATTAATGATGATGCCCAATGTAGGATAAAGTTCTGGGATAACTGCGTCTAACTTAAATCAGTCTTTATGGCAAAAATATGAGAAATATTATTTTAACAACATATGATACTGCTTTCTTTCATCATGGAGGTGGTGAAAGGGAAATGTTTCTTCTTTGTGATGCTCTCAATGCTTCAAATATGCAGGCTGAAATGTATGGGCCAAATTCAAAACCAATAGATAGTTATGATGCTGCGATTCATTTTTCGCTAACCCCTGAAAGTAGTCATTTTGTTGCCACGTTAAGGGAAAATGTTTCTGCATTATATTTGTGGCAAAATGTTTGGTTTGTAGAGGAGCCTTCTGAGTCATACATTAATAACATTTCAGAACAACTTAGGAAATTTGATTACATTATTTTTAAATCTGATGCAGAAGAAAATAATTTTTTACAGTATTTTACAGTTCCTGAAAATAAAATTATTCGAGTAGTGACGGGAGTAGATCTCAGTTTTGGTATACAAGAAGACTCTGACATATTTCGTGATGTTCATAATTTAGATGAATATCTATTTTGGCCAGGAATTATTGAACCTCAAAAAAATCAATTAACAGCCATTAATGCTTTGAAAAATTTAGACATACCAATTGTGTTTGCTGGCGACATTAGGGATAGGGGATATTATGATTTATGCAAAAGTGTTGCACCCAAATCATATCTTTTTCTAAATGAAATGCCCCCTGCATCACAATTATTAAGATCTGCTATGTGTTACTGCAAACTATATATAGAAATACCAACTGATTTTCCTGGTATTTCTGCATTCGAGGCAGCTCTAAGTGGTTGTCATATGGTATTAAATGATTGTGAATGGTCTAGAAGCCATTTTTCAGATGATGCAGTATATGTAAATCCATTTTCTGAAGATGAAATATTATCTACAGTTACTAATGCTTTATTATGTGATTATGATGATCCAATTAACACAAAAAAATATCGACAATATCTTTCGCCGAATGCATATAATGAACTTGTTGTTTCTTTGAACTCGTCATTAGTATAGTTAGTATTTCTAGATGTATAGATATAAATTTAGAACATAGTAAAATATTAGAGGAATAAATTGTGAGCAATAGTATATTATATGAAGAAGTAAAGCGTCTTGAAAATGAACAAAGTTTTGAAGCCGCTCTTCAAAATCTTTATACAAAGCATATTAAACCTAGTGATACTGTTATAGATGTAGGAGCACATTGGGGACGGCATACACTTCCTTTTAGTTATTTAGTCGGATCTTCTGGTAAGGTTATATCCGTCGAAGCAAATCCTAGTGTTGTTACATTACTAAACGAACAATTAGTAAAATTTCACGTGGATAATGTTGATGTTCATAGTGTGGCACTGTCGAATGAAACTCAATCTGGTATGGATTTTTTTGTGGCTGTTGATTCTCCAGAAGAATCAGGGCTACGGCTTAGAAAAATTTTTAACAATGAAACTAAATTAAGAAAAGAAAAAGTTGATGTTATAACTTTGGATAGTCTTAATATAAAAGGAAATGTTAGTTTTATTAAGATAGATGTTGAAGGGGCTGAGTTTTTTGTTATTCAAGGAGCGAAAAATACTATATTAAAATATAATCCTGTTATTTTGAGTTTGGGGAAAATAGTTATGACTCTTATAACATTGATCCAAGTGATGTATATAAATATTTTGAGACTATTGGCTATGATGTTTTTTCTATACATGGTGATTTACTCGATAATAATACATTTGTATCTAGTTCAAAAATTCAGGAATTTTGGGATTATATCGCTTGCCCAAAAAAATCTAGTAGTAGTATTCAGCAATATCTTAAAAGTCATAAGGCCATAAAACCCAAAATATAATTCTGTTATTTCAATATTATATTATCTAAGTTGTTTTAGGAGTATTTATGGAATCTTATAAAGATTTTAAAAGAAAGTCTGAACATTATAAACGATTGAATAAAAATGCAACTAAACTGAAATCAGTTTCTCGAGTTTTTGAAAAAATATACGATTTAAATTTGTGGGAAAGCCAAGAAACTAAAAGTGGAATTGCTTCGCATAAAGATTGGACAACAAATACATTAACAAATTTATTAAGTACTATTGATAGGTACAACATAAAAACAATTTTAGATATACCTTGTGGAGATGTAAATTGGATATATCCTGTTTTCAAGTCGGTAAATAAATATATTGGTGCTGATATTGTTCAAGCTTTAGTCAAAGATAATATAAAAACACACACGGATCAAAATGTTGAATTCAAAGTTGTTAATATCATAGATGATAATCTAATAAGTGTTGATCTGATATATTGCAGAGACTTGTTTATGCATTTAAGCAATATGAATGTTTTAAATGCGATTGAAAATATAAAAAAATCAGGAGCAAAATATTTATTTACATCGTTTGACTCCAAAGTGACGGTAAATGAAGATGTGCTTGATGGTGGTTATCGTCCTATTAATCTTACAGCTGAACCATTCAACTTACCTATGCCAATTGATTTTTATGATGAGGAAACTTTATTTCTGGATGATTTTGGGAGAGGCATGGGAGTATGGGAAATAAATAAGCTGTGAATATGTATAGAACATTAAATCCAATGAGTATTGTTAGAGCGGTATGAAAATTCTTTTTAATACCTATCCTATGGCATTCCATACACCTGGCGGTGGTGAAATTCAACTTAGCTCTTATCAAAAGTATCTTTCCGAACACGATATCTCAGTTGGTTTATTTGATCAGTGGAATCCGAGTTTTTTTGATTTTGATCTGGTGCATTTTTTTTCTTGTATCTCAGGAAGTCTCCCTTTTTGTGCATTTGTAAAATCTTTAGGTATTCCCCTTATTATTTCCCCTAATCTTTGGATAACTAAAAAAACTAAACACCTCTATCCAGTTGAAGAAATTCGTAATCAGCTTTTACAATCGAATAGAATAGTTGTGAATTCAGATATGGAAGCTGATGTATTGTGTGAAGTATTTAATTTACCAAGAGATTGGTTCACTACCATATATAATGCGGTTGATAATTTATTTTTTGAATCAATAAATCCAGCTTTATTCCGCGAGCAGTTTAATATCACTGCACCTTTCATATTAAATGTGGGCAATATTGAGCCAAGAAAAAATCAATTAAATTTAATTCGCGCGATGAAAGAGTTTCCAGAATTAAAGTTAGTCATGATTGGTCATCAACGTGATCCCGATTATGCCAAAGCATGTTTTGTAGAAGCAGGCGAACAATTACATTACATTGAGCCCTTGGCCCATGATTCTGAGTTACTACGTTCAGCCTATGCCGCTTGTGAAGTTTTTGTATTACCGAGTACGTTAGAAACCCCGGGGCTTGCTGCATTAGAAGCGGCCGCGGCCGGAGCACGCGTGGTGGTTACTTCAGAAGGCAGTGCTCGGGAGTATTTCGGTGACCTGGTTGATTATGTTGAACCTGATGATTTAAAAAGCATCGTTAAAGGTATTAAATCGGCAAGGACACGAAATAATACCTTGGCGGGCCAGATTTACTTACGAGCAAACTTCACTTGGGAACGTGTGACTGCTCATTTAGCCAATGTCTATCGTGAACTGCAAACAGGACAAGTCGCCGCGACGAAGAAAGACGGTTTTTACCCTGTAGAAAAAGATCCCGAAGGACATTTAAACCTTTGGAGTAGCCGACGCATTGAATTTGAATGGGAGCCGGGGCGACTGAGTTTTTTGTGGCGTTCAGTCAGTGGTGCAACGGTTGATATTATCATTAATGGTGACCGTGTATTAAAAGGCATAGACGTTTCAGAAGAATGGACTTCATTTACATTAGAGTTTATTGCCCGGCAAGGTCAGAATACCGCACAAATTATTTTTGAGATCACACCGAATGCGGAAATTCCCGGTGATGATCCACGTCAACTGGGCGTTGCGTTTAGAGATGTTTCATTTGAGCCCACTATTTATAGTCCAGTTGATAGCTTATTTTTTGAATCAATAAATCCAGCTTTATTCCGCGAGCAGTTTAATATCACTGCACCTTTCATATTAAATGTGGGCAATATTGAGCCAAGAAAAAATCAATTAAATTTAATTCGCGCGATGAAAGAGTTTCCAGAATTAAAGTTAGTCATGATTGGTCATCAACGTGATCCCGATTATGCCAAAGCATGTTTTGTAGAAGCAGGCGAACAATTACATTACATTGAGCCCTTGGCCCATGATTCTGAGTTACTACGTTCAGCCTATGCCGCTTGTGAAGTTTTTGTATTACCGAGTACGTTAGAAACCCCGGGGCTTGCTGCATTAGAAGCGGCCGCGGCCGGAGCACGCGTGGTGGTTACTTCAGAAGGCAGTGCTCGGGAGTATTTCGGTGACCTGGTTGATTATGTTGAACCTGATGATTTAAAAAGCATCGTTAAAGGTATTAAATCGGCAAGGACACGAAATAATACCTTGGCGGGCCAGATTTACTTACGAGCAAACTTCACTTGGGAACGTGTGACTGCTCATTTAGCCAATGTCTATCGTGAACTGCAAACAGGACAAGTCGCCGCGACGAAGAAAGACGGTTTTTACCCTGTAGAAAAAGATCCCGAAGGACATTTAAACCTTTGGAGTAGCCGACGCATTGAATTTGAATGGGAGCCGGGGCGACTGAGTTTTTTGTGGCGTTCAGTCAGTGGTGCAACGGTTGATATTATCATTAATGGTGACCGTGTATTAAAAGGCATAGACGTTTCAGAAGAATGGACTTCATTTACATTAGAGTTTATTGCCCGGCAAGGTCAGAATACCGCACAAATTATTTTTGAGATCACACCGAATGCGGAAATTCCCGGTGATGATCCACGTCAACTGGGCGTTGCGTTTAGGGATATTTCATTCAAACCATCACATTTATTAATTTCGTTATTAGAGTGATGAAAGTTTATTTTTTTGTTAAAGTATTAAGGAGCACCGTGAGTAGTATTAATCACGAAATGGTAAATGCGAATTATAATTGATTTACAAGCATGTCAGTCTGACAGTCGTACACGTGGTATTGGGCGATATTCAATGTCACTTGCAATAAATATGGTAAAACAATTTTGTGATCGGGGGCATGATGTTTGGCTGGTTCTTAATGATAATTTTCCAGATACAATAGAATCAATAAACACTATTTTTCGAGAATGGATTCCGAATAATCAAATTATAATGTTTACATCACTTGGTTCCATTGAAAGTATAGAACCAGAAAATACCTGGCGTGTATGTGCAGCTGAATATATTCGTGAATATTTTATTGAACAACTTCAGCCTGATTTTATACATGTTGCTAGTTTGTTTGAAGGTTGGGGTGATAATTCTGTTGTTCCTGTAGGTAACAGCGATAATAAATTCAATACCGCAATTACATTATATGATCTTATTCCTTTTGCACTTGATGATATTTATCTTCAGGATGTAAATTATAAGGCATTCTATTTACGCAAGATAGAGCAGCTAAAACAAGCCAATCTACTGCTTGCAATATCAGAGCATAGTCGGAAAGAGTCCATTGATTTACTGGGCTTTAATCCTGAACAGGTTGTTAATATATCTGCTGCAATTGATTTAAAATTTAAACCTGTCATATTATCAAAAGAAAATCGCGCTGAATTATTATTAAAGTATAATATTTTTAATAACTTTATTTTGTATGTTCCTGGTGGCTTTGACCCTAGGAAAAATTTTGAGCGGCTTATTGAGGCGTTTTCAGTACTTCCGGATACACTAAAAAGTCAATACCAATTAGTTATTTCAAGTAAACTGTATCCCGGAAATAGAGAGTCACTGGAGGAGTTTGCAAGTTCACATGGCATATTGTCAAATCAATTTATACTTACAGATTACGTACCTGATGATGATTTGATTGCTCTATACTCTCTATGTACGTTGTATGTATTTCCATCTATTCATGAAGGGTTCGGGTTGCCAGCATTAGAGGCAATGGCTTGTGGTGCTGCAGTAATTGGTGCTAATACAACAAGCATTCCGGAAGTTATTGGGCGAGAAGATGCTTTATTTGATCCCTATTCTATTGAAAGTATTTCAAATAAACTTTTTGAAGTCCTTTCGGATAAAAGTTTTATAGAAATACTAAAAACGCATTCACTTATCCACTCAGCCAAATTTTGCTGGGAACGTTCAGCTTTACTTGCAGTTAATGCGATAGAAGCTAGTTATGACAGAACAGTAAAAACGAGTAATGTACTCTATAATCCTAATCTACTGAATATAGATGTGATAGTAAAAAGCATCCTGAACAATTTGAAAGTAGTGGGAGAAATTTGTGAACCGGCTGAAAAGGATTTATCAATGCTTGATACCGCAGTAAAAACGAATACAACTAATAGCAAACTCAATCAATTATTTGTTGATATATCTCAATTAGTTACTGTTGATGCAAAAACAGGGATACAACGAGTTGTCCGTAGTATTTTGTTACAATTGCTAAGACATCAACCAAAAGGTTATTTAGTCGTCCCTGTTTATTCACAAGGTGGTGAAAAGTTCAAACAAGCTGCTAATTTTACAGCTAGATTTTTAGGTAATGAAGACCCTTCTGGAGAAGATTCGTATATTGATTATTCTAAAGGTGATGTGTTTTTAGGGCTTGATCTTACCGCACATTTATTTCCTATTATCAATACAGTACTTAAAGATATGCGGTTAAAAGGCGTTAAAATTAATTATGTTGTATATGACTTAACACCTTTGATAAACCGAGAATGGCATCAGGTAGGAACAGCGACTGCCTTTGTAGACTGGATTGATTCGCTTGCACACCATGCGGATGGACTTATCTGTATTTCTGATTCTGTCGCTAAAGATTTAAATGAATGGCTAGTGAAATATTTTCCAGAACAAAAAGAAAAGTTAGAAGTTAGTTTTTTTCACCTAGGCTCGGATATTCACAATAGCGCCCCGACTTTTGGGTTACCTGATGATGCAGCTAATGTACTAGAAATAATTAAGCGTAAACCGAGTTTTCTATCCGTAGCAACTATTGAACCCCGTAAAGGTTATGATCAAATTCTTTCTGCTTTTGAGGTGCTATGGCAACAAGGGCATGATCTTAATTTCATTATTGTTGGTAAAGCTGGTTGGAATACAGAAGAATTAATTGAGAAACTAAGTTGCCATCCTGAATTGAATCATCGATTATTTTGGCTTGAAGAGATCACTGATGAGTATCTCGAGAAAATCTATAAAGCATCAACATGTCTTATAGCCGCATCAGAAAGTGAAGGGTTTGGTTTGCCTCTCATTGAGGCAGCACAACACAAACTACCGATTATTGCGCGAGATATTCCGGTGTTTAGGGAAGTAGCAATGGAACATGCATATTACTTTTCAGGGAGGGCTGGTCAAGAATTAGCTTCGTCAATTAATGAATGGCTATCTCAATATGAGCAAAATAAAGCCCCAAAATCAGATGATTTGACTTGGCTTACGTGGGAACAAAGCACAAATCAACTTATGAATATACTGAGAAATAAGTAAGTAGGAAGTATTAACTTAATGATGATATACTTATTCATATAGAGTAAAGAATGGTGTTAGCAACAAAAAATATAGTGATATCTTTTATCGAAACTATGGCCGTTTATATAAGAATTATTTATACAGAAGTATTACCGAATAATTGCTACAGAAAATTATCAAAAAATAATGCAAATATGAAAATCATGGAGACGGAATAAATGTCAAAACTTAACTCTACACCAGAGCCTCATAGGTTATTTAACCTTAGCTTGGATTTACCTTTACCGCAAGACGTATCAAAACAGGAGTTATTTGATTTCATAAGCTCTGTTTTGGTTGAACATGCGCCAGAAGAAGAGATGAAGGCTTATGGTACACATGACTTTAAACGTTTTGTTTACACTTGGAGTCTTTCAAGAGATATTAAAGGGCGGTGTTTAGAGTTAGGAGCTAATCCATACTTCACTACAATGTTACTTGAGCGTTATACTTCTCTCGAATTAAGTCTGGCTAATTATTTTGGATTTTCTGATAATAGGATCTATTCTCAATCCGTATCATTTAAAGATATTGAGCATAATAAAGATTGCAATATCACTTTTGATTATGAACATTTTAATATTGAAGAAGATAAATTCCCGTATAAGGATAATGAATTTGAACTTGTTATTTTTGCAGAGATAATAGAGCACCTTTTAAACGATCCTTGTAGTGTATTAAGAGAAATTAAAAGAGTATTAAAACCTGATGGATATTTGGTATTAACAACTCCAAATGTTGCCAGATTAGAAAATGTGGCCCGTATCATTCAAGGGTCTAATATATATGATCCATATAGCGGCTATGGCCCATATGGTAGGCATAATAGAGAATATAACTGTCACGAGCTTGTTAAGCTGCTAGAACATGAAGGTTTCGAAATTGAAGTATGCTTTACGTCAGATGTACATGTAAATAATTCTTCAGAATATTTGGACTTGAATAAAGTGGTTGATATGCTAAAAACTCGTGAGAAAGATCTTGGTCAATACATTTTTATAAGAGCGAAGAATACAGGCAATGTGGCAACAAAAAAACCGAGTTGGTTATATCGGAGTCTGCCCGCAGAACAACTTGATTAGATGGCATGCAAAGTTAATTATAGATTATAATAAACCACATAGTAATATCCGAACCTTCTAAAATAAAGAGAAAGTTCGATGCATCGTTTGATTGTGTACTTTATTTAAAATTAAAGGGTCATGACAACTTAAGCATGTTTAAAAACCTGTTAAAGTACCGTCATGAAAGTAAAAAACAAGTATGTAATTCGTTCACGTATTTCAGAGGCCAAATTTAGGCAAATAATTTTGTTGTTTTCT
>Ga0257123_1001214_pt1 | contig 16243 bp, 4 predicted proteins | sample SI106_135metaG_FD_190185 | JGI IMG/M metagenome (GOLD analysis project Ga0257123, IMG submission 190185) | Marine microbial communities from Saanich Inlet, British Columbia, Canada - SI106_135 | ecosystem: Environmental > Aquatic > Marine > Inlet | place: Canada: British Columbia | collected...
ACTGACCTTGGCAGATGATCTCACGGTGGGAACGAACAAGATGTTTGTAGATGTGAGTTCTGGGAATGTGGGAATTGGAACAGCGAGTCCAGAAGAAAAGTTACATATAATGGGAGCCATTAATGGCAATGTGTTAATGTTAGATAACCCTTCAGGGAGAGAATTGACAATTTCATCTTATACGAACGTTGGAACTGATGACGGAAAGAAGTTTAGAATCAATAGTTCTATTGGAGAATTTAAGTTTAGTAATGCTGTTTTAGATATGATGACTCTAAAAGCAAGTGGAAACGTCGGTATCGGCACCATCACTCCAACAGCACAACTCCACACACAAGGAAGCCTCTCAACAGCACTCACCGGAACTGTCACCGTCACCGCCGCCTCAGCGGCTGTTGTGGGAACAGGCACGGCCTTTACAACGGCCTTATCTGTCGGAGATGCAATTAAAGTTGGTAGTGAAACATTTACCGTATCCTCTATTGCCGATGCTACACACCTTACACTGGATTCTAATCATGTTGCCGGCGCCACAGCCGCGACGGCTTACTCTGATTCAGCGTTATTAAAAATTGACACTGGAGATTCTGTGAACACATTTATTGTTCAATCAGATGGAAAAGTCGGTATCGGGACCACTACTCCTGCTACTGCCCTTGATGTCGATGGAACGGTAACCGCGACTGCCTTTATTGGAGACGGATCTGGACTCACAGCTCTTCCTGGAGGATCCCTTACTGGACTCTCTGATACCACAATCACTGCCGCAGCGAGTGGAGACTTCCTCCGTCACAACGGAACAGCGTGGGTAGATGGAGTAATTGTAGCGGGAGATGTACCGGACATTTCAGCGACTTATCAAACCGTTGCCGGAACATCCGCGTGGGACAAAAACGCTTCCGATGATTTCGATGGATCTGCTCTTGCGAATCTTACAAACGTAACCATTACTTCCAATGCTTCTGGCGAACTCCTTAAATGGAATGGAACGGCTTGGGTGAATAACACACTCGCTGAAGCCGGTATCCAGCCACTTGATGCTGATCTTACGGACTTAGCGGATGGAACATTGACCGCAACCAAAGTGCAATACGGAAGTAATTTCATTACTACCGCCGGAACTTCTGGACAAGTCTGGAAATCAGATGGAACAGGAGCGGGAGTCTGGGGAGCAGATAACAACACGACCTACACCACAACACAACTCAATCAAGATGATTTGAGCGATGATGACTTAGCGGATATAGGAGATGTCACTATTACCTCTAACGCATCTGGTGAACTCCTTAAATGGAATGGAACTGCTTGGGTGAATAATACGTTGGCTGAAGCCGGTATCCAACCAGCCGGTGCTTACCTCACCTCAGAATCTGACACACTTAACAGCGTGACTGGACGAGGAGCGACGACAACAAATGCCATTACAACGGGTGGATTGACAATTTCGGATAGCACAAATGGAGCATCTCTTTCATTTGCCGGACTAATAACAACAAATGCCAATGAAATACAAAATAAAATTGATTTTTCTTATAACCCAGCGCTTCCAAATGCAAAAATTGTTTCTTTGCAAACAGGTGTAGATAATGATCAAGTTGGATTAGCTCTTTATACTCATCCTTCATCAACTGGATCTGACGCTCCTACTGAAGCTCTACGAATCGCTCATAATGGAAACGTCGGTATTGGAACAAATGACCCTGGTTACAAACTCGAAGTAGCTGGTGGAAATGCTTATTTCGGAGGAATTGTTTACGGTAAGGGCCAATTTATTTCTGACCTTTCTTCTGACTCAGCAACCACGCCAAGTTATTCTTTCTCATCAGATGGTAATACTGGAATCTTTACTCCCGCAGTAGATACTCTTGGATTTTCAACAAATGGTACCGAACAAGTTCGAATCGATTCTTCCGGAAACGTCGGTATTGGAACGACTTCTCCATTAGATGATTTAAATATAGCAAGTGCATCTCCTGCTATTTTATTAACAGAAAGCGATGGAATTTCTAATCAGAAAAATTTTAGAATTATAAACAACGCTGGAATAACTTCCTTTGAAGGAAGAAATGACATAAATGGTGCCGTTGGTGCCGCGGGAACTATAATGTCTATGGATATGACAAATGGAAACGTCGGTATTGGAACTGATAGTCCAGGAGCTAAACTCGATGTCGCGGGACAAGCTCACGTCGATGACACACTTCAAATTGATGGGTTGTCTCCTGAGTTAGCACTCATTGATAGCAATGGAACCGACTGGAAAATTGAAGCTCAAGACAATCATTTGCAATTTATGGGAGGATCTGGCCTCACCGAGAAAATGCGACTTCAATCTAATGGACTCTTGGGAATTGGAACGACAACGCCAGGAGCAGAACTCGATGTCGCGGGAATTATCCGTGCAGAACAACTTTGTGATGAAAATGGAAACAACTGTCGAGACATTTCAAGTGGACTCTGGAACGGAATGTTCGTAGGAGTCTCAGCCACATCGAACGGAGTGACTGCCCATGACAGCTTCACCGGATATCAAGCCGCGAACGATCTGTGTGACACAGCGGTCAGCGGATCTCATGTTTGTACAATGGACGAAATGGCAAACACGATTGCTAGAACTTCAGACCTCACCACTCTCTCTGGCTGGACAGCTGGAGGAACCACTCAAGTATGGGTGAACTCTGGAGCCGCGAAATATGCTCCTGCTGCTACTCCAGCCAACGACTGTGTTGGATGGACTGACGCATCAACTGACGCCTTCGGTAACTTCTGGAAGCTCAACTCTTCTGGTGGTGGTCGCGGAGGAGTCGGTTATTGTGAAACGATAAAAGCTTTTGCCTGCTGTAAATAAATAAAAGGGATCCGGATCCCCCCTAGGATCCGGATCCCAAAAATAAAATCCCCCCCTTTATTCTCTCTTAATGCAACACCCCTCACTGCAAAACAAACCGGAAAAAAATATCCCTCATTCCCGCGAAGGCGGGAACCCAGTAAAAAAGGAATTCCTTATTGACTGGATCCTCTTGTCAAGCAAGAGAATGAGGAGTATCGGCTGGATTTTATGTATTTCGCTCTTTCTCATATCCACCGCTCATGCCGTCACTGGATGGACCACCGATCCGGTTAACTGTGATGCGTCGTATCTAACGATTGACTGTCCGGAGGGAGAAACGATCTGTGCATATGATGGAAGCAAACTCAAATGTGCGGTCCCAGCAACCGTGAATGCTGCACTCCCATCGAGCGCGGGAACCGCGGACAATAAACTCTCGTCGGGCACGGGAGGGTATCAGGTCAACTGTACCAAAAATGCCAGTATTTGTACGCCCTACTCGAGCCTCTGGGAATGTAAAGCCAGTACGACCTGTGCTGCCAAAAATCTCAAAACAAACTGTGCGGGTTCTGCTCACACGGCCACTTGTGGAACGTGTTTGACTGGATATCTCGACTGTGATGGGGTGGGAACGGGTGTCGACGCGAATGGATGTGAAATCCAAGTCGGTGGCGCTTGTACGCTTGGGTCACTCTCTGGAACCTATGACACGACTTGTCAGGGAGCCACTCCTCCAACGTGTATTACCCCAACAACAACATTCACCACCGGAACATTAGCCGAACAATCTTCATCAGATCCCCTGCTCTGGGGAAAACAATACGGATCAGGCGATTTGTTGAATCTCAGTAAAGATGGTGGGAATAGTGTGGTAATTGATAATGGTGGAAATATGGGTATCGGGACGACGAGTCCTTCAACGGCGTTAGATGTAGTTGGTAGTTCAACTTTCAGTGGAGCTATGAAATTAGAAGATAATTATGATTTTACATTTGGAAGTTCAAACGATTTTAAAACAAGATATGATGAAACTACTGACGATCGATTAGAATTGGGTGATGGAACAAACCTTTTCTTAACAGTAAAAGACCAAGGAACCGCTTCTGACTTTGATTTTAATGCTGGAGGACTTTTTATTAAAAATTCTGGCAACGTCGGTATCGGGACAGCGAGTCCAACTGTAAAATTAGCAGTTGCGGGAACTACTAAATTAACTAATTCAGTCTATCACTACGGATGGATAGATGCGAGCACAAAGTTTTATCCGGATAGAATTTACAGTGCAAACGACTTTAAAATTCAAGGATGGAATGGAACCTCTGCTGTTGATAATGTGTTATTTGAATCTGATACTGGAAAAGTTGGAATCGGAACAGGAACACCTACCGCCCAACTCCATACCAAAGGTCCCCTTTCAACTGCCCTCACCGGAACAGTTACGGTCACTGCCGCCGCCGCTGCGGTTGTAGGAACCAGTACTCTCTTTACGACAGAATTAACTGTCGGAGACGCGATCAAGATCGGAACAGAAACCTTCACCGTATCTGCCATTGCAGATGCAACTCATCTTACTATTGATTCCAACCACGTCGCAGGAGCCAGTGGAGCCACCGCCTACGCTGACCCTGATCTCTTGAAAATTGAAACAGGAGACGGTGTGAACACATTTTTTGTTCAATCAGATGGGAAAGTGGGGGTTGGGACAGCGAGTCCAGCCTATGCACTTGATGTCGCAAATGCTTCACGAATCTCTAATAATCTCTTCGTTGGTGGACAAAATTTAGGAATATTCTTCACTGATGGAGGAAGTTATGATTATGGAGTTTATCGAAACGCAGATGATAGTATTGCTTTTCGAAGCGATAGTGGATCAGATCAAATGGTTCTCGATACCAGTGGCAACGTCGGTATCGGAACGACGAGTCCGGGAACAAAGTTAGATATTTATAGTGATACTAGTCTTTCTACAAATGTTTTAAGAACCTCAAATCGAAATACTATTTCAAGTTGGAATGGAACTGCTGGTGTAGAATTTGTGTCCGAAACAAGTGGTGATGTTGCTCATGGTGTAATTATTCAACATAAGGAAAATCAAGTTGCGAGAGATATTTTACAATTACATAATGCAAATGGAGAAGTAGTTACATTCAAAAGTACTGGAAACGTCGGTATCGGCAACACCTCTCCTACTCAAAAACTCGATGTCACCGGAACTGTAAAGGCCACTGCCTTTGTCGGAGACGGATCAGGACTAACCGGCATTAATAACACTCTTGAAGGACTTTCTGATGTCGCTCTTGTTTCTGCGGCCAGTGGAGATATTTTACAATACAACGGATCAGCGTGGGTAGACTCCCCTCTTGCGAGTGGAGACATTCCGGATCTTTCCGCGATTTACCAACCGCTTGATGCCGATCTCACCGATCTTTCTGATGGGACACTCACCGCGACAAAGGTGCAATATGGAAGCAACTTCATCACCACCGCCGGAACTTCTGGACAGGTCTGGAAATCAGACGGAACGGGAGCGGGTGTTTGGGGAACAGATACTGACACCAACACACAACTCTCAGAAGCCACTGTCGAAGGCTACATCGCGAATGATGTGACCACCGGATACGTCCCGCGAGATAATGGAACCAAACTCGTCACGGGAACTATTTATGATAGTGGAACGAGTATCGGTATCGGGACTAATAGTCCTTTGGGTAAATTACATGTTCAAAGTTCAGCAGTTAGCACAGATATTTTACAATTAAGAGTTAGTGATGAAGGTAGAGGAGTAGATATTTTTGAGGATTCAACTGGTGCTCCGTGGTTTAGATTATATGATGAAGCAGGAGTTGAAGGAGTTAGAATTAGAGGAGATTCTGGAGGAATTTCTTATTTTAATGGGGGAAATGTCGGTATCGGAACGAGTAGTCCTGTTGCTGCTTTAGATGTGGTTGGAAATGGAAGATTTAGTGAAAATTTTTATTTGAATTCTGGAAAGAATTTCCATTTTGATAATGGAGTTTCAAATAATTATTCTATTAAAAAGACTGGAACAAATCTCCTCTTTGATACAGGAGGGACCTTTGCTTTTACAAGAGGCAACGTCGGTATCGGCACCACTGCTCCAACCGCACAACTCCATACAAAGGGAAATCTCTCCACCGCCCTAACGGGAACGGTGACAGTCACTGCCGCCGCCAGCGCTGTTGTGGGAACCAGTACCCTCTTTACAACAGAATTAACTGTCGGAGACGCGATTAAAATTGGAACAGAAACATTCACAGTCTCTGCCATTGCGGATGCAACTCATCTTACGATTGATTCCAACCACGTCGCGGGTGCGACAACTGCAACCGCGTACAAAGATCCAAACCTCTTTGCGATTGATGATGGTGATGAAACCAGTCAATTTGTGATTGATAAATCAGGAAATACGACCATTTCTGGTGACTTAACAGTCTCTGGAACCTCAACTCTCTCAAACATTGAAATCTCAACAGATACCATTGGAGCACCACTGAATACTGATATGAACTTCAAAACAGGCACCTCCTCTCTTCTCACACGATTGACCATCGAGGATGATGGAGATGTCGGAATTGGAACGACGAGTCCTGGTGCGAAGTTAAGTATTAAAGGTCCAAGTGGAGTGGAGCAAGTTATTCAAGCAAGTAGTGTAACTAATGGATCCGAAGCTAGTCTTGGTTTTGGTTCAAGTAGTGTAGATTTGAGTGGAGATAATATGGGAGCTAAAATTACTTTCAATAGAACTGGAGCAAATACTTCAGGAGATTTATATTTTTCAACTCAATCGGGAAGTGCTTTAACGGAAAGAATGAGAATTGATTCTGATGGGAATGTTGGGATTGGGACCACTGGTCCTGGGGCATTGTTACATATTCAAGATTCAGCTAGTGGAACTGCTATTGGAACTCTTACGAATTCGGAAGATTTCTTAGTTGTTAGAAATGATGGGAGTTTGGGGGATAACTCAAATATAAATTTAATTTCTAGGTCGGATGCATCTGGGCAAATTATATTTTCAGATAATGTTGCTAGGGGAATAGGGAGTTTAAATTATAATCATAGTACAAATTCAATGGCTTTTACAACAGGTTCTGCGGAGAGAATGAGGATTGATTCTTCGGGGAATGTTGGTATTGGGACGACGAGTCCAGGGGCGAAGTTGGATGTTCAGGTAGCAAATGGAGGAGGAGCAGGTATAAAATTGACGAATACTGATGTAGGCAAAGGATGGATGTGGTATCCAGTAACAAACGGGGCAAATACAGATATACGATTATATGAGTATAATTCTGGAGGTGATGCTGAGAGAATGAATTTTCAAGCTGGAGGTAATATTGGAATTGGTGGAGCACCTGGAACAGCAAAATTATATATCAACGGCAACGTCGGCATCGGGACGATGAGTCCGCAAGAAAAATTGGATGTTGATGGAAATATTAGAATAAGTAATTCAGCAACAGGTGATGGTATTTTTTCATATTCAGGAACAACTTTAGTAAATTCTATAACAAGACAGGATACTATAGGAGCAGGAACAGCAGATTTAGCTTTTGGTGCATATAGAGGCATAGGATTTAAAAGTCAAATAACAGCAATGCCAACTTCTTATGATATGTATATTAATAACGGCAACGTCGGTATCGGGACTACGAGTCCTGTTATGAAATTAGAATCACTAACAACCACTGCAAATGAAACTCCTATCATAGCATCAAAAAATTTGGGTGTGGGAGAATGGACTGGTTTTGGAATTAGAGGATATACTGGTGGCACAGGTTCAATAAAATCTGCAATAGTTAAAGAAAGAGTTGGAACATATGGGGTTGGTAGTATTCATATTTTAAATAATGCTGATGGGGATGATACAAATGCAGATTTAACTGATGCAAAATTGTCAATTTTAAGCACAGGCAACGTCGGTATCGGGACGACGAGTCCCGGAACAGTTAATGGAAATGTTGCAGCAGGAACTGCACTTCATGTAAGTGGAACAACAGGAACAATGATTGTAGATGGGAGTACTAATGCTCAAATTTTAATTAATGATAATGGTGGTGCTACAAATACTCAATTAATTAGGATGATTAATACTGATGGAACTTTGGATATTTCTCCAATGAATGATGATTTATCTTTAAAGAGTCAAGGAATAAGAATGGATAATGATGGGAATGTTGGGATTGGGACTGTAAGTCCTAAATCAGATTTACATCTCTCTTCAACATCAAGCACTAATCTAATATGGAGTGATACAGATGCAGCAGAAGATGGAAAGAATTGGGATTTAGTTGCTGATGATACGGTCTTTCATGGGAGATTAATTAATGATGCTTTTGATGGAGTAACTAATTGGATAATAGTTGAAAGAAGTGGAATGACCGTTACAGATGTTTCTTTCCCTAGTGGCAACGTCGGCATCGGGACAACAGCTCCTTCAGCCAAGTTGGATGTTCAAGGGGCAGAGGTTATGTTTTCTTCTACAACAAATGGAGAATCAAGATTTTTATTTAGTATGGGAGATGATGGAAATAATGCAGCTTTAACCCTATATGATAATTCCCAAACTTCTAAATTTCATTTGAATACAGCTGGAAATTCTTATTTTAATGGAGGCAACGTCGGTATCGGGACGGCGAGTCCAGATAGTTTGTTACATTTAGAAACAAGTTCTGGAAATACTAATTTAAAAATTAAATCTGGAGAAAGTGGAAATAATTCCGAAGTTTTGTTTGATACTTATAATGGTGATTGGGCAGTAGGAGTTAATAGGGTGGCTAATGATAGATTTAGTATTCATGATATTGGTGCAGGAGAAACGAGATTGTTAATAGACAATGCAGGCAACGTCGGCATCGGGACGACGAGTCCTGGGGAAAAATTAGTTATTAATACAAGTGCTTCTGCCCCGAATGTTTTAATTGGAGATTCTGGGACTAGTTCTTTAATTGGTTTTGGAGGTGCGTCTGTTTCTACTGAACCAACAAATTCTTATATTTATTCTAATGGGAATTATTTAGCTTTAGAGTCTAAAAATGATGCTAGTTTATCATTGAATTATGATTCTGCGGGTGATATTAGCATGGTTGTTGGTGGCGGTAACGTCGGCATCGGAACGACGAGTCCAGACACATTATTAGAATTATCGAAAGATGCTGCCAATGCACTCTTAACCACTTCAGCCTATCATGATACAGAAGCCACTTATGCAGGATTGGTTCTGAGAAAAGCAGATGGTACAGAAGCAAGTCCTGCTTTAGTAGATGATAATGCTGTTTTAGGAACAATGAGATTTAAAGGTTATGACGGAGATGAGTTTATTGATGGTGCTGTTATTGAAGCAAAAATTGACGGAACACCTGCGAACAACGCAATCCCTGCAGAAATAACTTTCTCTACAAATGCTGGTGGCGCTTCTGTTTCAGAGAGAATGAAGATTGATAAAAATGGAAATGTCGGAATCGGGAGGACGGCGCCTGTTTCCACACTGCATGTTGAATCTACAACTCCGTATCTAACAGTAGCGAACTCTGCTGCAAGTGTAGCTATAAATGACACATTGGGACTTGTTAACTTTTATTCTAATGATGTTTCAACGACTTCAATAGGAGGAGTAGGATATATAAAGGTGGCAGCGGAGGCGACATTTGAGACCAGTAGCACTCCATCTTACATGGCTTTCTACACACACACGAATGCAGTGAACGATGCTTCTGTTCTTGGAGCAAATACTACTGAAAAAATGCGAATCACAGCAGCTGGTGATGTCTGCGGAGCAGACGCTGATCTCAGTAACTGTGCGTCAGATGTTCGTCTTAAAGAAAATATTACAGGATATAAATATGGTCTTAATGAAATATTAAAATTAAATCCAGTAGACTTCTATTGGAATACCCTCGGTCAAAAACTAGGATTCTCAGGAGATACGAAGATGTCAGGTTTCATCGCTCAAGAAGTAGAACAAGTAATACCAGAATGGACAGAAGAAAGAGGAGATGAATATAAAAAAGTAGCAGACGGACACTTAAAATATGCTCTTGTTAATGCGATTAAAGAACTCAAACAGCAATTTGATGCGTTTGTAAGTTATCTCACCGTCAATGTGAGTGGAAACAAAGATCATATTGAACAACTCGAACAACAAGTACAACTCCTTGAACAACGTCTCGAAGCTCTTGAATTAGAATAAAATAAACCCCTCTTGCCCCCGCAATGCGGGGGACATCTCCCCTTGTCAGGGGAGAGTCAAAACTCTCCACAAAAAATGAATAACAATGAATGATGTGTCAAAGAAAAAAATTGTCTCCTTCTTCTCTCTCCCTCTGGGAGAGAGACCGAGAGTGAGGGCATTTTTTTCCCCTCACCCTGCCCCTCTCCCAAAAGGAGAGGGAATAAAATGGAAAAGAAAACAGTTGAACACATTTATTGTTCAATCATTTTTCCCTCATTCTACTTTTTCTTGTCATCCCGGAATCCGCTCCCCCCACTGTCATCCCGGAATCCCGGAGGGATGTCCGGGAACTAGCTGTAAAAAAGGCACATGGTTAAAAAACTCGGGAGTTAAATCAAAATTTGATTTTCTTCGTGGCTGGGTCTCGGATATTCTTTCAGAATTCCGAGATGACAGAAGGTTTTTAAAATTTGGAAATTGTCTTTCGACCCTGAGCTCAAGACCGAAGGGGCAATTGAAAATTATAATTCTTACCCTCCTCCTCCCCCTCACGTCCCACGCCATGACCGTCACGGTTTCGAGTGGAAACGCAGGGAAAGGACTCGTGGGACACTGGGAATTGAGTGAATCAGCGGAAAAAGTCGGAGCAAATCTCATAACCAATAAAACCTTTGAAACAGATATTACGAATTGGAGCAACCTTGGGACTCTTGCCACTTTTGAAAGGAATACAACAACTCCTATTGCCGGAACAGGAGATCTTCATTGGGTCGGAAATGCTTCAGCGTATTCTGGAATTGCTTCTAATGGAATGAGCTTTATCACTGGAAAAACATATAAAGTTTCTTTTACGTATAGGCTCTCTTCGGGACAAAATCCACGAGTAAAAATGGGGAAATCTGCCTCTCCTACCTCTTCGGCACTCGGAGGAACTGCTGAAGAATATATTTCATCCTCTACTAATGTTGTATATTCACAGACATTCACTCCCACAGAAACCGCTACGGCCTATGTCATTGTTTTTGATGCCTCTAGCGGAGCTTCTAATTTTTATATCGACAACGTCACTATCACAGAACTCCATGCCGGCGACTCCACTCCGTCGGACAACGAGGGAACCATCTACGGCGCGAGCTACACCACCGATCGTCATGGACAGGCGAACAAGGCGATGGATTTTGATGGGACGGATGATTATATAGCCACAACTCTGAATGTGGCAGGACAGACAGGACTCACCGCCGCTGGTTGGTTTTATAAAACTGATTCGGATATCACCACGGTCTTTGGATCCTACACGACCGCATCAGATTTTTCTTTCGACGTTGATCTTGATCCTGATGGGAGCGTTGAGTTTAATATGAAAGGAGAAAATCTCGCGAGAGTAGACCTCAATACATCGGGAGGATTCGTCTCTCTCAATACGTGGCATCATGTCGCCGCAACGTGGAATGGAGAAATGATGCGTGTGTATGTCGATGGAGTAGAGATAGGAAGTAAAGCAAATGTTGATACGAGCCTTGAACAAACGGTTACGTTACCGGTTGTTTTGGGGTCTTACCGAGCAGCAGGACATCAGAATTTTGGTGGAAAAATGGCCGACGTCCGCATCTACGACCGTGCCCTCTCTCTGGGCGAAATCAAGAAACTCTACGAAGGGTCGGGATCGGGAATGTCCACGGGAAATACAAATAAAGGTCTCGTGGGACATTGGCCGTTGACGACAGAGAGTGAGAAGGTGGGAGACGACCTCATCGGAACCCTCGACTTCACGTCTGGGTGGAGCAATACTGGATTTGAGACGGTAACGGCGAATGCTCTTACAAGTGATGGTGGTGATCAAGCCTACGCCCGCAAACAGTTATCAGCAACGAGTGCGGCATCGTGGAAAGTGCGTGTTGTGGGGACGAGTACGACCGCATGGGAAATACAGGACTACGATGATTCTGCTTATATAAGATATTATCCTTCTGGAAGTTTTGATGATACCTTTGTTATGAACCTTGCTGCAGGTGATGAACCTATTGAAGCACAAATTACAACTGGAAATTCCGGAACGGTAACCTTCACTACTTTTGAAGTGAGACCTGTTACCGCCGCCGACGCCACCCCCGCCGATAATCATGGCACAATCTATGGTGCCGATATCCGCAATCATGGGTATTCATTTGATGGGGACGACGATGCCATTAGCGTTCCTTATACGGCAACACTCGAGCCGACAACGGCGATTACTGTTTCCGCTTGGGTGAAGTTCGACAACACAACGAGTAATGTAAGAGTTGCTGGAAAAACAGAAGGCGGTGGATATGTCCTCGGTTCAACTATTGATGGATATACTGATCGGAATTTCTATGTTTATCGTAATGGTGCGTATGCCAATGTTGGATGGAGTAATACAAATTATAGTACAAACACCTGGTATCACTTTGTGGGAACCTATGATGGTCGCTATATGAAGTTTTATGTAGATGGGGATTTGAAAGACACCGATGATGCTGGAGCCACCTATCCGATCTATTATGCTGCTGAGAATGAGTTCTGTATTGGAACGGAAGCCAGTAGTCCAAGCTGTGGAATGACTGCCGACTTCGATGGAAACATCGCCGACGTCCGCGTCTACGACCGCGCTCTCACCGCCACAGAAGTTACCAGTCTCTATCAAGGGGCCGATATCCAAACCACCGTTGCCCACTGGCCGTTGGCTTCGGGAGCGGGAGATATCAGTGGAAATGACAATCATGGAACGGTGACGGGAGCGGTACTCGAAGGAGAAGCGATGGATGTAAAAGGCGGAGCGAAGCGTCTCGATGTAGGAAATGATCCTGCTATTAACCCAACTGGCGAAGAAGTTAGTGTGTCCATGTGGGTGAAGTCTTCTACAGCTGGACTCTCGGGGAATGGAATAATGATTGCAAAAGGAACAAGTCAATCGACATCGCCTTTCGCTATGAAGATGAACAATCCTGCTCATCCTACATTTTATGTGTACAACGGGAGTAGTTCTTATTCTACCGGAGAAGGAATCACTATTGTGGCCGATACGTGGTATCACTTTGTGGGAACCTATAATGGGACAAATATAAAATCGTATCTCAATGGCGTCCAGCAAGCTTCTGAAAGTGCGAGTGGAAATCTCTATAATTCAAGTGACGACCTCACTATTGGAGGCGATCCTGATAGTAGTTATTTTGATGGACTCATTTCCGACGTCCGTATTTATGATCGCACCCTCACGGCAAGTGACATCACGCAACTCTACTCAGAAGGCCACTTTGCACAGAAGAAAGCCTCCACCACCAGTCTCAATAAAGGCCTCGTGGGCCACTGGCCGATGACGAGTGAAGGGGAGAAGGTAGGAACAACGCTCGCTTCCGATGGTGGATTTGAATCGGGAACCGATTCCTGGGCCGTCACTGTAAATGCTGGTTCTCCTCCAACTATCTCTCAATCCACTGATTATGCGTACGCGGGAACCAACTCTCTGAAAACTATTCAACAGGGAGGTGAATATGGAAGATCCTACAAATCATTCACTACTGTTGCTGGAAAGACATATCGATATCGATTCGCTACTTATAAGCCTTCTTCTGGGCAAGATGTGGATTATGAAGTTCGCGTCTCTACAACTAATTCTGGACTTGAATTTGGACGACATATTATTACCTCGCGCGATGCCTGGGTGGTCTCCGAAGGAACTCTTACTGCTGATGATACCTCGACGTTTATTGTTCTTTATCCACATAATAATGTTGCCGGAGATGACACCGCCTACATTGATGATGTGAGCATGAAGGAGGTTACCGCTGCCGACACCACTCCAAACAATAATTCAGGAACCATCTACGGCGCGGATATCCGGAATCACGGGTATGATTTTGATGGGACAGATGATTATGTAGCGTTGCCAGCTTCTAGTTCATTTATTTCTGGTTCTGCTGGAACGATTAGTGCATGGGTGAAATCCGAAGCTACTTATAATGCGGGAGCTCGAATTATGACAATTCATAAAGGGGCCACAGCGGGTTCTGGTTTTAATATTGTCATAGACAGTGATAAATGGTCGAGCTATACCCACAATGGAAGCTCGGGGGCTTATTTAGACAGTGGTGTTTCAGTCGATACAAACTGGCATTTGATTACCGCGACAAATGATGGAACCACGCATACGATTTATGTTGATGGGATCGCAAAAAACACACAAGCGTTGGCAACAACGGCTGGATCTTTCCCGGCTGCTATTGGATCTTATGAGGGGACTTCGTATATGTGGAAAGGATTAATCTCCGATGCCCTCGTCTACGATCGGGCACTCTCTGCCACCGAAGTAGCCAATCTCTACCTCGGCGCTGACATCGCCTCCCCAGTGGGACACTGGCCACTCGATAATGGTCCTGGGGATGTGAGTGGAAATGGAAATAATGGAACGGTGACGGGGGCGACACTGGTGGGGGAATCGGCGGATTTTGATGGGGTGGATGATTATATAAAAAAAACAGGTATTGCTACGAGCCCAATCGTATCCGCTACAGGAACATATTCGTATTGGGCACGATTTGATGTGAAGGATACGAATCATGGACTGATTCATTGGTGGGACGATGGAGGCGATGCCTATGCAGATTATATCCGAAACTATGTAAGCACTGTTAATAATTTTGACCTTGTTATTGAAGATGAAGATGTAGCAAAGGTAAATGTAAGTTATGATCTTGATAATCTGGGTTCTTATATCGGACAATGGTATCACTTCGTTTGGAGACAAGATGGAGGTGGTGTAGATTTATTTATCAATGGGGAAGAAAAAACACTTTTGGAAAGTACTCAATCTGGTAGTTGGTGGACCGCCCATCTTACAGAAGGAACCAATTCTATGAAATTTGGAAATGCCGGGTATCCCCTTGATGGAAACATGTCTGATGTCAATATCTGGAATCGCGCCCTCTCTCTCAAAGAAATCCAACAGCTTTATGAGTTGGGGCGATAGGAAAAAATGGCAACCCACGGCTTAAGCCGTGGGCTTCTTTGTCTTCCCGGAATCCACTCTTCTTTTGTCATCCTGAACTTGTTTCAGGATCAAACGAATATTCATCGAACCAACCACGACTTAAGTCCTCCCATTTTTGGTTTTGCTCTTTTATAAGATTTACTTTCCAATCCCTATGCCAATTCTTAAGTTGTTTTTCGCGTTCAATAGCGATATTTACATCATTTGTCTCTTCGAAATAAACAAGTCGATGGCAATTATACTTTTTTGTAAATCCCTCAACCTGACCAGTTTTATGTTCAATAACCCTTCGCACTAAATTGTTGGTAACTCCAGTATAAAGAACCGAGTTCGTTGGGTCCTTCAGGATATAAACATAGTATTGATGCGTTTTCATGGTTTGACCCCGAAATAAATTCGGGGTGACAAAAAAAGGGATATGAATGACACAAGAATAAGATCCTCCGCAAAGAGGACAAGTTGGGGAATTTATATTTTTTTAAGAATCTTCTTCTCGTTCTACTTTACCCACCCTTCCGGATTCTCATGAAATCGCTCAAGCGATGCTTTTTGGTCTTCTGTAATTTTCCCTGCTTCGAGTAACGTTTCTGCAATTTCTCCAAAGTGTGTCAGTGGATGAAGTTTCAAGTTCGCTTCCTCCGCGTTCACATGACTCTGTGGTGTGTCCCATGAGAAGATGGCGAGTACATGTCCGACTTTCGCATCGAGTTCGTCTCGCAGGGCGTGAGCTGACTGTATTGATGAACCAGCGGTTGAGATAGCATCTTCAATGACCAAAATATTTTTTCCATTGTCCGCTCGTCCTTCGACCATCTTTTCAGCACCGTGTCCTTTTGGTTTTCCGCGTACGTAGAGCAGGGGAGTATTGAGTACTTGTGCCACGAAGCTCGCCCACGGGATTCCCGCAGTTGCCGTTCCAGCAACGACGTCCGTAGATAATCCTTCTTCTTCGATCAAATCAATAAAGTGTTTCACAACCAAATCCCGTGCTTCGGGAATCGACATCAGTTCTCGGCAGTCGCAATAAATAGGTGAAGAAATTCCGCTCGCCCACGTGAATGGGTTTTCGAAATTTGTTTTGACCACATTGTGATCGACGAGAAGTTGGGCAATGTTTTTCATTAGTAGGATTGTAAGGGAAATTCTTTTGTTGTTCAATAAACCCTCCAAAATCCATTACCCGTCTTCCCGGAATTCTGAAAGAATATCCGGGACC
>Ga0257123_1001236_pt1 | contig 16075 bp, 15 predicted proteins | sample SI106_135metaG_FD_190185 | JGI IMG/M metagenome (GOLD analysis project Ga0257123, IMG submission 190185) | Marine microbial communities from Saanich Inlet, British Columbia, Canada - SI106_135 | ecosystem: Environmental > Aquatic > Marine > Inlet | place: Canada: British Columbia | collected...
TGCCAAATACCGCTCGGTCGGCGAGGATGCGTTCGAGGAAGTGATCGAGAACCTGACCGCATTTTCGGCTCGTGGTTCGGACTGTGTGGTGGGCGGCTCGATCATTGTCGATGACCGCAATGCACCCCATATCGTCGAATTGTGCAAACGCCTGAAAGACGCGGGCGTGGCGCATACCAAAATCTCGCCCTGCATCATCGCCAACACGGGCGAAGAAAATAATCTCTATCACGATGGCTTCAAGGACGTCGTGCGGGCCCAGATCGAGGAGGCAAAATCACTGGATGATGCCAATTTCCACGTGGTTAACCACTACCACAGTATGGAAATTGACTTCTCGAAACCCTACGACAGCTGCCCCTTCGCCCAGATGCTGACGGTGATTGGCGCCGACTGCAAAATCTATACCTGTCAGGACAAGGCCTATACGGCGAGCGGCACCCTGGGTGATATCTCGGGCCAAAGCTTCCGCGAATTCTGGTATTCGGACGAGAACCGAAAGAACCTCGCCGCCATCAATCCCAACCAAAACTGTCAGCATCATTGCGTCGCCGACGCCAAGAACCGCCTGTTGACCGACTACCTTTCGCTAGCCCCCGATCATCTGGCGTTTATTTAGTATCTCCATTCAGGAGTGTTTGAACTTCGGCTCTTCCTTGGCGAAGAATGCCCGCACGCCTTCCTGCCCATCATCGGAGGCGAAGGTTTTTTCCATCAATGACAGCACCTGCTCAATGGCCTCGTCATCGGGCATTTCCGCACCTTCGTCGATGGCTTTCTTGCAGGCCTGCAGCGCAATGTTGGGGCGTGCCGCAAGCTCCCTCGCCAGGGCCAACGCCTCGTAAGTCGCCTGCCCCTTGGCGGCAACGCGGTTTACCAGGCCCCATTCCAGGGCCTGAGCCGCGCTGATCGGTTCGCCCAGAAACATCATCTCCTTGGCACGGCCCGGACCAACCCGTCTGGTCACCCGCAAGGTACCGCCCGAACCTGGAAAGACACCAAGCTTGATCTCCGGCAGAGCGAGATTCGCGGTTTCATCCGCCACGATCAGATCGCAACAGACCGCCAGCTCCAAGCCGCCGCCAAAGGCCAGGCCGTTCAGGGCCGCGACGGTCGGCTTGGGAAAACGCTCCAGCTTGACCATGGTTTCGTTCTCGTAACGCAATTTCTTCTCGACCACGTTGCCCGCCGCCAGATAGTCGGGAAACTCGGAGATGTCGGAGCCGGCGCTGAAGGCCCGTTCACCGCTGCCCCGGACCACGAGCACCAGAACCTCCCCGTTGGAGGCCAGCCCATCAAGCGCCTCGTTGAATTGCCGGGTGGATTGCAACGTCGCCACATTCAAGGGCGGATTGTTCATGGTCAAAAGGGCAACGCCCTGATCAATTTCAATACCAATATTGCTGCTCATTGCGCTGCCTCCATTTCAATACACCTGCTTCCCTGTTTTTCCCGCACGGCTCGATTAGTTTCGGTCAATCGCATACAATGGACATCGGCCCCAATATTAACGGCGAGGTAGGAATGGAAAGCTTGGCGATCAAGGTAGCGGAAATCTACGTGCCGACAAAGCGGCGCGGCACCTTGGACCCGGAAAAAGTGGAAGTCCTCGCCGAGAGTATCCTGGAAGATGGCCAGCAGACCCCGATCCAGGTCCGCCGGGGCAACAACCGCTATGTTCTGATCGAAGGCATGCACCGCCTGGAGGCCATGAAGGCCCTGGGCGAGGACAGCATTGACGCCCTGATCGTCGCCGCCCGCCGCCACTAACCTTCAAATCTGATGGATATCGACGGCGCCGTCGATCACGTCTTCCAACAGGACGATCTTCTTACGGCCGATCAGCAGGGCATCACCCGTGCGGCGCAGCTCGTATTCGTACCAACCACCTCTGATCTGCTTACCCATGCGGCTGTCGGCGGACAGGGTCATCCACTTGGCCGAGGCTGAAATACTGTCCCCGTCATGCTCCAGCAACCGCACTGTATCCACCAGGTGCGCGGTCCGCGTCAGGGGGCTTTCAGCATAGGCCTGGCCCGATGAGATGCGGTGCAACCGCGCCGCCAGGCCCGGCTTGCCCACGATATAGATCATGTTGACCTGCATCTCGGGATCATCGCCCAATTCATCCTCGGACAGCCACGACGGCACCCAATAGACGCAGTCATCGGCATATAGAGCCAGCCACTCGTCCCAGCGTTGGCGGTCCAGCAAATCCGCCTCCAGATACAGCAGATCCCGGACCTGATTGTAGAGCTCACTCACCCGACTGATCCATCAAAGCTTTCCAGTGTCGGAAATAGCCATGATATAGCGTTTCATGATCCCAACGCGCGGCGGATGTGGCGACCTCCGCACCCAAGGCCCTGGCGTCATCATCGGGGCCCTGCAGAACTTCGGCCAGACCCCGCTCCATATCATTCCAGCGTGCTTCGGTGCCATGGGCGCCGATCTGGCAATCCTCCAGGGCGGCCAGATCGTCCGGCGTGGCCATGCCGGTGACCATGAAAAAATCCTCGAACTTGCGCAGCCGCGCGATGCGGGCGGCGCGACTCTCGCCCTTGGGGGCGATGCAATAGACCCGGACTTCGGTACGGTCGGGGGAAATGGGCCGGAAGACCCTGATCTGGGTCGATGATTGGTCCATCAATTGCACATTGGGAAAGAGGAACAGGTTGCGCCCCCGCCGCAGCATCCAATCGACCTTTGCCGCGCTGAAACTTTCCAGCAAACGCGCCTCCGCCTCGAACAAAGGTGCGACAGCCGGATTGGCCCGCCCAGCCCAGATGATGTTGTGGCCGTTGCCGATATCGTAACAGCCCGTGGCCACCGTGCCGGCGATGCGCCCGGCCTCGGTCGGCCGTTTGTCACGGTCATCGCCCAAAGCTTCCCGTTTCGCCATGGCCTGGCCAAAGATGCGATGCACCGTGCCCACATGATAGCCGTCGACGCCGTTCTCGGCCTGCATCTTCCAATTGCCGCGAATGATATAGGTCTGTTGGCCGGGCACCACTTCCAGGCCATCCGGGGATTGGTCGGCGAGCAAATCGATGAACGGACGGGCCGCGCCCAGATAGTCCTCTAAATCGTCAATATCAGGATCAAGGCAGCCAAAGATGAAGCCGCGATAGTTGCCCACCTTGCCAAGGGGCGTCAGGCCGTAATCTTCCTTGGCAATGCCGCCCGGCCAGCCTTCTTCCTCTTCCTTCACCCGCACGCATTCGCCTTCGGTGTTGAAGCACCAGCCGTGAAAGCGGCAGACAAGGCTGCGCGCCCGGCCCCGACGCCTTGGCGTCAGAACCGCACCCCGGTGTGAACAGGCATTGATAAAAGCACCGACGGCACCGCTGCGTTGGCGAATGGCAAAGACCGGCTGGCGGCCCATATAGGTGGCGTAATAGTCGCCATGGCCGGGCACCTGGCTTTCATGACAGAGATAGACCCAACCGCGCTCGAAAATCTGCCGCAGTTCCTGTTCGAAGATATCGGGGTCGGTGTAGATCCGCCGATCGACGCGAAAGCGCTCCTGATTGGCGCCCTCGGTGATCAACTGATCTGGTGTCATGGTTTAGCCCGGCTTCGCGATAGCCCACCAGCGGCGGAACGCATCGACATCGTAGCTCAAGGTTTCACCCATCTCGCCACTGCGTTCCTGCCACAGATCCAGGGCGAATTCGGGTACCGCGATCAGCAGGGGAATTTCCTCGGCAATGGCCATGAAGATTTCATCGCTCAAGCCTTGGCCTTTTTGCTCCTGTTCGCCGAATTTCTCCAGCACGATCAGATCCACGTTCTCGCGAATGGCCCGGCGCAGGGCCTCTGTGGACTCGGTCAGGGCGGAAGTGTTGAGGGAACAGGAATGGCTATCCAGGGTTTCCTTGGTCGGGCGGTTGATGGGAATACGCCGGCCGGTATCGATCTCGACAATATCAATGCCCGTGCTGGCGCCGTCCTCGTTGCGCAATACTTCCTGCACCAGGCCGCCGACACGCACGCCCTCGGCCCGCAGTTCAGCGGCGAATTGCGTCAAGGCATCGCGGTTTTGCATATCCCGGGCATACACCGCGGCCGCGAACGGCGCGGTCAATTCCCCGGTCAATTCCTCGGACAGTTCCTCGTTTAGGGCTTCATTGTTACTCATGGCAGATTGATCCAATCCAACTGCGTCTCACCCTCGTCATTGGCCGGCAATCTATGACACTTCGGCCAATGCTTCAATGTAGCATTTCAGCCGTTTCCCCCCTTGCAAACACCGGCGTTTCAGAGTGTGCTGGAATGCGCAAGCCCACCAAGGAACCTCCACAACAGGGATGATCAACATATGCGTTGCGAAGTCGTCGCCATCGGCACGGAACTGTTGCTTGGCCAAATCGTCGATACCAATTCGTCTTGGATCGGGGAACAACTGGCGCTGGTCGGGATCGATTCACATTTTCAGGTCAAGGTCGGCGACAATTTCGAGCGTATGGAGCGGACCATCCGCCATGCCCTGGACCGCAGCGACGCGGTCATCTGCTGCGGCGGTTTGGGGCCGACCCAGGACGATATCACCCGCGAGGTGATCGCCGCCATCATGGGGGTCGAGCTGCACCGGGACGAGGCCGTGGTGGCGAAAATCCGCGAGATGTTCGAATCCCGTGGCCGGGTGATGGTCGATAACAACCGCCGCCAGGCCGACATTCCCGAAGGTGCCGCCCTGATCGCCGAGATGCCGGGCACCGCGCCGGGCCTGGTCTGCCCGGTCGGTGACAAAGTGATCTATGCGGTACCCGGCGTGCCCCACGAAATGCGCACCATGATGGAGGGCACGATCCTCGATGATCTACAGCGGCGCGCGGGCGAAACGGCGGTGATCCGCAGCCGCGTCCTGCGTACCTGGGGCAACAGCGAATCCGGTCTGGCCCAGGACCTGGCGGAACGCATCGACCAGCTTGACGCCCAGGGTAATCCCACCCTTGCCTTCCAGGCCAGCGGCATGGAGGGCATCAAGGTCCGCATTACCGCCAAGGCGGCGGATGAGGCGGCGGCGGAAGCGGTCATCGCGGCCGAGGAAGAACTGATCCGCGCGCTGTTGGGCGACATCATCTTTGGCGTCGACGAACAATCCATGGAGACGGTTGTCCTTGGCATGTTGAAGGAGCGCGGCCTAACCCTGGCCGTCGCCGAGGGTCTAACCGGTGGCGTATTATCGGCCCGGCTCTCGGATATGGACGATACCATGGCCATTTTCCGGGGCGGTTCCATCAAGGACGCTTTGGCGGATGCAGGGCAAGCCGCCACCAGCATACGCCACGATTTCGGCGCCGACGTGGGCCTCGCCGTCGTTGCCGCCCAGGCCGATGACAATCAGCCCCCCGGTACCGTATTCATGCACCTCGATATCGCCGGGCGGCAACATGTCCAGATGGTCTCGCTACCCGGTGACCGGGCCCGCTTCCGCAATTACGCGGTGATCAATGTGCTGAATTTTCTGCGCCAGACATTGGCGGCGCTTTAGAGCAACCTGCGTTCATTCGAACGCAGCTAAGTTGCTCTAATTTATAGGATTAGATCAAATTATCAGCATCAAATTGATTCCAATTTTATGCTGTTTGATCTAGGCGACATTAGGCCACCTGGCCGCAGGCATGGCCGGAGGCCCAGGCCCATTGAAAATTGAAGCCGCCCAGATGACCGGTCACATCAACGGCCTCGCCTATGAAATAGAGCCCCGGAACCGATGATACTTCCATGCTTTTCGACGAGAGCGCCCGGGTGTCGACGCCGCCGACGGTGACCTCCGCCGTACGCATGCCCTCGGAGCCGCTCGGCGTGATGCGCCATGCATTTATGTGATCGGCCAGACGGCGCAGGGCCTTATCCGAGGTTTCCGCCAGACGGCCATCACAATCCGTCCAGGCGGCCAGCCGTTGCGCCAGCCGCTTTGGCAGCAGCTTGGCGAGCACCGTGCGCACCTCCCGCTTGGGCTGGGCGTTCTTGGCTTCTTTCAGGTACTGGAAGACATCCGTGCCGGGCAGCAAATCGATGCTGATCGTATCACCCTGGCGCCAGTAGGAGGATATTTGCAGCACTACCGGACCACTCAGGCCCCGGTGGGTGAACAACAGGGCCTCGGTAAAGCGAACCTTGTCGCGCGTAACCGCCGCGTCCAGCGAAACGCCCGCCAGACCATCAAGCTTGGCCATGGTTTCCATATCAAAAGTCAGCGGCACGAGGCCGGGACGCGGTTCGATCACCCCTAACCCGAATTGTCTGGCAACGGCGTAGCCAAAGCCGCTGGCACCCATTTTGGGTATAGAGGGCCCACCCGTGGCGATGACCAGGGATTGGGCCCGGAAAACGCCCTGGTCGGTTTTCACGGTGAAACGAAGTGCATCGCCGGTATCGGCCCTGGAAATGCCTGTCACGTTGGTTGCCGTCCGCACCTCGACACCGCGCGCCTCGTCGACCAACATACCGATGATCTGCTGGGCGGAGCCGTCACAGAACAATTGGCCATGCTCCCGTTCGTGGTATGAAATCCCGCGCTGCTCCACCAGGGCAATGAAGTCCTGGGGCGAATAGCGCCTGAGGGCCGAGACGCAAAAGCGTGGATTGTCCGATAGATAGTCGGCGGGCGAGACGTGCAAGTTGGTGAAGTTGGCGCGCCCGCCGCCCGAAATACGGATTTTCTGCCCCACCTTTGTGCCACGTTCGAGCAGCAACGTCCGCCGCCCGCGCCTGTTCGCCGCCGCCGCGCACATGAGCCCGGCCGCCCCGGCGCCAATGATGATGATGTCAAAGTCCTGCATGGGCGCAGGTTTAGCCGAAGCCCCGCGCCCTGCCAACCATGCTATTGGCCACAACGGCCAGAGCGGTTATAAGCGGCATGCGCCGAACCAGCACCGCACTTATTTTTTTGGGGGAGGTGGGCGAAGCGCGCGGCTTATCCGGCCACTATCCTTCAATCCTGGCGTCCTGATCTGCCTGATCCGTGCCCAGAAAATGCTAACTGCTGGAAAGCCGTAGCGAACCAAGCAATAGGAGCACACGAAATGACGGATCGTATTCAAAGGGGCGGCCTGCAGGTGGCCACGATACTGGATGACCTTGTCGGGACTAAGATCCTGCCCGGCACCGGGATCGAGACAGACGTCTTTTGGCAATCTTTTGAAGCGATTTTGAACGATCTGGCGCCTAAGAACGCCGCTCTGCTGGCCAAACGCGAAGACCTGCAGACGAAAATCGATGCCTGGCATCTGGCCCGTCAGGGCCAGCAAATCGATGCCGGTGAATACCGCGCGTTCCTGACCGAGATTGGTTACCTCGTAGCGGAAGGCGACGATTTCTCCATCAGCACCGAAAATGTGGATGCTGAAGTCGCGACCATGGCCGGGCCGCAGCTGGTGGTGCCGGTGATGAATGCCCGCTATGCCCTGAACGCCGCCAACGCGCGCTGGGGCAGCCTCTACGATGCCCTCTATGGCACGGACATTATTTCCGAGGCCGACGGCAACGAGCAAGGCGGCAGCTACAACCCCAAACGCGGCCAACAGGTCATCGCCCAGGCGGCGGCTTTCCTGGATGAAAACGTGCCTCTGGCCTCTGGCTCCCACGCCGGCGTCACGGCCTACCGTTTGGACGGCGAGGCGCTTGTGGCAGATCTATCTTCCGGTTCCAGCACGGAGCTGGCCGATCCGGCCCAGTTCGCCGGTTATCTGGGAAATGACGCGCTGAGCAATGTGTTGTTGCGCCATAACGGCCTGCACGTGGATATCCAGATCGACCGCGCCCATCCCGTGGGCAAGGACAACCCATCCGGTGTCAAGGATGTGGTGTTGGAAGCGGCCCTGACGACCATTCAGGACTGCGAAGATTCCATCGCCGCCGTCGATGCCGAGGATAAAGCGGAGGTCTATGGCAACTGGCTGGGGCTGATGAAGGGCGATCTTGTCGACAGCTTCGAAAAAGGCGGCAAAATGGTTGAGCGCCGCTTGGCGCCTGACCGGGTTTACACCACGCCCAATGGCGGCGAGCTGACCCTGCATGGGCGCAGCCTGTTGCTGGTGCGCAATGTGGGTCATTTGATGACCAACGATGCGATCCTCGACAAAAACGGCAACGAAGTGCCCGAAGGCATCATGGACGCCATGATGACCGGCGCCTGTGCCCTGCATGACATCAAGGGCCTGGGTATCGAGCGGAACAGCCGCACCGGCAGCATGTATGTGGTGAAGCCGAAAATGCATGGGCCGGAGGAAGCCGCCTTTACCAACGACTTGTTCGACCGGGTCGAAGCGGCCCTGGGCATGGCGCCCAACACCATGAAAGTGGGCGTCATGGACGAGGAACGGCGCACGACCGTGAACCTCAAGGAATGCATCCGCGCCGTCTCCAGCCGGTTGATGTTCATCAACACCGGCTTTCTCGACCGTACGGGCGATGAAATTCACACCTCCATGCTAGCCGGGCCGTTTTTACGCAAGGATCAGATCAAGGCCCAACCCTGGATCGCCGCGTACGAAGATTGGAACGTGGATATCGGTCTGGAATGCGGCATGCAGGGCAAGGCCCAGATCGGCAAGGGCATGTGGGCCATGCCGGACGAGATGAAGCAGATGATGGCGGCCAAGATCGGCCATCCCACGGCGGGCGCCAGCACGGCCTGGGTGCCCTCCCCCACCGCCGCCACCCTGCATGCCATTCACTATCACCAGGTTTCCGTCCCCGCCCGTCAGGACGAGCTGTCCGCCCGCGGCCGCGCCGATCTGGGCGATATTCTGACGGTTCCCCTGTCGCGCGGTGAAAATCTATCCGTCGACGAAGTCCAGGCCGAACTGGACAACAACGTCCAGGGTCTGTTGGGCTATGTTGTGCGCTGGATCGACCAGGGCGTTGGCTGTTCAAAAGTGCCGGATATCAACGATGTCGGCCTGATGGAAGACCGCGCCACCCTGCGGATTTCCAGCCAGCACATCGCCAACTGGCTGCATCATGGCATCTGCAGCGAAGCCCAGGTGGTTGAAACCATGCAGCGCATGGCAGCCGTGGTTGACCGCCAGAACGCCGATGATGACATCTACACCGACATGGCGCCGAATTTCGATGGCAGCATTGCCTTCCAGGCCGCCTGCGATCTGGTCTTCAAGGGCAAGGAACAGCCCAGCGGTTATACCGAGCCGATCCTGCATGCCCGCCGCCGGGAAGCGAAAGCGAAACACGCCGCGGGCTAAGCCCTACAGTCGAAACCCGGGCCCGCCCTGGATTTTTGAGGTGCGGGTTGATCATCGGTCTATCGCCCGTGGCCCTGGATGCCCGGATCAAGTCCGGGCATGACGAATTTTTGCGTATTTTGGCTGATTTTAGGTCCTCCACGTCATTGCCGGGCTTGACCCGGCAATCCATGGGGATGCCCCGTTCCGCCTCGCCGGGGAGGCCGAATGCCGGGGCAGCGGTCGTGGACATTCTCATGGCCCGGCAAATGCCAAATTAACAGAAGCGGCTGAATTCGGACCTTTTGTCTATCCATTGTCCTTGCGGGTGCGCACTTCGGCGAAGACCTCGGCCGGGCCGGCGCCGGGTAGGCCGACCGCCTGCGCCACCGCCGCCACATCGGCGCGCAGGAAAGGATTTGTCGCCTTCTCCACTCCCAGCAGCGACGGCACCGTGCGCTTGTTGGCGGCGCGCAGGGTGTCGATCTCGGCCACGCGGTCGACCAGAATCTGATTGCCGCTCTCGATGGTCGCGGCAAAACGGGCATTGGTCTGGGTGTATTCGTGGGCGCAATAGACCTTGGTGGCATCGGGCAGATCGCGCAGTTTGAGCAGCGAGGTCCACATTTCATCAAACGTGCCCTCGAACACCCGGCCGCAGCCCAGGGCAAACAGGGTATCGCCGCAGAACAGCGCCTCACTCTCGGCGAACCAAAAGGCGATATGGCCGCTGGTATGGCCCGGCGTCTCGTAGACCTTGGCGGTGGCATCGCCAAATTGATAGCTCTCGCCGTCGCCGACCTCCACATCGATGCCGGCGATCCGCTCGCGGTCGACGCGGGCGCCAACGATGGTGCAGCCGTATTTCGCCTTCAGCTCCAAATTGCCCCCCGTGTGGTCGCCATGGTGGTGGGTATTGAGGATATGGGTCAACCTCCAGCCGCGCGCATCCAACTCCGCCATCACCGGTGCGGCGTCCGACGGATCAACCACCCCAACCATACCCTGGCCGGGTTCACGGAGCAGATAGACATAGTTATCGTCGCGGGTGGGAATTTGCACAATTTCCAAGGCACTCATAGGGGGCTCTCTTGCTAACGGACGGGAACCCACAAACTAGCAAGTCAGCGCCCCACGACCAAGTGTTGCTTGCGCCAAACGGTTTGACCTGTCCACCAGAACGTCTCCATAGTGATCGGAACAAGAATCAAATAGTTCGCTTAACAATTCAGGAAAGCCCGGATTTTGTCCAAAATTCGCCCAATGGGCAGCGATAAAGGCTTCTTCCACGGCTACCGCATTGTCGCGGCCTGCAGCGTCATCCAGGCGGTCAATCTCGGCGGCATTTTCACCTTCGGTGTGCTTTTTCCCGAGCTTGAGCGCGAGTTCGGCTGGTCCCGCACGGCGATCTCCGGGGCAACGTCGTTTGCCTTTCTCGTCACCGGGGGCTGCGCGGTATTGATGGGCCGGGCCGGAGACAGGTTCGGCCCCCGCGCCGTTCTCAGCATGGCCGGCATCATGTTCGGCCTCGGCTATGCGTTGCTTTTCCGCATGCAGGCGGTTTGGGAACTCTACCTCTACCTCGGCCTGCTGACGGGCATCGGTCTGGCCGCCCACGATGTAACCACCCTCTCAACCATCGCAAGGTGGTTCGTACGCCGCCGCGGCCTGATGAGCGGTTTTACCAAGGCCGGTGGCGGCGTCGGCCAAGTGGTCGTGCCGACCGTCATGGCGGCCCTGATCGCCGGGCCGGGCTGGCGGATTGCCTGTCTGTTATTCGGCATCACGGCCATTGTCGTGCTGGTCGGCACGGCGCAAATGCTGCGCCGCAGTCCCGCCGCTCTCGGGCTGAAGCCCGATGGCGAGGCGCCGGATCCCTCCCCCAACCGGGCGCAACAGGAAGTCGGCGCCAGCTTTCGCGAGGCATTCAGATCGAGGACTATATGGCTGCTCGGCATCGCCAAATTCTGCGACCTGTTCTGCCTGTTCACCGTTATTGTCCACATCGTGCCATTTGGCGTGGATCACGGTTTGCACCCCGCGATGGCGGCTGGCGTATTGTCGACCATTGGCGCCATGAGCATCGCCGGCCGCTTGCTCCTTGGCGGCGCCTATGACCGTTTCGGCGCGCGGCGCTCGCTGCTGGCATGCTTCAGCCTTCTGACGGCGAGCCTGGTGTGGTTGCAGTTCGCGGACACGACTTGGTCGTTATTCCTTTTCGCCGCCGTCTATGGCCCGGCGCATGGCGGCTTTTTCACGATCACTTCGCCGTCAGTGGCGGAATATTTCGGCACGCGCGCCCATGGCACGCTGTTCGGCCTGGTGATTTCCTGCGGCACTTTCGGTGCCACCCTCGGCCCCATCGTCGCGGGCAGCCTGTTCGATATGTGGGGAAGTTACACCATCGCCTTCGCGCTACTGCTAGGCTTCAGCCTGGCAGGCCTGGCCGTAGCCAGTATGCTGCCCCGGCCAGTTCAAGCGCCCGCCGCGGGCTAGCCCGCAAATCCCGGCAATAAAGGGAAGCGTCCCCTTTTTCCGGGGAAGCGTCCCCTTTTTCCGCGTCCCTTTTTCCCTTCGGGGTGTGATGACGATTTTTGAATTCCAAAGCGTTTGGTGCCCCCTCCCGGACTCGAACCGGGACGACTGTTAAGTCTCGGGATTTTAAGTCCCGTGCGTCTGCCAATTCCGCCAAGGGGGCACGATAGGGCAGGCTCTGTAATGGCGCGCACCATGCCGTGATGCGGCGCGGGGGGCAAGGCTGGATTTACCCCCGCCTCGGTTTAGAGCCTTATTTCAGGGCAGCCGTATGGCTGATACCCAACTGAACATATTCCTCGACCATCTCCACATGCATGGCCAGTTCTTCCGGGCGCAAATCACGCATGAATTTGGCCGGGCTGCCGCCCCATAGTTGGCCCGAGGGGACGCGCTTGCCCGGCGTCAAAGTGGCACCGGCGGCCAGCATGGCCTGGCTTTCGATCACCGCATGATCCAGCACGATGGAGCCCATACCGACAAAGGCGCGGTCTTCCAGGCGGCAGCCGTGCAACAGGCACATATGGCCGACCAGCACGTTCTCGCCGATCCAGGTATCGCTGAGGCCTTTCGAGGTGTGGATGGTGGAGCCGTCCTGGATATTCGTGCGGGCACCGATATGGATCGGTTCCTCGTCACCACGGACCACGCAATTGTACCACACAGAGGCATGCGCGCCGAGGCTGACCGTGCCGATCACGTGGGCGCCCGGCGCCACGAAGGCGGTCGGGTCGATCTCGGGCGTGACGCCCTCAAAAGTCATGATATGACCTTTGCTCATAGTCTCGTACTCCAAATATGATGTTCGGTTTCCGTTAAGACGCCGCCGCTCAGGGAAATAGCGCTTCCTGCTCCAGGCCCGTGGTTTCGGGCAGGCCATACATGATATTCATGTTCTGCACCGCTTGGCCCGACGAGCCCTTGACCAGATTATCGATCACCGAAACCACAATGGCCCGGCCCGGCAGGCGGTCGGCGAAGACCCCGATTAGGCAATGGTTGGAGCCGCGTACATGCCGTGTCGCGGGCGCCACACCATTGCCCACCACGCGCACGAAAGGCTCGTCCGCATAGCGTTCGACGAGGCAATCGCGCAGATCATCCACCGATGTTTCACCGGCCAGCCGCACATAGCTGGTGGCCAGAATACCCCGGTTCATGGGCGCCAGATGCGGCGTGAAGTTAACAATTAAGTTATCTCCATAAGCCTTTGATAACTCTTGCTCAATCTCCGGCCCATGACGGTGCGATGCGATGCCGTAGGCATGCAACCCCTCGGACACTTCCGAGAACAGGTTGGCCGTCTTGGCGGACCGCCCGGCGCCGGTGACGCCGGATTTGGCATCAATGATAATATCCTCCGGCGCGATTTTGCCCGCCGAGAGCAGCGGTGCCAAGGGCAGGATCGCCACCGTGGGATAACAGCCCGGACAGGCGACCAAACGGGCACCGGGCAGTTTGTCCCGGGAGAATTCGGTCAGGCCGTAGACTGCTTCGGGCTGCAGGTGCGGCGCGTAATGTTCATGGCCGTACCATTCGGCATAGGTATCGGTGCTATCCAAGCGGAAATCCGCCGACAGATCGATCACCCTTGGCTGGCCTTGAATGGCAGCAGCGGCATCACCTGGCCCCTCGTGCATCACTTCGTCAATGACGCTGTGCTGGGTATCGTGCAACAGGCCGGCAATGATTTCCTGGGTGGTGCCGTGGGGCAGACCGCAAAACACCACGTCAACCTCGACCCCGGCCCATTCCACTTCCTCGACCTTGACCAGGCCCGGCAAATCCAGGCCGCCCAGGTGCGGATAGACTTGTTCATAGGGCTCGCCTGCGTGACTGTCGGCGGTCATGATGACGATCTCGGCATTGGGATGGCGGGCCAACAGGCGTACCGCTTCCGCCCCGGTATAGCCCGAAGCCCCAAGGATGCCAATTCTGATCTTTCTAGCCAAAGCCGCCGTCATTGTCCGTCTCCATGTTTGCAGCGTCTATATATACATTTTTGGGGCCTGTACGAAAAATGCGCCCAAAATACTCAAAAAATTCGGCCTGGCGGAAAACCCATTCAGAGCTTCCAGTTCACCCAGGCCCCGCGCCTGCCCTTGCGCTGGCTGCGCAGGATCAGGTCTTCGATGTCGTAGCCGTTGGCCGAGAGCCATTGCAGGGACGGCCCGGGCCAGGCGACCGCCGGTAGATCGACCCGGCCCTGGCGGTCGAGCCGCACGCCCTCGAGCCGAAGACGCCGCTTTTGCTCGGGATCGGGGCCGCCATCGCGCCGGATGGCGATCTTGCCCTGGCTGTTGATCACCCGGTGCCAGGGCACATCGGAACCCGCCGGCAACATCGACATGGCGCGTCCCACTCGCCGTGCCGAATTGGCCCCGGCGACCAGGCCGATCTGGCCATAGGTCGCCACCTGGCCAGCGGGGATCTGCCGCGTCACTTGATGAATTCGTGCCTCAAGCTCCCGTGACGCCATTTTTCCCGTAGTTGCTTCCGACATAGCCATTTCGGTTCCAAAACCCTGTTTCGCCACAATGGTGCTCTGGCAACGCCATGCAAGGCAAGACGCAAAAAAAGGGCCACCCGAAGGCAGCCCTTTTCCGTTTGTATGTTCTCGACTTTTAGCGTTTCGCTAACTGGATACTTTATAAGTTATTGCTATCATTACGTAATTTTTACTCAATTTTTTTTGTATATTTTTTGTACACATCTTTTTAGTTCATGCTGAAAACCAAGGTTTTTGATGGTTTTGGAGGTTCCAGTTATCCTTTAGCCTTTTTTCACCACTAAATCCACACACCAAAACGACTTCCGCATTTCGGGTCCGAAACAGGAAAACGCTCTCAATCGTCGCATAGCACCTTTCGGCAATCAAACAGCGTAACTACAAGCCCGTTTCTCACAAGAAACCTGTAACTACGCTGTTTTCGTCAATACGCCTCAAACCCACGCATCAATGTGTCGTGCCGTTTTTGCTGCTCCCACTGGCTACAGAATGCCGTCAGTTGATTGCGGATGATGTCGCTTTCACTGATGTTGAGTTCGGTTGATACCCACCACAAACATATTCGCTCAGCCCTTCCAGGTAGCGCAGATTTCAAGGATGCTGGGGCGGTGCTGTGCAGCACAAAAAAAACCCAGCTTTCAACCGGGGGGGCTGTTGGCTGGGGAAGTTTAGAAGATTTAGTAGTCACGATGAATGCTTCAGGCGTGAACAAGAAGCATACATCATCCTGATAAATGCTCGCCACGAAGTCAATGTAATTTATAATTTCAAGTAATAGTATTGCAAATGAGACGGTCTTGGTTGCGGTTCTGCTTCAGAAATCTGAAATGCCATTTTTCGTATTTCGGGTCCGAAACAGGAAAACGGTCTTAATCGCTCAAACACCGTCTCGCACGTCGTACATCGCCATATCAGGCGAGTATGACATTTCCTGTTCTGGATCGAGCTTTATAGCCTTCACGATTTTCGAAAAGGAACCCATGTAAAATTGCACTTCCCCTTCATTCAAACCTTCCCCACCGGCACGGACCGCCTGCTTGAATGCATCTTTGCCAATTTCCCAATGCGCATCTGATAAACCGATATGCCTGTGTTGCCTGCCGAGCATTTCCAGATAATCCCCAAGCAGCCTGTCATCATTCTTCAAATCATCAATGCTTCTCAATGCACTGATGAACATCAAATGTTGCGCTGTCTTATTGCCAAAAAACTTCTCAAGATCCGGCATTCTTTTAAAAAGAATTTCATAAAATTTTTTCGCCGCAATATCGAAATTAACTTTACCCGCCATTGTATGCTTACTCCGCGACATAAAACGGCGGCACATGCCAACCGCTCAAACTTGAACACGACTAGGTCTCCTTATTACAATATGGGTATGCCATTTGTTATTTTCAAAGCTTTTTCAATCTCTCAAACACCCGTATTACCCGTCATACATTGCGTTCAAGCCGCTTCTTGATGCTCCCTCGCGTACCGCATGATGGCATTCGTGATGGCGACACGGAGAAAGTTGCTATCCGTCATTTCCATTTTGTCAGCGGTGCGTGAAATCTCTTCACGGAGGTAATCTGGTAGTCGGAAACTCATAATCGTCTGGTTTCTTCCGTTGATACTCATTTTCTGGTTCTTCCTTTCAATAGTGTTCGGTCATTCAGGTCGGTTGCGATGGATAACGTCTGGAGATGCGCCACCGTCGTCATAAGGTCCGCAAGCGCATCTACCTTCGCATTGATGTTTGTGGCGTTCCTGACGCTGGATCTGTGCTGGTGCGCACGGGTGGTTAGCGACAGGGCTGCGACCTTGACCCATCCCTTTCTGGATAGGTTTTCATCTATCT
>Ga0257123_1001242_pt1 | contig 16022 bp, 13 predicted proteins | sample SI106_135metaG_FD_190185 | JGI IMG/M metagenome (GOLD analysis project Ga0257123, IMG submission 190185) | Marine microbial communities from Saanich Inlet, British Columbia, Canada - SI106_135 | ecosystem: Environmental > Aquatic > Marine > Inlet | place: Canada: British Columbia | collected...
TTGTATGACATGAGCGGCAACGTATGGGAGTGGGCATACGATTGGTTTGACTCAGCTTACTATCAGAAATCCCCAGGGGCAGATCCAGTCAACACTAGTACGGCCTCTTACCGGGTCATTCGTGGCGGCTGTTGGTACAACAACCCGAGGATCGTGCGTTCTGCGGATCGCCTCAGGTATTCGCCTGGCCTCCGTTACTACTCCCTCGGCTTCCGCCTCCTGAGGGTCGCCGGGCCGTAAGGCCTGCGACAGAACCCTTGCCGTAGGGCGAAGCCCTCGGCCTTACCCTTTTCTCTTTTACACTTTTACCCTTTTCCCGGCCGCCAGGCACTTATGCCGCAGCGTAGTGGAGGGTCTGGGGCCGTACCCTGTTAAGTGGTGCGGCCCAAAGATCCGGAACGAAGCGGAGGCCGCCGAGCCACAGCAGTCAATTAAGCTCCAGACCAAAAAAGAAAAGGCCCGCTTGCGGGCTAGCGCGAATTCCTGCGGAAATCGCGAGAATGACTGAATCCCAGTCAGGAAGTTGATCAAATTACTGAGGGTGGAATGTGGTTCCTTATGTTAGGCATATATGAAGAGAATTACTTCCAGTGTGGCGATTCTAATCAGATTGTTCATCGCTCATACTCTGTGGTAGATGCTCTATTATTGAGAAGTCGGCTGAGTATCTAAAACATCTATATACGCAACTATCAATCCTATACGCAAGGATAATTGCGTATAGAAGCTTTTGGTTGCGTTTAAACAGAAAGATTGTACATAGATCGGCGCAGAATTCGAGAGAAAGGAATTTTTCTTATTTAGGCCGGCGCTGAGTCCCGCGAGGCACAGGGGTGATATCTCAGTCCATGAGGCCAACAGGGCCGTCATAGCGTACCCCAACGGAATCAAGCAGCGTAGCGTAAAACTTCTATCTCTGCGCCTTTTGCTACTGCTTCATTTCCAAGTACCAATAGTTTTTTGGAAACTTCTTCGGATAAAAAATACTCAGAGCAGTTTTCACAAACATCTGCCGGAACACCTTTAAAAATAAGGGTCGTCTCTCCCCTGGTCAAAGAGACTGTTACCTTACCTGGTGCGGTTTCACCATGTTTACAAATGACGCATTTCATTTTTTCAGCCTTGCTTTAAATTCATTATCCCACAAATCACGGTCAGGTTCATAGACTGTGATAATGATGATCCCTCTCTCAATAGTATCGTAGGAAGCCACTACATGAAGCGGTGTCTGATCAATGAAGCCCAATATCAATTTGCTTGGATAAGGCGTGTCATCTGGATACTCTTGTATGGTTCTACCCTCTCTTAGCACTGAGGAGACATCATCAGTGCTGATGTCTCGCTCAAACATTCTAGCTATGGCGTGAGAACTAAAACTGAGGGTGTCTTTCATAGGTTTTGCAGTATATCAGACCAGCGAGATGCAGTGCTTTACCGAGCGCATTCGATAATCCTCACTTATCCCGCAGATATTTCTGCCTCATGCGTTATCGGTTAAGTCCAAACTCCACATCCCACAACCATAACTACTGCGACTTGATCGCGGTAGCTAGTATCGTACCTCAATTGCTACATTATCCTCGGTTTTCTGGATCCTCCGGTCAAGCGGAGGATGACCTTTTGTGTAGCAAACTTGCAGAAAAATTAGAGTATCCATTCCTTAACCGATAATCTATGAATTCTGCCCATTATTAGATTGCGGCCTGGAGTTTGCCATATCTCAGCCCATAACCTGATCCACTAAACGGCCAACAGAGTCGTCATTGCGTGCCCCGATACGGCGTCCAGGAAGCCAGCCACACAAGTGAAGACATAGAGCCCGCGAACCAGTAGCATAATGACGCGGTGAAAGGCAAAAAGTTCAAACCTCAAACTTGCTCAGATCACTCACCAGTAACGACATATGATCGTCATCAAGGTAGGTTCCGAGGGTGGTCATCGCAGTCTTTTTATCAGGGTTGAAATAAAATAGTTTGAGGTGGTGGTTACCAAGTAGATTTTGCTCGATTTTAATATAAAGAATCTTATGAATCGGAAGATTCTCATTCCAGCTAAATCCAAACAATGAATGACAGATCTCACAGGATTCCTCTCCAAGAATGATCTCTTCTCTGTAGCCTATGTAAAGGGTAAGACAGCCAAGGAAGAGGCCGTCAGCCAGGACAAAGAAGATGACATAGAGTAGGGCAGAGAGCTTAAAGCCCTGGGAGGATAGCAAAGCCCATTGAGCCAGGGAATAAAGTACCTGGCAGCTCAGACAGAGCTGCACCAGCGATAAAACAACAAGAATGGCGAATACATATGTGGTCCGCGGGAATTTTGAAACCAGGTGCAGAGGCTGTCTTGATTTTAGCTGACTCGTAACACTGCTAGAGACAATTCCAGGGGATGATTGCAAAAGGGAAATGTACATTTGCTTCCCTCAAAGAAGGGATTCCAGATCCAATTCACCCACGATTGCGGCCTGTCCCCTTGTAGCGTTTTGCAGTGCAGGGCTTTGAAACAAAAAGTCACCTCTTCCTCCCAGGGATTCGGCTCCGCCCTGGTCGAGAATGATTCTCGATTCGGCCGCACTGCTCACTTTCAGCGCAACTCTGCCGGGTATATTAGCCCGGATGGTTCCGGGGAGAACCTCTACAGTGGGCCGCTGGGTAGAGAGCAGTAGATGGATGCCAGCGGCACGGCCCATCGCGGAGAGTCTTCGTAGGGAGGTCTCCGCCTCTTTGCTCGCAAGCATAATGTCAGCAAGCTCATCAATGACCAGAACGATCCTGGGCATGGACTTCTTCCTGAGCCCGCCTGAAGCATAATCTGAAAGCTCCCGCGCCCCGTTTTGCTCTAGAAGACCAAAGCGCTCTATCATTTCATCCACAAGCCAATCAAGAGCCTGAAGCATATCCTCTGTCTCATACAAAATAGGACAGAGGAGATGGGGAGCGGAACGAAACCTGGCATGATCCACCCTTTTGGGATCAAGTATCATCAGTCGTAGATGAGAAGGATCATTCAGGAGGCAAAGAGAAGCGATCATGGATTCAAGAAGCACGGATTTGCCAGATCCGGTGCACCCGGCAATGAGAAGGTGCGGAAGATCAAAGAAGGGGATCTGCACGATTTCCCCCGACACATCCCTTCCCACCGGAAGCGCAGGCCAGGCAGAGATTGACTCTGGCTCTGAATCAAACCCGCTTAGCGATTGCGAGATGGTTTGAGATAGCTCAATGATTCTTCTCTGCGGGGCAGGAATTTCAATGCCAGGATCCGAGGTGCCGGGGACCGGGGTTAAAAATCGGACCGGCGCTCCCTGAAGAGCCATTTCAAACTCGCCCTTGTGATCGATGAGCTTTTTCACCCTGGCCCCAGTCTCAAGGCGAATTTGAAAGCAAATGGAAGAAGGACCCGGCAAGACCCTCTCAATGCTTGCGGGTATTTTGAAGGTACTGAGTGTGCTCTCTACTGCACAGAGATATTCCGGCGGACACAGTAAGAGTTCACCCTCGGAACTGTCGCGGAAATGATAAGAAGGAAGTTTCTTTCGAAGCGCAGATAGTCTTGATGAAGTTGAGTTCTGGGCTGTGCCCACAGCAAGGACAGGATGTTCAGGCAATGCCGCGCTGTTCTCTCGGATGGCAGCCTTAGCAGAGCCAGGTGCTGAATTTACCTCAACAGCCTCAGGTTTTCTCTTTTTCACAGGAAGACTTCTAGTTTCTTCTATACGGTCAGTATTGAGCCGACGCAAAAGCCACCCGCTAAGAAGGGAGTGGGTAAAGTAATGAAGAGGGATTAGCGTAAGTACGCACAGGGAAGACTGGTAAAAAAGCGGGGTTATAATCTCTTCAGCCTGGCTCAAATAAATAAGCGGGATCGCGCCGGGAAGAGAAATCTGAAAGCCAAGAATCTCAAAGAGAAATACAGGCAAAAAAAGCAGGGTAAAGAGATAGCTAAGAGCAATCCAAACAGGACTTTGAGACCCTCGGGATCGAACCCAAAGACCCACAAACCCACGAAAGATCAAGAGAAGCCCCGAGAAGGGAATTGGAGGAACCTTCGGTAGAAGTACACGAAGATCAATCTCCCAAAACCACGGCCCCCCCAACCAACCAAGCCAAACCCATAAAGCACCAAAGCCAATCCAAACCAGAGCCGAAAGCTTAAATTTTTGAATCCAGGTCCTCACAAAGTCCATAGCACTTCTCCCTTACCAACCAGAGCATCAGACAAAGAGAGCAAAAGAGAAAACCATGCCAGTACAGAGAAAAGGAGAAAACCCCCATCAAAAGCGAGAAGAGCACAAAAGCAAATAAATGTGAACTAGAGAAAAAAGGAAACGACTATTGAATTCTATATCCAAACTATGAAGGGCCACTTAAGGAAGAAGTAAAGAATTCCACCTGGGTGGTAAGATGGCTTGCCTCTGATACCCAATACAAAGCTTAGCATTTCAATATGGATGATCCCTTTGGCGGAGAAACAATCCTTGAGCCTGGCGGACCTTCAAGTGGCCGATTCTCAAAGGGTGACGACTTTGAAGAATACCGCATCCTCGGTCTTCTAGGAAGAGGCGGACTTGGGGAAGTCTACGAGGCTGAACATAGAGTCCTGCGCCAGAGTTTCGCCCTGAAGTTTTTGAGAGTTGATCTCAAACAGCACCGCGGTTTGCTCGAGCGCTTCGAGCGCGAAGCACAGGTGATGGCAGGTCTTCGCCATCCTCATATTCTCGAAGTTAGTGATTTTCGCGTAACCAACGGTCTCCCCTCGTTGCGAGTGGAACTTTGTGAAGGAATAGGAGACGTGCTGGTCACCCTTGAGGACTTTGAGAAGAAGTTCAAGGGGGACGTTAAAGAAGAACTGTTGATAAGTGTGCTTCAACAAATGCTGGAGGCAGTTGGATTCGCGCATTCTAAGGGGGTGATTCACCGCGATCTAAAACCCTCAAACATTTTACTCTTCCACGGAGACAATGATTCTCTCGCCATCAAAGTAGGCGATTTTGGGCTGGTGCGAATCGTGGGTGAGCAGTGGCTTGTGAGCCAGACCCAAATCAGTATGTCCATGAGCATGGGTCAAATACCTGGGGCCGAAACTATCCCAGACCAGCAGGGCAGTGCCACACGGTCATTGGTAGGAACCCGGGATTATATGTCACCCGAGCGGCAAGCCGGCAACGATGGAGATGAAAGCGACGACTGCTACGCCATTTCACTGATGACCTGGCGCCTGTTAACAGGTGAACCACGCCCGAGCCTGGAGAGGGCGACTGAGCTAAGAGAAGTGAACCCCAGGTGGGATGAGTTCTTTTCAAGAGGCCTTGCCACCCGTAAATCCAAAAGATTCAAGAGTACAGAAGAGATAGAGAAATTCCTGGAGATAAACTTTAAGAAAAAAGCCCCTACAAGCGAGAAATCATCAGTCCCGGCACCAGCAGAGGAAAAGCAGGCGGTGTCCGATGACAAAATCCCAAGTCCTGCTGCCAAACATAGAACAGCTGATGTACCTTCAGAGAAAAATCCGAGTACAGAAAGAAAAGTGCTTACCAAGGAGGATATAGATACCACCAACCCCGAGCCTAAGCGTTCCCCCTGGAAATCGGGATTATTCTGGACGATTTTGATCGGAACGGGTGGGTTCTGGCTCTGGAACCAGGCCAGTACGCCCGCCAGGAGAAGCCAGAAAATCTCAAAGACTGCCCCAACTCGTCAACCCACTCCGTCATCCCGCGACTTGATCGCGGGATCCACCCATAATCCACCCACGTACACCAACCAAATAGGCATGAAATTCGTACTGATCCCAGCAGGGAGTTTCCAAATGGGTTCCCCTTCATTGGAATCAGGCAGGAATGATGATGAAGGTCCGGTACATGAAGTTAAAATCACCCGAGCGTTTTACCTCGGCAAATACGAGGTAACGCAAGGCCAGTGGGAGGATGTGATGGGTGCCAACCCATCTGCTTTCAAGAACTGCGGAAGAAACTGTCCAGTAGAAAGCGTGAGCTGGAACGACGTACAGGAGTTTATCAAGAATATTAACGCAAAAGAGGGGTGTATAGTTAGTGACACAGCCTTAGAAGTGCAGCAAGGGGGCGTACATTCCGTATCCACAGGTTGTTACCGACTGCCAACGGAAGCGGAGTGGGAATACGCAGCGAGGGCGGGCACAAGAACCCCCTTTTCCTTTGGCACGAACATAAGTCCTGAGGATGTAAATTATGACGAAGATTATCCATATGGGAATGAAAGCAGGGGACTTAATAGAGAGAAAACCGTCACGGTAGGTAGTCTACCAGCAAATCCTTGGGGTTTGCATGAAGTTCATGGAAATGTTTGGGAGTGGGTGATGGATTGGCACGAACTTAGTTATTACTGGAAGTTGGTAGATGAAAGTCTTAATATCTTATATTCTTCAGGAGAAGACTCGAATGTTGACCTCTTAGACCTCTTAGACCTCTTAGACCTCTTAGACCTCAAGTTAAATGACAGACCGCAGCAGGTTATATTTCATCCAAATCCCTACCCAGAACCACTGAGTGATTATGAGGATCAGAAATTTCAAAATTTCTGGAATTCCTTTTATAGCAAAAGAGGGCTCCATGAGGACCCAGATAGTGTCTATAACCGTGGCTATGACTTCAGGGGAATGTGGTTCGCTAACGCAATACCAAAAGGGCAATTACCCCTGCCCAAATTTTATCGCTATAGACAGCAACCTCCCCTTAGCTACGTAGTAGTACAGAAGTCGCAAAGGCAGGAAAAGATAGAGTACTCCACAGGAATTGGAATGGTGATAGTAGATCCAGTCAACCTTAGTACGGCCTCTAACCGGGTTGCTCGTGGAGGAAGTTGGGGCAGCAATCCAGTAGTCGTTCGCTCAGCGTATCGCCGCAGGTTTTCGCCGGGTGCCCGTATTAACACTCTCGGCTTCCGTATCTTGAGAGTCGCTGGTCCGTAAGGCCTGCGGCCGAACCCTGCCCTTGGCGAAGCCGGACCCTTCGAGCCAGAGTATAACCACAGGCCTTAGCACAAACCCGTGGAGCAGCCCCGCGAATCCCCCGGTCAACGAACCAAATGAGATTTAATAATATCTCGGGTGAAGGTTCGACGCATGGTTAGCGAAAAATCATTTCTTAGGATCTATTAACTCTTCAATTTCTCTGATAGGATTACTTTCCGGAAAATGAGGCAGGGAAACTGCTCATTAAGTAAGGAGCGAGAAGGAATTGGAAATAAGCCTAAATCATACGCTTGTAGTTGTTGCCCTAATTCTAATCCTTGCGGATGTATTCATTGCAGTGGATGTACCAACACATATTGCGTATGTAATCTTAGCGTATGTGATAGGGACTTCCTTTGATCTGCCAACCGCCTATAAAGCTCTGGTGGGACTAGTATCTTGGTTTTTCCTGATAGGATTCCATTACTTCTTTTTCAGAAACTATATTACGCGATTTATATCACAAGTATTCGCAAAGGATAAGTACAGATCACCAGAAGAAGAGCTTATCAACTACGAAGGGAAAGTGGTTCTTATCGAAGAGAAACTATTCATAGAAGTAAGGGGTGAACTGTTTGCGGTCTACGGTGATGCTGTAGGTCCAGGTGACTTGGTTCAGATCCTCGAAGTAGATGGCTCTAAAGCGCACGTGATGAAATTGAGTAAGTGATATGATTATCTTTACAGTACCGCAAGGACACTGCGTAGTTATTGAAAGACTTGGGAAATTTAGTAGGGTCTGCAATCAAGGATTACACTTCAAGATCCCAATATTTGAAACCATTAGAAGAGTCCCCGAATGGAAAGGAGTCGCGAATAAGCAGGGGTACTTGATTGAACTAACTGAACAGCAGACGGATACGCCACCAAGGGCCTGCCACACAAAAGACAACGTAGCACTTGAGGCAAACTCAAGTGTCTACTGGCGCATCGTTGATGCCACCCGGTCACTATACGAAGTAGATATCCTGCCGACGTCAATTTCAGACTTAGCCTTGAATGCCTTAAGAAGCCAAATCGGTAAAGTGGACCTGGATAGTGTCTTAAGAGAACGAGCATCTCTAAGTCAGAAGATCGTTGCTGAACTCTCTGAAGTAGCTGAAAAGTGGGGGGTAAAGGTAACCCGCGTAGATATACAGGAACTGCAGACTTCTGATGAAACCACAGCAGCGATGCGGCAACAAATGGAGGCCGAAAGAAAACGAAGAGCGATCGTTTCCGAAGCTGATGGGTTTGCGGAAAAGGAGCTAAAGATTGCTGCTGCCGAGAGAGATGCCTCAATAATGAGAGCTGAAGGTCGAGCGAAATCTCTTAGATTGATAGCAGAAGCAGAGGAAGATTATTTAGCTAGAGTTGGTAAGAAAGTAGGACCTGTACAGGCCGCAAATCTCATGATTGCACAGAAGTACATTGAAGGGTTTTCTGAAATATCTAAGAATGGATCAAACCAAATTTACCTACCCAACAATTTTACTGGTCTGATGACATTGCCCGTACAGCCTGAAAGAGGTCAAATGAAAAGCCCAAACCCACAGCCCAAATCTTCTACCGAGGTAAAATTGCCCTAATGTCTGGTATAGCCTACTCAATAACGCAGGATTAGAGATGATCTTCCTTATTTGTCAGTGGATTTATATGGTCCGATTACAGGTATGATTTCTTTATGAAGATCAAGGGTTTCATTCTTTCTTTGTTTTTGTTTACTGGGGCAGTGGGCTTCACCAAGGGCCCAGAGAGAATGGACGAACCCGTGATCTATGCTGGTTTTGGATATATCACTTCTTATGGAGAGCGACAATACAAGTTCCCTTATACCGAGCAAATTGATCTCCCCAGACTTAGGAAGAAGCTGAGGAAAATTGTTGCATCGACTCGTCCCCCCAATTATAAGTTATCTCTATCAGGCCGTCTCAAGAACGCCAGTAATGGCTTGACCCTGGCCTGTACCCTTGATGGAGAAAGAGTAATTATTGAGAAAGTGGGAGGCAGGTTTAAAATTGTGGTTGCCCTGAGCGCTCAGATTCTTGTTTTTGATTTTTCTCAAAAGAAGATTCTAGCCACGTTCCCGTTTGGTGTCCAAGTAGTGGATGTCCAAGATAATGAACCCAAAGAGGAATATCTACGATCAGTAATACACGATCTCTATTTTGGGGGTCGGTTTAAGACATCTACTGGCGGTCCATTGAACTTTGGGGTGGAGTTTTCCAAAAAGTTGAAATCGCAAGTTCTTAAGAATAGATATGGCCATCATATGCAAGTGTGCCTTGTTGACGTGTCAGAGAAAGTAAAGAACTACGAGTTTGTACCTGACCATTTTAAGGGCCGCGATTTTAGGCTTCTAAAGAGTGAAATAGCTCATCAGTTTACCAAGTATTTTTCAGAACAAAACTCGGTGGGCATGTTGCCGTTTACTGTCTCAGGCTTTGGAAAGTCCGCCAGGGGTTTGGGCAAGAGAACTGTAGCAAGTGCTGCAATCAAGCGAACCATGGGTTTGAAGTTAGAAAATGGAAATTTTAACTTCAAGATTCCTGTTCCTGACTATGGCATTTATCTTCGTCTTGAAGGGTTGAAGAAATTTGAACTAAAAAAAGGCAGCTCTCATGCTAAGAGTTACAGTTCCTATAGGAACCTTGGATATGCCTGTTTGCTTGACGTAGCAGTGCGTGATCCCATTGACGATTCCTTCCCAGATTATTTTAGCGGGAAAATAAAGGCCGTAAAAATTCGTCAAGTTTCGTCATCAAGCGTAGAATCCGATTGGCCCTGGTTTCAATACGCAATGATTGATGCGTATCGAAATCTGAGTGATTTTGCTAGGGAATCAGACCGAAAGAAAACGTCTTCCTGGTTAGCTAACTATACAACCGGAATCGAGATGCCTGAATTGAAGGCGTTGAGTGAACTCATTGGCAAGAGTCAGTAAGGTGTGAGATAGGAGATTTGGACAAATGAGAATTCTATTAATATTACTTTTGCAGGTGATGTTTTTTTCTGAGGTGTCACTGTGGTCAGAGACTCGCGGCTCAGCCAAGATAAAGATTTTTAAACAGGCCAGGAGAACAGTGCATCATGAAGATAGGAACAGAGCCATTAAGCAAGCAAGGCAAAATGCACTAAAGACCTTTTCTGAAACTGCTCTCGAACCTCCCGACAAAGAAGTGTTCTTTGAAAAGGAAGCTCAGATCCTATCGAACCTCGATAGCTATATCCTTAACGTGAAAATATTAAGAGAGGACTATAATCGTGGACTTAAAACTTTTTCAGTTTTGCTTTCAATCGAGTTTTCTAGAGATAAGATCTTGCACTTCATCAGGGATAAACGAGCAAATCCTCTTAATAGAAGACATGCTGTAGGCAGGGGGAAGAAGAAAAGACTGGTTACTCTCTACTTTGTCAGAAGGATAGAAAGAACTGATATGGAAAAAGATCGAGTTAAAACGGTAGAGAAATCACGCGTACGGGAGGGCGGTACGGATGATGAAGAAGGCGGAGCATATTTTTCGGAAAACAATCGCACAGTGGAAAAGGGTAGTTATAAATCCTTGACCAAAAAGGCTGCAAAAGATTCCTGGTCTTTTGTGAAAACTACGGTGTTACAGTCAAGTCTAAACAAGTGGTTTTCCAACTATGGATTTAAGCCAGTATCCCCGGGCAGCCGGCGGTTGAAGAATAAGTCGGACGGACTTTATGACTACGGAAATTACAAGAGTGTCTGGAAATGTGAGTTTGTTGGGCAGGAAGAGGATTGTGATTTCGAAACAATTAAGGAAGATGCGAAAGAGGGACTTCAAATAGCGGGTATTGATTTCGTTTCTTTTGCTACGTTGAGTGTTTATCAGCAAACCACTGATGAGGACTCAGGGTTACCTTCTGTCGACGTGCGCGCAGAAGCAGAGATTTTTGATTTAGGGGACGAATGGGTCGAGCTTGTGGCATCCTCAAACCAAAATAGCAACGGAGTTGGGCGAGACTATAATGCTGCCAGAGACATTGCTCTAACCCAGATAAGTAAAGAGATAGTGGATAGCCTTGTAGGGCAGCTTAGTGCTAGCGCTTCAAGATAGAATGAGTTAGTAGAATCAAAAAAGAATTTTGTCGTAATTGGTCATCAATCGGAGTGTTCCTTATGAGCGGCTCCTTTTTGCGGATTTGGAGGTAGATATGGTTTTCAGGTTGTTTAACTTTTTCGTGGTTTTGTTCGTGATGACTTACTTGGTTTCGACCACGTACGCGTCTAGAGGAATAAATCTTGGTGGGCTAGGGAAAAAGGCTATAAAGAAATCAGTTCTCGGCTCGGGTTCAGGAGATTTTGAATCCACTCAGCAAAACATCGTCATGAGAATGTCTGAATCAATGAATCTTGTGGCGCGAGCGGTGGAAATCTTAGCAGATGTCTATGAGATAAAGGAGTTGGCCAGGGAGAAGTATGTCCAGGCTAGAGAGCTGGATCCGGCTAAACAGGGTGAGATTAAGGCCAGGATGGGTGCTACTGCTGAAGCGCTAAGTGCTATTGAGAAGGCTCAGTCCGAGGGAGGTACTCTGGACAAGGGTGCAAGAAGAAAGGCTCGCCGGGCCAGGGGATTCTTGATGAGGGGGACAATCCTAGGATATTCAGTAGGTAAGGATATCCCCGGCGCAGTTAGGGGGTTACGAAAAGAGCTGCGCGGGGGTGGTTTAATGGGCGGAGGACAGAATGCTCTGCAGCAAGCTGGTGAGATGAAGAAGAAATTCGGCACCATCCTTCTTCTTGGGAAGAACTATCCTCCCTTTATTCAAACTGTGGTCACTACATCAAGAAAGATTGACCAGAACCTCAAAAAAGCCGGGGTTGATGATACCAGCAGGAAGAGCCGCAAATTGGACGAACAGATGAAGGATATGGAATTCTAAGCCTTTTGGGCTAAGCAAACAGACTATGTATCGTTTTCTTTTATTTTGTTCCCTTGTATTCTTTTTCAATTCGGTGACTTTTTCAAAGGTGGTATATGTCACTGTCGATGTTTCCTCTGAGGGCAACACATTTCAATCTGCTATTCAAAAGGGCTTGGTTGATGCTATAGGTAGAGTGAATGGGCGGTCTTTGGAATCGAACCAGATCTTTGAGACACTGGATGTTTCCCTTACAGATTCAAAGAAGAATACAACAAAGAGTGTGGAAGCATACTACGAGAGAATCAAAAGCCAAACTAGAGGCGCAGTTAAGGAGTATTCAGTTAAGAATAAGAGACAGTCCTCTGAGGGATTGTGGCTGGTAAATCTCTCAGTTGTTGTAGCAAAGTATGCAGTATCGAGGTCAGCAAACCGGAAGCGTATTGCAGTACTTCCATTTCAAACACCGAAACTTGCTAATTTTTCTGTGATGGGTTTGGAGGTGCCCGCAGAAAAGGTTAATCGTCTTTTCTCTCAACATCTGGTGAACTACCTTGTACAAACCCGAAAATTTACGGTCCTGGATAGAGAGTACCTTGAACAGGTACTAGGTGAAAGGAGCAGGATAACGGCTGTTGCTTCCCCCGTCAGAGATCTGGCAAAATTGGGTCAGGAATTGAGTGCTGACCTTGTTTTGACTGGATCTATTGAAGAGTTCTTGCTGGAGGAAAACAAAAGGAAGAGTCGTACTTCTGATCGAGAAATAAAGAAGATCAAAGGACTTGTTAGCATTCACTATCGCATCATTGATGTAGCCACCGGGCAGATAAAGTTTTCGGCTTCGTATTCAAGTGATGTTGGCCAGTCGAGGCCAGGTGGTTTAAGGGCCGATGCCGGGACTCTGAGCGAGACCACCGGACATAATATTGGGCAGAAGATTCTTTACGCAATTTATCCAATCCGAATCGAAAGAGTCGTTGGAGATCGCCTGATTCTTAGCCAGGGAGGGGATACTATCAAGGTCAATAGTATCTTCAATATCTTTGAACTAAGTGAGGCTATCAAGGATTCGTATACTGGGGAATGGTTAGGTTCAGTTGAGACCAGAGTTGGTCGAGTTAAGATTACACGAGTGACGAATCGGATGTCCTATGGACGGCTACTGGAAGCTGATGTGGATTTTTCCTCTGGATTTAAACCCGGAACGTTCATCGTGAGACCCACTTCAACAAAAGTAAGTGCAAAGACAAGAAAGAAGATTCAAAAGAAGATCAAAGAGAAGTTTTCTCACAAATCCACGGATGATTTTTGGGATTGAAAACAGAAAAAGGGGTGGGTACGTTGAAGTCTTGTGAAGTAGCTTATTTTTTATTGGTCCTACTGCTGGGTAGCCCTTTACTTTCGGCACAATCAGATCAGACAGAGGTGGAAACCGACGGCGAAACCTTTGAATCTGGTGTTGCCCCAGATCCATCCACTCTTTGGACTAATTTTTTAACAAAGAATAAATTTAACGAGGGGCTTAATCTACGTAAGGAAAAACGACCTCTGTTCCTTGCCCTTGGAGAAGCTGAAGTAGGTGCCACAAAAGGTAGCAAATTTATTTCTTCCCGGTATGTGGCTTATGAGAAGGCGTTTCTTTTAGCAAAGGAGAAGGTCGCAGCATTTCTTAAGACGGATATGAGTAGTTTCATAAAGAACATCGCAAGGGAGCAGGGAGGAGAGGAGCCGGAGGATTTTTTAGCTGAGAAAGCAAAGGAGCTCTCTCTACTCGATAAGGCTCTAAAGTTAGGACATAAAAAGCTTGATCAAGAGTTGAAAAAGTATGACCCCAGCTGGGATGGTACAGGGAAATCTGCGGCAGAAAAGAAAAAGGCTTTGATCTTACAAGAACAAAGATTTATGGAGGAACTGCGCTCCCGGACACAACTCTTTTTGCAAGGTGCATCTCCAATTTTTTCAGCGGAAGGTTTTCAGGAAGGGAGTTATACAGTGCTCGTGGGCATTGCCTGGTCCCATCAGCTGTTTCAAGTGGCCCAGGCGATCCAAAACCCCGGACAATTGGGTAGCCTTAAAAAGGGTAAGAAAAAACCGATCCTTCGTCAGCAAATCAAAAATCATCTCAAGAGAAATCCAAATTTCATGGCTTTACAAAGTGGTGTCAGGGTTTGGAGAAATGAACATGGCAGCCGTGCTGTGGTTAGCTTCGCGGCAACCCCGGTATTTGGATCAGCTACCATCTATAAAAGAAAGGCTACTCTTCGAGCAAGAAATGGCATTGCCAAGTTTGTCGCAACGGATATTGTCGCCAACGATCTCTTAAGAGATACCGAGGTTATTCAGACAGCGGAGGACGATTCTTCCAAATCTTATGATCTTAGTCAATACGAATCGGTGATTGAAGCCAAGACCAACGAGGTTAGTCTACAGGGTGTTACCAAAGTCTTTGATTGGAAGGGAATACATCCGAACGTCAAGGTCAAAATGTATGTCGTTGCCTTCGCCTGGACTCCAGAGAGTACTAATGCTGCGGCTGCTTTTTCAAGTGATTTAGAGAAGAAGTCATTGATTGATAATGGTCGAAAGAATCCAGGTAAAGAAGAGTCGCCGGGAGCATCCAAAACCTATGTTGGTTATGAAGCAGATCTAGATGACTTTTGACTTAAGAATTTCAATGTAGCTTCCATAGATTCCAGAGTCTTAAGATTTTAGACACAGCCTCAGGCAGTCTACCGTGTACCTGCACCTGGCTATGCTATGATTCTTCGAATAAAAAGGGGTTCTTTATGTGCAGTAGTTTCCGCTTTTTCTCGATTGTCTCCTTCTTCGTAGTTTCTCTCGCTATCGATACCCTCGCGTCAGATCTACCGCCCATCCCTGCCATGCGCGGCATCGGTGCAGATCGCTCTGCCGCATTATCTGATGCTGTCGCGAAGGCCGTCGCTTTCTATTCGATATTCGCTCTCTCAGAGGAGTCTGCTTCTATGCGTGAGGTGAAGCCTTCCACCTACAGGATTCTGCGGGATAAAGAGTCCGAAGGCAGCTTCGAGATGGAAATTCAACCTCTTTTTAGCTCCAGGCCGCGGTTTGAACACGCTGGCCGCTATTACTTTCCGTTTGAAGAAGAACGTAGTTTGAACACTATGGTGCACATTGAGCATTTGAGGTTTCAGGGCGGTTTGAACGATGCCCATTTGAGTGGCAGTATTCATAGCGAATTGGGCAGTATTTTGCGCGAGGCGGGTTTTGAGGTAGTGGGCTCAGCACCTAGATTTATCATGTCCTTGAGCGGTGAGCTTAGTCTCAGTCAGTCTTATGATCGCAAAATCGGGAGGAAGAACTACTCTTTCCAAGAACTCTCCGCCATTTTGAATTTACGCGTTTTTCACGTTTTTGATGGGGAGGAGCTAGGATCTTTGAGCCTGACTAAGCTAGAGGAAATATCGACCTCAAAGGTTCGCACCGATATAGGTAGGTTCTTTACCCAATGGGTTCGCGAACTTGGCAAACAGGCTTCCGTTCGATTTTTGAAGAAGGCAAACGAGATTCCCCCAAGAGTGCTCTATGCAGAGGTCCCAGCACCAGAGGCTGAGCCCAAAGTAGAAGTGAAAGTGGAATCCGGATCGGGGTCCGGGATGACGAAAGCGGAGGTGTCTCCTGAGGATAAAATGCCAGATTGGCTGGTGCTTGATGATGGGCCAAATCCTATGGAGACGGATAAAAGGCTAGAGGCAACCCACAAGAAATTTATGGATAAGATGCAGAGAATGCGAGTCGAATCCTTGTTTCGGCAGGTCAAATTGATGAAGTCCTCTGATTTGCCCTGGCTCAAACAGACAAAGAAACCTTGATCTAAAATTATGAATTGCCCCCAATGCAATGCCGTAATGACTAAAGGCCGTAAGGGCTTTATGTGTGAAGAGTGCGGAGAGAGAGTTTCTAGCGCTTCTCCAGATATATCCAAAGGTCATCTCGAAGTTGCGAGCATAATCACGGATCAAACCATTCTCCAAGAGGTAAGCTCACTCCAAGACATCCGCTACTCTATCATCGAGATACTTGGTAAAGGGGGTATGGGTGTCGTTTATCGAGCCCTTGATACACGTCTGAAGAGAAATGTAGCGATTAAAGGTATGCTACCGGAATTGCTGGGCTCGGATCGC
>Ga0257123_1001255_pt1 | contig 15894 bp, 16 predicted proteins | sample SI106_135metaG_FD_190185 | JGI IMG/M metagenome (GOLD analysis project Ga0257123, IMG submission 190185) | Marine microbial communities from Saanich Inlet, British Columbia, Canada - SI106_135 | ecosystem: Environmental > Aquatic > Marine > Inlet | place: Canada: British Columbia | collected...
GCTTTAGATATCCCCATGGCATTAATCGGATATACTGCTTTATCAGTACTCAAACAAATAACCCTTTTAACGCTCGCATTAATCGCTGCGGTTAAAACATTTTCTGTACCCATTACATTTGTTTTTACAGCCTCAATAGGATGAAATTCACATGATGGCACCTGCTTAAGAGCTGCAGAATGGAAAATATAGTCCACACCCCTAATGGCATTTATAATGGAGTCATAATCTCTAACATCTCCAATATAAAACTTAAGGCGATCGTCAGAATATTTACGCCTCATGTCATCCTGTTTTTTTTCATCACGACTAAAAATTCTTATTTCTTTAATATCTAGATCAAGAAACCTACGTAACACAGCATTTCCAAAGGATCCTGTGCCACCTGTTATTAATAAAATTTTATCCTTAAACAATTATCCCACTCCTTTTCTTTATATGTCTTTATATGTGCGACTTAAGCAAATTTATAATTTTACCATATCGCTGCAATTGATTAATCTTAGACTTTGATATGATCACTCCTCGTGCAATTAATGATAATTGCAAATCTTGATCTCTAAATAACCTCATAAAACTCAAGGCTGCCTCTTTATATCTGAAAGTATTGACATATATAGCTGCATCCTGACAAATTTCTCTCGAAAAATCTAAGTCAGATACCACCAATGGAGTTTTACTAATAAATGCTTCAAAATAAGTAGCTGTAAATGTTTCCAAAATACTTGGGATGAAAACTATACTGGCATTATCATATAGTTTTTGCATTTGAAAGTAATTGCAAATACCTATAGTTTCAACATTATCACACACCCCAAGTGATTTGCAATTACTGTACATCTCTGACCAAAGCTCACTTGAGCTATCAATTGTTAAATAAAACGAGAAATCAACCTCCCCTTTAGAAAGGTCTTTTATCTCTTTTGCAATATTTGGAATAATATGTAATGCTTTATGCTTAAAAGCGGCAGCCGGACAAAATATTTTTACCTTTTCATTAAGATTAATTGATTTTATACGGCTCTTTTGGAAGAATTCTTGAAAGCCTAGATCAACTGCATTCTCGACCACTGTTGTCTTTATACTATCAATTATCAGCCGACTGCAAAAACCTTTTCTCGACTCTTTAGTTTGAAAAACCCAATGATTCGCTTTTCTAGCATAAAAAGATTGATACACAGTCAATAATAGCACCCTGAAGAATGATTTTAAATTTCTTCCATAAAGGTATGAATCTAAATTTGCATGCGAAAGATAGGGGTTGCTTATCCCCATGACATGGGTTTTACTGATTTTTATATAGGCAGGACCTGCCATGGTATAAACTATATCAGGATTAATCTCATCTATCAATAGTTCCAGTCTCTTTCTATCTGGTTTACTTCTAGATGGACTATTTTGAAAGACATGTATGTATTCACTTGACGTATCTACACCCATATTTTTTAATTCCTGCTCAATTTTCAAAGATATTGAAAAATACCAAACAAACCTATCATCTAATAAGGCAAATGATATAAAGATAGCCGAATTCTTAACGCCGCCACCAACAATATTTGTTGATGAGTTAAAAAATATTACCTTCTTAAACACTTTTTAAGAAATGATTCAACATTCTAGGAATTGATTCTACTCCATTAAATACATGGAATAAAGTATATATCCCCCTTACAATAGAGTGAATACTAACAATATACAAAATAATAACAAGAACGTCCACTTTACCAAATGAAGTTTTTAATTTTAAAAAATTTAGAGAAGAAAGATAGGCAAAGAATATAAAAAAATAAAAAAGCATATATATCCTTGATGATCCTAGCATTAGCATTGTAGCAGTAAAAAATAAAACAATGAAAACAAAATTACTAATTAATCTATTATGAATTAGTAATGTTAATATAATCAACATAACAGCTGAAGGAATTAAAAATATAGAGAAATAATTTATTTTACTTTCAAATACCCTTAAATACATATCGGTAACATTGAAGTTCCCTATAAAATAAAAAATAAAAAACAAACCTACAATCATCATAAGTTTATTATTAATACTACCACTTCTTGGAAAATTATACCTAACACTGTCAATCGCCCCTAGCATATACAATGGAAAAACCACAAAGGCAATTGAGAGGTGACTAGCAATAGCAGCAACCCCAAATAAATATTTCATTTTTTTTGTATCACTAATCACAAATAAGCTTGTAAGAAAGATGGCTATTTTAAGTCTATGTGTAACTTCAAAAGCTATAAAGAAATAATAACCTATATGAACTGATATTAATAATAGTATTTTTATATATAGATCACCTTTAAACTTTAAAATTAGAAATGATACGCTTGAGATTACAAGCATATTTAATAATAAAATTTGACTTTCAAATGTATTGAAAGAAACTGCTGAAAGATAAAAAAATAAAGTTTGAATTGGCTCTATAGCGCCTATAGAATTATAAGATGTTGCTATAAAATTAGTAGAGTCAGAAATATTTTCCAGATAGTCTTTATAAAATTTATTATCTTCTAAATCAGTTAAATTCAAATATGAATTATGAATAAAATAATGAATAACTAAATTTACCACTACCATAACAAGTGTGTAAAGTCTTACGCTTTTTATATATATATATACCATTGCCACTACTCCTTAAAAAATAAATTCTATTATTTTATTAAAGTTTCACAAATATTTTTCAGTTATATCATGCATTGCATTTTTGGATATATTGTTTTCTTGATTTTTTTGGACAACATTTAGCCGCTCATTAATATTCACAGGATTATACAAAATACAGACTATTTATTAGGCTGAGCCTTGCCTTTAATAATTATCGACACCTTTCTTTTTCAGAAGTTTTTATGCACTACCAAGCCCATAAAGACTGTATCCACTTCCGACCTTTCTAATAAAACCTCGATACAATCATCTATCATATCTTTTGATCGGAAAACATCAGTTATTTGAAGATAAGCCACAATATCTGTCTTATATTTATCATTTTCAAATAGCCAATTAACAGTATGTTTTAACACCACCTCAGAAGTTACACTATCGTCTGAAAGTATTTTTTAACCTTAAAAATGGTACTTCAGCGCCATAATTTATAGTAATCTAGGCAATTTCTTTATCATCAGTTGAAACTACCGCACGATTTATATATTTTGATTGCTTTGCAGTCTCTATAGTGTATGTTATTAAAGGCTTTCCATTTAATGATTTTAATCAAATCCAATACTAAAAAGAAAATTGTTAAAATTATCTGTTCGGAACGGGTCAATATGATTTTTTGCGCTGAGCTCTCTGTCATTTATCCTGTCCAAACAGTCTATAAAATTTACAGGTCTCGCCCCTTCAATAATTACACCAGGATAGTCAACAAGCTGAAACACATATAATCCATTAATAGCGGCTTCGAATAATAAGCTAGACATCGCTCCCACAACTATATTGTACGTATGTAATTCAGCTGTTTGGTTTAGATCAAAATGGCAATAAGATTTCAAATGTTCAAAATCTTTACTTAACTTAATTGAGTTAAAATCTGATGGATGGGGCCTAATAAATACTTTGTACTTTTTGTCATTCAATTGTTCAGCCAATTTCTCAAATTTATCTAAAGTTGAGGCCTTATCAGTAGAGTTGTATGCCTTTATAGCTGGAATGAGAATTAAAATATTTTTATCAATTTCATTTTGTTTTATAAATTTATGTCTGCTAACACTTAATAAAGGCTGAGAAAAAGAAATGATTTTTTGCAAATAAAAATCTTCTTGACACGTTCCAGAAAGTTTTTTTCTGATCATCTCTTGCACATCATCACTCCATACAACTTCATAATCTGCATACAATGGAAATACTGTAAGGAGTGACTCATCCTGAGTATAGCCGTGAGCCACCTCTACAACCTTGATGTTTAGTTCTTTTGCGGCATATGCAATCACCATTCCAACTTGACTATGCGAGTCATGCGTAACAACTAGACTAACTCGAAAGAATTTTAGTGAGAATTTTACTATTGAAATTGCCATTCTTAATCTACGCTCAATAGATAATAAGACCTCACTTTCATTTTCCAGAGAAAATATAGAGCACATTCCATTTTTAATAATTGCCTTATAGTCCTTTTTTTTAAGAGATACTGTTAAGACAATAGAGCTTATCAAGCTTATATACGACTTATCAAGATAGCAAGTATTGATATTTACCTTCTTTTTAAAGAATACCTTCAAACTATTTTCTAACTGCGGTGTTCTATGCACATATGATATTACTGAGAAACTATATTTGTTAAAAAAATAGATGCCTATAATCCTTCTAATTAATAATATATATAAAGAGATTTTCCTTGGTGAAAACAGGTTGAAAATTGTAACTCTTGACTTTAACTTTTTTTTCCATCGATATTCTATTTCTTTCGATCTATCAACTCTTGTATTGTTTTAGGGTTAATTTTGGATAGCCTATCTTCTAGCAAAGAGCGCCTAAAAATAGAGACCGCAAGCGGAAAATTAATAAAATCCTTTTGGATTCTATTCCACTGATCAAACACCACGTCAAAGTCATCCTTAAAGTAGCTGTGTTTATTAGTAAACATACATATTTCCGTAGATAGAATTTATTTTTTCAGCGTAAGCCGATCTATCACCCTTAAATACGCTATTAACCACGACATCACCCTTAACTCTTCCGCTTTGAAGAATATTCTGCATATAAGAAAAATTTGAAAATGGGTCATGCATTCTTAATGCGCGAGCAATATTCTTATCCTTTTGTAATTTTTCGGAATAAGGGTCTGATTGCTGATATGAATCCGAATAGGGTTTCGGTGACGAATAACCGTCTATTGATTCTATAAATAAACTACCAACTCCTGATTTAATTAGGTCATATGTTATATTTTGAACAGCCATTGGATCAGAGCCACTCTGTCTAAAAAAAATAGGCCTAGCATTTGAAAATTTACGAGCTTTACTTAAAGGCTCGCTACTTATCAATTGCTTCAGTTGTGAATCAGATTTCAAACATACATAACCTGCCATTTTGGCAAGATCTGCAATATCTGCAGAATAACTCTTAAACTTCCTATAGTTATAATACAAGATATGATTGCCAATATTATTTTTCTTATCTGGTATAAAGTTTGTTTTTACGACATAATCATAGTCATTTAATCCGTCAATTTCATCGCTTGATGGACCTTTGATTAAAACTGAGGATGTTCTTAAAGATAGATTAAAATATGAATTTTTCGATCTCGGATTCTGCTTTTTTTGCTCCTGTGGATAAGAATTTCTATCACCAAGCAAGTACTTACAAAAACAACTTATATCACTCATTTTATCTTTAAAAAAAAGCTTTTTTTGAGAAATTGAAAATTCAAGAGCGCTTTCAATCTCGCCCATCTCTAAAAGAGACAAAGCCACATCATATGCAAATAAATAATTTGAAGATTTTTCGTTAATCAACCTATTTAAATATAAGCTTCTCAACCATTCAGCAGATATTAATGATCCATAAAAAGTCGCATACATCAATAAAAATTTTATAACTTCAAGCCTGCAAGACTCCATATCCGAATGGATAGGATTCAAGTCTTCATAACATGTGACTGACTTAATTAAGCCAATAATTTGATCATTATTTTTCGATAATTGTTTCTTTAGAAAAATTACCAAGACTTCTTTATGTTGGTCAATTTCACCCTGTAACAATAAATTGTTAAGATTATTAATTAAAAATGCGTTGTTAATCCCATATTTATAAGATTCCAAGCTAAATTCAGCTGATTTAATTAATTTAGAGCGCATTTTATTCATACAACCATAAAAAATTAGTATTTTAGAAAACTTTGAAATGAAGATATATAATTTCTATAATCAAAATATTTTTTAGCAAAATTTATTGAATTTAATGATAACTGATTATTCTTTTTCGGTAGATTTGCATCTAACACTCTTGCAAAATCATAAGTATCGTACTGGGAAAATAGCACAGTATTTGTACCTTTCAAAACATCTCCCACCTCGCCAACTGGCGAGGTAATAACTAGAGACCCTGAAGACATGTATTGAGCTAACTTATACGGGAATCTACTGCTATTTCTTAAATTATCATCCAAGGGTGCTAATAATGCTGAAGCCCCTCTAAGATGAGAAAATAGATTCTTGTTAGATAGATATTCTGAAATAAAAAAAACTCGTTTACTGATATTAAGTATTTCTACATATTTTTCTAATCTTTGCAGTGTTTTCGCGTTAGCCCTTCCAATCAAAAGCAAATCTACATTTTCATTTGTTAAGTGAGAAAAGGCCTTAATAATAAAAATAGCATCATTCGTATATTCGGTCAAATTGGCAGAATAAAGAATATATTTTTTCTTTCTGATAAGTGCGTCAGATGACAATATTTTGTAAGAATCCGTAATAGGAGGAAGTACATACATTGCTTCCGGACGTATTGCTAAGGCCTTATGGTTGTGTTTAGACAAAAAGTACCCCTTAACAAAGCTACTAATAAATACAAACTTATCAGCATAAGTTGCAAAATCATCATATAATTTAGAGAATTGTTTGTGATCGAGGGATTTGGAGGGGTAAAAGCAAGGTTCATATTCAGAAATATGGATAACTATTTTTGAGCGAGACAGTTTTTAAATATTACCAGAAGCTTAAATTGGACTTTACTCCGACCATAATAGTAAATTATGACTTTACTACCCAAGAAACGTGAATAAAGAATGTTTGACAGCAGGGCGACGTTGAAACAAAAATAAGAAAAAACAAGAAAAGGTAACTTTACAAGTCTATTAAGAGATTTAAACTTGTCAAATGAACTTGAAAAAGTATAAATTGAGACGGAATATCTTGATTTCTTTAAAATTTTCCTTATATAAAAAATATAGTGAGAAGATGCCAGGCCCTTTGGATAAGGGAAATGACCTACAATTAGAACTTTTACCTTAGAACTGCTCATAAATAATCTTCAAAAAGTTATCAATAATTGGAAAACTGTGGCCATTATAATGATAATACCCATTGGCCAAATATATTTTCCCCATCACAGCAAAATAAAGTGCCATCAAGATTAGAAAAATTACTCAAAACTAACAAAAAAATACAGAAAAAAATTAATTAAGATAAAAATCGATAAAAATTTCTTATGATTTTTGCCAAAATAGGATGAATTTTTGAAAGCGCACCAGTTTCCAAGGATAATTGTTTGTAATTACTGGGTATGGGTGGGTGGGTATTTTTGTCGTAAGTAAATGCATCACTCCCATATGATGGGGTTAAATCAGGCAAAGGGTAGTCACTATTTAAAAATATCTTTGACAATGCGTATTCAAATTGTCTTGATTCATATTCTTCATCCTTGTTAATCATCAGCTCTTTAGCTGCAGTTGGCATTTTTTTAAGGGCTATAGCGTTGTTTAACAAATGATAGATGGACGCTGCAATATCAACAGAGTCTGGGTTGGACAATATACATGACTTTTCTGAATAATCATGTAGGTTGTTCTCTGCATATAAGTCTACAACTGGGAGTCCGCACGCCATCATTTCAAAAGGAATTCTTGAGGGGCTTGTTGCGCTTAAGCAAACTCCTAGATCACATAAATTATAAATTGAAAGTGAGTGATTTTATTTATTTAAAATATTTCTTATATAAAAGTATACTATTAATGGGTTTTGAATTTTTATGGCTTTTTATGTTTTACAGAATTAACAAATTCTTTTAAAGCATCTTTTTGCCTATATTCTGAATAGTTATTTTTCAAAAAAGATATCCCATCTTTAAACTCACTAGTATTTAAACAACCGTTTTCAATATTTTTAATTGAAGATATAACTTTTGAAACAAAATCTTGCATATCGCCATTGTTTACTTCTTCAAAATTAGGTCTTCTAAAAAATTCACTTGCTGCCTGCCCAGTATATCCAACCACTAGAGCTCCTGAAACTGCTGCCTCTAGTGGTGGAAGACAAAATCCCTCTTGGTCACACGTAGATAAGAATATACTTGAGATAGAAAATACTTCAGCTGTCTCTATTTCTGACATATTATTAATTTCTACAAGCTTCCAACTTTTAGGCAGAACTCTTGTCAATAGAGAGCATATTTTTCTAATATGTTCTGGTAATTTTCTTGGCATATATGAAATAATATTCTCTTTGCTTTTTGGTTGGAATATCTCTCCAACAGATGGATATTGTCTTATTATTTTGTTTGGAGATATAGAAGGAAATAAGACATTTAACAACTTAGATGTATCTCTTGATATGGATAATACGAATGATGCATTCAAATAAACATTCTCCACTTTGGAAACAATCTTATCAGAATATTCAGTATCAAGAACATGGTAGCCATTCTGAACAAATATAGCATAATTAAATCCCTGTTCAATTAAGTGGGGACATATGTCATAAGCCCAAACCTCTGGAACAACAAAAAAATCATACTCTGGATCAAAATAAATTCCTTTATTTATCTTGCAAGTCGAAACGAACCATTTCGCCCTATGCTTGGTTTTTTGGAGATGATACACTGACGAGTGTATATCATTTCCAAACTGACTTATAAATTCAGCACACTTATAAATTACTTTTATCCCTCCAATTGCTCTGACAGATGCAGGAGACAGGAATACAATTTCAGTCGTAGTTTTATTATTATTTCTCGACTTTATTTTTCTTTTAGCAATATCTCTCCAAAGATAATCTCTTAATAAGATATTAACTTTACTCGGAAGGTAATTAGACAGTCTAAAGGGTTTCATTTTCATAATAGGTTCAATATAATCTTTTTATAGTAAATAATGGGCATGCATTAAGATGGTTCTTTGCCCACCAGAGCCGTAACCTAAAAGGGGGACTAGCCATGATATAGTTTTTATAAAGTTCTATTTAATAAATATCGAAAATAATAATGCAAAGAAAATATTGGGTAACTTTTATTCATTAATTATTTTCCGTTTGATAACAGTACTTCAAGAGAAATATTTATATACACTAAAATCTACTTTTAATTATAAATGTTTAGATAGAACTGGAGTTCCTAATTCTATATCAAAACGGGATTTTTTCTTAATAATATCATTAAGAAATTTTGGTGATATTCCATACCCAGGTCGAATTATTTTAATATTATCTTTAGTTAATTTTTCACCTTTTTTAATGTCTTTAACTGCATAAATTGAACGACGAAACTTTACGTTAGCCAATAAGATTCCAATCAACTGGAGTTCCTTTTTTTACATCACATTTTAACGCTCTTCCAAGTAAGGCATCATAATGTTTTGGTGGCAAACCATGCCCTGGACGAATGCAACGCAGATTATCTTTTGTAAGCACATCACCAGCCTTCAGGTCTTCAACAATATAAATTGAGCGACGCTTGGTAACTTGAGTCGCCTCAGCCTTAGTCGCGCCATAGCTTACCTTTCCAAGAGATTGCCATGCTCGCTCCGTCTCAATCACCAGCTGAGTAAATTCGCTAGGTTCAAGAGAAAACGTACTGTCTACACCGCCATCAGAGCGATCGAGTGTAAAGTGTTTCTCGATAATAGTTGCACCCAGTGCCACAGCTGCAACTGACGTCCCTATGCCCATCGTATGATCAGACATACCCACTTCACAACCAAACAACTTACTCATATGAGGGATAGTCAACAAGTTAGAATTTTCTGGTGTTGCAGGATATGTACTAGTGCATTTAAGTAGTACAAGTGATTTACAACCAGCAGCCCGAGCCGCCTTAACCGTCTCATCCAGCTCCGCAATTGTAGCCATACCTGTCGAAATAATCATTGGCTTCCCTGTAGATGCCACTTTCCGAATTAGTGGTAAGTCAGTATTTTCAAACGAAGCGATCTTATAGCAAGGTACACTTAAAGTTTCTAAAAAATCTACAGCTGTCTCGTCAAATGGCGAACTAAAAGCGATCATTCCTAGCTCACGAGCTCGATCAAAAATAGGTTGATGCCATTCCCACGGAGTATGTGCCTTGTTATAGAGGGAGTGTAAACTCTGTCCTGCCCATAAACTATTTGGGTCACTAATAAAAAATTCATCTTCTTCACTATCCAATGTCATCGTATCTGGAGTATACGTTTGTAATTTAAGCGCGTGAGCACCAGATTTTGCAGCCGCATCAACAATTTTCAAAGCTCGCGCAAGGGATTGTTTATGGTTGCCTGACATTTCTGCAATAATAAAAGGAGAACCCCCCTTTTCAATAATATAATTTTCTATTTTCATTTATATGTACTTCCGAAGATATGTTGACTTGGTTTAAATGTGTTATTTACATTTTTAAATCTTTTGGGAATATTTCCATCTCAATAAATCCATCCATTAAAGTGTTTATCTTATTATCTTGCTCTACAAAATTAAATCCAATTGCCATATTAAGGTTTATATTTCCTATATTATTTTTTCGCGTGAAAATATAAATTTTCTTCAAACCAAGCACGTCAAAGCCATATTTCATCCAGGCTAAGAATGCTTCTTTTGCAAGCCCTTTTTTTCGAAAACTCACATCACCTAGCAACTTACCTGCTTCAGCACTCCCTACCAATTCATCAATATTTTTAAAATTAACCGTACCAATCGCCTTACCTTTAGTATTTTCGCAAAAAACATAATCAATACGATTACAACGACTACTTTTGAACCATTTTAAGTGTGTTTCGATAGTCAATTTATCGGTGTCAACCAACATAGACCGGACTTCCAAGGAATTCCTCCATGAAACTATTAAATCGCTATCGTTTTCAATTATAGGACGTAAAAAAAGGCGTTCAGAATTTATCTTAAGACTCTGTTCATAATATTTATGAGAAGACATTTTCAAAACTCCCTATATTTTTAAGAGTGCATCAACTACAAAATCAGTTGGGCCGTTATGTGAAATATAGTCGGGTATATTCATAAGCTCCAACGCCTTTTTACTGATAGATATATTTAAATTTGGATTACTGTATAAATTATTAAGTTGTTCCACTATTTGTGTAAGTATACCTTCCTTGAATATTCCAAGGTAAATTACTGCACCATAAGAGTGGACTGATTTTGCTTGGTTAACTTGATTATCAGCAATACATATTAATATCGTTGGAAGCCCTAAATAACAACGCTCCCAAATCATCGTACCCCCACCACCAATTGATAAGTCAGCAGAGGCCATTAATTTTGCGATTTCTGATGTTTGTATATGTAAATTCACATAATCTAACTGGTCACAACGAAGTTTTAGATCACCCATGTGTGGGTTGCCTTCCCCGACAACTACATCAATCGTAATATTATTATAATTTGAAGCGATGATAGCTTCTAGGGCTACTCTCGTTGAATTAAGCTTATCAATACCCCCAAAAGAAATCAAAATTCTTTTTATAATCCCTGTTCGCTGGCTTAAACTTCTTTTTACTTTTATGAACTCTGGTCGCAATAAAGCGTATTTAGCTCCACTTAATAATTTGCAATATGATGGAACAAGACCATTCCATCTAGAGATACCATTAAGAGAGTATGTTTGATCCAAAAGCATATCACAATCATGGTTTCGGTTGGCTAAACCATCGATTGCCATAATTTTAATGTTAGTTAATGATTTAACTAAACGCTCCCAATAAACATCAATGGCATAATGATCCACTATCAAGCACATGGGCTTTGATTTTAAAATAATCTGGCTTATATCATTGGCGTCGATCTCCCAACTTACACCAAGCCATGACCTATAGTTGGAACCTGGTTCAACTATAAATTCATCTGTAGACGGCAACATTGTTACATTAAAGCCTTCGCTTTTTATTCGCTCTTCCATATGGCCAATATGACTACGACATATAAAATGGACCATTACATCTCGTTCGGATAATATTTTAGCAAGCGTCAGGCAACGCTCAACATGGCCAGAGCCAATTTGAATAGATGCATCTACCCGAATATAGATTAAATTTTGATTTTTTAGATTTGACAATTATTCTAAGTTTTTGAATATTATTTCGTGCCTTGAACATACCACCATGATTCAAAAAGTGGCGTTTGATCACTATCAGTTGTAAAAACACGAACATCCGAAAATTCAGAGAATAATTCTAAAAGTTCTTTTTTATTTTTTGGCTGATAAAAGGCCGCACCTTGAAGTCTTTTATTTGGATGATTTCCACTCCATTTATCAATATTAGTATTGCTTTCAGTACTGGTAATATTTTCAATGTAGCTCATATAAAAATGTTTATTAGAAAAAAAACTAAACAAAAATTGCCCACCTGGTTTTAATACTCGCCTTACTTCTTTAATAAACCCCTTGAAGTCAAGATTATAGTAAACGGACTGAAGGCCATAGATAAAATCAAAAGAGTTATCAGGAAAAGGAATTTCCAATGGTGACCAGTGCTGCAGTGTGACATTGGGAATATTTTCTTTTTCAATTTGCTTCACACCTCGAGTCACCGCCTCTTCTGAAACCTCGAGCCCTAAACAAACAAAACCTTTTTCCTGCATCATTTTTAGATTTGCAATTGAACCAAAACCTATTTCGAGACATTTTCCAGAAAAATTTGTTTTAATTGAGTGTTCACTATCGTTATCTGCAAAATACCCATTAACATCCAAGCTTTTTTTACGTAAATTACTTACGCAAATTACAAGCGCTTCTGTAGGATAAGATATCCCTAAAGGCTTCCCATCTTCAAAACCTTTATATAATTTATTCCATATATCTGTTGATTCATCTTGTAGTAAATTAGTCATAATACCCCTCTATATATAATTATATCAATTTAAGCGCTTAAAGTCAGAGTGTGCGACTGGCCCTTCCAACAAGCTTATAACATCTCTACCCTCTTCACACTCCTTGATGGTTGCGAATATCGGATCAAGTTCTGAAAAATATCCATCAACCACCTCTTGATTATGCTCTGTACAAGTGTAAACTCTGTTAGAGGTAAGATAGCCTTTCTTCAGCATTTCTTGTGTAATTAGGGTTTTATAAGATAGCGCGTTGGACGAATTAAATGTATAGCCACTCAATGCTGGAAGACCCCAGGTACTGATATCTAATTCATGCTTATCAGCCAGTGTTTTCCATTGGCTTAAAATACTACTACCTATCTTAGTAATTACATCCCAAGACTTCTCTCGTTCCATGACTTCGAGTGTCTTTAGTGCTGCAGTTGGCCCTATACGTTCAGTCCAAAAGGTGGAACTAATAAAGGTTTGTTGTGCCGCTTGCATAAATTCTTGCCTACCGATGCAAGCAGAAATTGCGTAGCCGTTACCCAAAGCCTTGGCAAAAATAGCCAGATCAGGCTCTACACCGTATTTTTTATGCAGACCGCCAAATGTTTCTCTAAAGCCTGAGGTACACTCGTCAAAGATTAAAATAATGTTGTTTTCAGTAGCAAGATCTCTTACCTTTTGCAAGTAATTATCTTTTGGACCTTCATTTCTAGATACTTCCATTTTAATAGCGGCGATTTCATATTTATTGTCTTTAATCAACTGTTCTAACTGCCCGATGTCGTTGTAATTAAAAGGTAGGGTCGTACCTGTTAACCCCCTAGGTACACCGCTAGGCTGTAAGCCTGGTAATAAATGCCCATCAAGATTTTTATCATTGTTCAAATTCGTTGATAAATACCAATCATGCCAACCATGATAACCGCAAATAGCGATTTTATCCCTTCCGGTAGATGCTCTAGCAATACGGACAGCTACAGAGTTAATTTCGCCACCTGCTCGAGCAAACCTCACCATATCTGCCCATGGGTGTAATTCTACTAATTTTTCGGCTAAATAAACCTCTTCTGGGCAATTAAGAGTTGCCATGTTACCGTCTTTCACAGTCTTGATTACCGCCTCATCAACCTCGGGGTGTCCATAACCTAATGTATTGGTGCCAATACCCATAATCGACATATCAATAAATTCATTGCCATCTAAATCCCAAACTTTACACCCCTTAGACTTGCTAAAGTAAGAAGGCCACTTTTCGGGCAGGAACATCTCCGGTCTTTTAGAAAGTAACATATTGCCACCAGGAATAACCCTCTTCGCTCTTTTATATAGCTTTTGCCCTGTACCCATAGTCGCCCCCTCATTATTTTTAATTTGCTGGTTTTCTGTAAATAGCTCAGACTTTAGCTTTTCCAACTCTAATATCTGGTGCCAATTAAAATGTATATTTGGTGAAAAATACTCAAATATATTTGTTATTACAACTAAATCTTCTGGATCATCTACAGTCCACCTTTTAGCGGATAAATCCTCAGTGTACTGTATTGAGGATTTTGAAAAACTATCAGAATTACGGATATACGGTGTTACATGCTCCCTATCAAACTCAGATTTAGTCTCATTATTTGCACGCTCAAGTGATTCGAACGACATTACTTCAATATCCAATCCATCAGGGTAACTTCTTACCGGATCAGTATTTGAAAAATAATCTACTTGACTATCTTTATATCCTTGAATACACTTGTCAACTAAGCTCGAATCTACTAATGGACAATCACCTGTAATACGAACAACTACAGCGGCATTTAAAAACTTGGCCGATTGATAAAATCGACTCAATACATCTTTTTCACTGCCCCTTGTACATCGATAACCTAAAGATTCTACCACTGATTGTAGCCTGTTATTTTGAAATTCTTCAGAGGTCGCCACAACGATTTCATCCAATTCACTGGATTGAGATAATCGAGCTAGTAGAAGTTCAATCATTGGCTTATCAACAATAGATTTCAATACTTTACCTGGCAATCTAGTCGATCCCATTCTAGCTTGCACTAATGCTACAACTTTCATAATCTACCCCAATTTGATGGATTTAATAAATTAATGTCATTTGTATGTAATTCAGTTGGTATATTTGGCAAAATACCGTTAGAGGCAATTATAATTTCTTTTAACTGATCTTTATTATCCACACCAACCAATACTTTAGATATTTCCGGCATAGATATAGCATACCTAATTGTGGCCTCTAATGCTGTTATCTGGCTGTCATTTAACCACTCATGCCATATTTTCCATAAGCCACTCCAGCGATTAAATTTATCAGGCCTATTTTGTTCAGACATCAACAGTAAACCTTGTAAAAAAACGGAGCGCGCATGAACTTCAGTATTACTACTGCGAAGTGTAGAAAGCATGCCACTGTCAATCATTCTTCTATCCAATATATTAAAAGGCAGCTGTACCAAGTCTATATCAAAATTATCCAGAATAGATTGCAACTGACTATAATCGTACACAGACACACCTATTTTCTCTATTTTTTCCGCTTGTTTTAACTCTTGAAGATGATCGTATAATTTTTCAGCACCAGGTTTTAATAGATCGCTGGCATTATGTACCAATACACCATAAAAACTTTCCTGCCTTAAGTCCGTCAACGAACAAGAAAAATCTTTTTTTAATAGACCTATGTCACTATTACTTATCTTAGCATTATTAAAGTGCCTAGTTTTGGTAACAACTTTAAAATTCTGCACATTAGCCACTCCTAAAACTTTCTCACTATTTCCATAAGCAGGTGCAGTGTCGAGTAAATCAATATTTTGCGAGTGTGCATAATTCAGGATACTTCTAACTTCTTCAGGTTGGACCTGTCCATTTTCTGAATTAATACCGTAATCGATACCAAATTGCACCGTCCCTAGTGCAATTTTAGACATTATGTATTTTTTTACGTATCACCGAAGTTTCCACCCACTCATTTGAAAAATCAGTAAAAACTCGATTTTTGTGATGATAGACTTTAGTTTGGTAGCATGTGTAATCTGGATGCCATGTAAAAAGCGTCTTATAATCCATCTTATAAGACTTAATACCGGAAGTATGATGATATTCATTTTGCACTGAAGACTCTGCAAA
>Ga0257123_1001266_pt1 | contig 15811 bp, 17 predicted proteins | sample SI106_135metaG_FD_190185 | JGI IMG/M metagenome (GOLD analysis project Ga0257123, IMG submission 190185) | Marine microbial communities from Saanich Inlet, British Columbia, Canada - SI106_135 | ecosystem: Environmental > Aquatic > Marine > Inlet | place: Canada: British Columbia | collected...
GATACGGGGTTTTCTGGGCACAGAGAAAGCTTTATTAATTGCGTTATTGATTATGATTGTACAGAAAGATTGTAGCTTGTTATTATTTAATTTACACTGACCCCTTTATATTAGAAATTTGTCAATTCAAATTTGAAGACCTACAACATTTCGGTAATCATAAGCATGCACTCCTACTGAGACACTCTAAAACTGATCAGTACAATCAAGGGAAAATAATTCCAATATCTAATGAGATGTCTGAGATGATTTCAAGCTGGTCACTAGCAATTGATCAAGATAGTGGCTATATCCTTAGAAGCTTCAAACGAAATCTATCCACTAACCCATCACTTACGCCTGCATCAATTAACCATATTTTAAAGAGTCTTCAAAAGAAAGCTGGCCTGAATCAAATAGGAGAGCTGTCAGGCCACTCATTTAGAGTTGGCGCTGCACTTGATCTATTAAACAAAAATATTCCGCTTGAGAAAATTATGCTTAGAGGCGGTTGGAAATCAGAAACTAGTGCAATGAGATATCTTCAAAGTTGGAATGATAGCAACTGGTTGCTTATTAATTGACTACAGAAAAATTAAGTTAGTATTATCACCCTTATTAGTGACTCACGCCATCGCGCTTCATAACCTTTAAGAAAGTCATCCACAATATTTTTATATCAAACCAGAAGGATTGACGGTTTAAATACTCTACATCTAATGCTACCTTATCAGGAATTGACAGCTCGTCTCTTCCATTAACTTGCGCCCAGCCAGTGATACCAGACAATAATTTATCCACTCCCTTTTCAGTGCGTAGAGTAATTAAATCTTCTTGATTAAATAGCGCAGGACGCGGCCCTACAAAGCTCATATCACCCTTTAAAACTGAAAATAATTGCGGAAGCTCATCCAAACTAGTTGAGCGTAAAAAACCACCAATTGGTGACAAATAAGAGTCTGGATTGTCTAACAGGTGAGTTGCCACAGCAGGAGTATCTATCAACATCGATCTAAACTTAGGCATTTTAAAAATTTTGTTATTTATCCCAACCCTATCGGACCAATATAACACATTGCCCTTCGATGTTATTTTTACAAGGATAGCTGAAATAATGATAAAAAATAATAATATAAATATCAGAAAAACAGCTAAAGAAAAATCAAAAAATCGTTTCATTGGTTGACAGGATAAATTATTCATATTAGCATTTATTTTTGAGCTTTGGCAATTTTCAACAATTGCTCATCCATCGTTATTTTTGGATCCCAGTCTAATAGCTTTTTTGCTTTCGAGCTGTCCACTCGCAACGAAGAAAATAGACGAATTGCATCTGCCCTTCTACCCAGCAAACCCGCCATAAAAATCATCAATCCAACAGGCACTAGCAATAAAAATATTTTCTTATCAAAAGCCTTGATAATTTTTCTTAATAGCTGAGTTGTGGATAAGTCTTCCCTATCAGAAACAAGGAACACTTCATTAGCAGCATTTTTATGAGTAACACAGGTAATAATAAAATCAATCAAATTATCAATCGCCACCAAAGAGCGGGAGTTACTCACCAAACCAAGAGGCAAAGGCATGGGATATTTTTTACTTGCCCAACTCATCAATCTACCAAAATTTCCTGGCGCATTCTCACCATAAACTAATGGAGGGCGAATAATAACCACCTCTAAATCAGTCTTTTCGGCTAATTTAAAAAGACCTTGTTCTGCCTCATGTTTAGAAATAGCATAAGGCTCTTGAGGATTGGGAACATCATCCTCTAAAAATGGCTTAGTGTTTTTGTTACCATTGACCCCGATAGAGCTTAAAAATATAAATCTATTAACTCCAGCCATTGCAGCCTGTTTAGCCAAGTTAAGTGTTAGTTCGGTATTAATCTTATGAAAGACTTTTAAAACTGATGCCTTAGTTTTATCAATTACATGCGCCCTACCTGCCAGATGAATAACACAATCAATTTCAACTAGGCTAGCAGAAAAGTCAGGATTTCTTTCAAAATCCCCTACTACAAACTGTTTAACCTCATTAGGAAATAGGGAGTTTTTTTGACGAACAGCAGCTGATATTATAAAATTTTGTCTTACAAGCTCTGCAACCAAAGCCCTACCAATATATCCCGTTGTACCTGTCAATAATATCCTCATTAAAATATTTGGAGAGTAATTATGAATAATAAGAATATCGCATCTCTTGGTCTACGTCTCAAATGCCAAAAATTTTTTATTAAAAAAAGTCTCTTTAAAGAAATACCTTGTTCAGGACCTCCGTTCAATAAATAAATTATTTTTTGAACCTCATTACGATACCATTTTGCTTTAATTTTGTTAAAACGAATTAAATATGCCTTTAAGCCAGAATTTAATCCGACTTGGTTATTATCATGTTGACGATAACGCATTAAAGACTTACTATCTATCTTCCACTTCATTCCTTGAGAGCGGAAATAAGCATAAATCATCCAATCATGTAATTCTACTAAATTAACATATTCCCAATTATTATTAAGAAATTTTTTAAATTTTTGTGCAGATTGTTGTTTCAATACATAAGTACAGCCTGGACCAGCTGCTTCAAAAAAATAATCAAGTTTCTTCTGAGGGAAGGATTTTTTTACTAACTCCTCTCGTCCATTACTCCAAAAAGCAGTCACATCACTAGAGTATCCATCTAAATTATCTTGTTTAATCGCTCTAATTGCATGATGTAATTTACCACTATCCCAAATATCATCCTGGTCTGACAAAGCAATATAATCACAATATGAGAAATCAACATCACGAATTAAACGAAAGAAATTTTTTGCTGCCCCTCCAAATCTCTCTCCATATGGTAATACCTTAATATGAGTATTTTCCCCTGCCAAATTTTGACACCACTCATATGTTCTATCATTTGAAAGATCGATACTTATGAATATTTCAATCGAAATATTTTTCTGGGATAAAATAGATGTAATTTGCTCTTCAATCCACTTTATCCCATTGTAAGCAGACAATAGAACCACAACTGATGGAATTTTATTTGACACTCTAATTTTGTTTAATACCACTAAAAAACCTTTGTATTTATATAAAATATTAATAATACTCTATATGAATTAAATCAATTTTTACATTCTATAAAGCCTATCGAGGATGTATTTTTTGACAACCAAAAAAAACAATAAAATTCTTGATATAGCTAACTTTACAAAGGACCTAGAAGATAATAAATCAGTAACATTGTTCGAATGCCTGCAATAATACCCTTGCTCTGAATCAATATACACGGTTGTTTTTCTTAATACAGAAAATAGAGAGATCCAATGGTCATAATAACAAACAGAATCAAGTGGAAATGGGTATAAACGCACAAGAAGACTGCGTTTTATAGCCATCTGACAACCAGTAAATCGATTCTTTATAAAATTTAGAAAAATAGAATTAGTGTATGAATAATAATCACTAACAGATTCTTTGGTAGTGACACCATCTCTTTCAATACATGCATTAACCAACATAAGCTCACTAGACGGTTGCTTTAAAAAATTAGCTCGTATAGTTAATAATCTATCACTAAACCAAAAGTCATCTTGATCAGAAATAACAATAATATCGAATAAGGCGGTTGATAGGCATTTCTCAAAAGATCTATTAATTCCAAGCCTAGTATCGTTTTGTAAAATATTGTAGTTTATGGTCGATTTGACAAGAATTTTTTCAGCAATCATAACGGTATTATCATTGGAGAAATCATCCATCAGTACAATTTCATCTGGTAATAATGTCTGAGATAAAATAGATTTAAGCTGACGCTCAATAAAATTTTCACCATTGCATGTAACCAGGCAAACAGAAACTTTCATCTTGCTGTTAGAAGAATAAAAAATTGAGAGGCTAGTCTAGCTGGAAAAACTTTTTGTAAAAGCTTTATTACCGGATTTTTAGAATATATATAACCAATCTTCTTATGATTAAATTTTGACAAGGTTATGTTTGAAAGTGATTTACTAGTAAACCACGAACAATGAGTCCGATCAAAATAACCTATATTATTTCTTGGAAAATCTTTTTTCAGCCAAGCATATAACATCCTAATTGATGATGCGTTAGGCACAGTAATTACCAGCTGAGATCCTGGTTTTATTATCTGACTAAGTTTTTCTAAAAATTGCTCAGGTTTATGCAGGTGTTCCAAAACGTCAAGCAATAAAGTTAAATCTGACGTTTTTAAAAGATCTTTTATCTCTAGCAAATCTCCATTTAAGTCACAAATATGGAAAGAGATTTCGTCATTATTAACGGCTGAAGGGGTAATTAAATAATCAACACCGTGGCAATCAACCCCCCGTAAAGATTCACTAAAATTTAACCCTGACAAGGTTGCCCCATCATTACATCCGAGATCAACTACCATGCAAATATTAACTCTCTCATCTATTAAGGATAATATTAATTCAGACCTGTCATTTGCTATATACATATGAATTCCTAATTATGGTTAGATTTACGAAAAGATAAGATAAGATTATTGGTGCAACCACTGAACTCCACAAGCCATCGAAAAGAAAATTTACGGAAATTATTGTGGCAAGGGGAATAATTGGAATCTTTTTTACTAAAAAAACAATCAATAAAAAACCCAGAATTCCAAATTCCAATAACAATCTAGCTAAGCCGGAGTCAATTGCACCATTGCCACAGCCATACCCACATCCAAAAAACATTATCACATAATTTGAACGCATGTAATCATACATAGCCAAAATCTTATTAACTCTCATAATCAAAGACTCAGTGCCGGCTGTAATTGAAAAATTTTCAGGAATAACACCTCCTTTTGCAAGCTCTATATCTTCATTAACCGACCTAAAAATAAGCTCAATAAATAAATCAAAACCAAGAAGGTGAGTCATAACCAATAACAATAATAAGTAAGAAGATATAAACAAAACTCTCTGACTAAATATACTGATAATTCGATTAAAACCTAAAGCAACAAATGCCAATGGTGCAAAGAGGACAGAATTAAAGGCTAAAATATACGCAAAGATCACTCTTGTTGGAAATTTTATATAGACATAAAGCCCAATAAGAGAAACAAAGAAATAAGAAAGCTCTGCTGGTGTTCCAAACGATCCAGAAAAGGTACTTGCATAGTACCAGCTACGCCCAGGATCAATGTTTGGCAATAGTTGCATCATTTGAAGGGCGCTAATCAATAGTTGTATGGTTATCACTATATATAAAAATCGATTTTTATAATGAGATAGCATAACTATTGCTATCGCATAACCTACAATTGCATATTGAAACAACCTTGTTACATAAACCAGCCCAATTGGCCCATTAAAAAAAGAACTTATAAATGAATTAACAATAAAAAACATCATAACAATTAATAGTGTTTTCACTTTGAATCGATGGCGGCACTCTCTCTGTATTAGTACAAAGAATATTATTAAAGAAATAAAGTCTAATGGTCTAATTCCAAATTGTCCCAAGCTTACTATATCGATTTTTGGTATAGAGAAATATAACACCAATAGAACAACTATAGATTGATAAAAAATTGAAGAATTTTGATTTCTGCTAGAATTCATAGAAGAGGCTACAGGTTAAATTTATTGTTAACCTTATTGAACAAAAGACGGGAGGCGATACTTATCTTTTTTATTTTATTATTTACCATTAAGTAGTCTTTAATGATTTTTGGATCTTTCCTGCATTCAGTGCCAAGTAAATAATTAGCATACTCTCCTGCCTCTTTAGAGCTTTTAGAATTCCATCTTAACATGATTTCATTCACTCCTTTATCCGTAGCAAGATGATCGGCAAAGCTTTTTTGATATTTACCTGGGAAAGAATTCATAACTTTTAACCCATAATTATTACGGAGCCTTTCATCACTTAATTCATGTATTTCATCAATAACCTTTACTTTTACACCTGAAGCTGCCGCATAAACAAGATGTGAACCACTAACATTTGTAATCATTTCACTTGAACTATAAAACATTTCAGACATTCTTGTTAATGAGCTATCATCTCTTGCATACGCTCCTTTTATTATCTTTACACCTTCAAAATTAATTTTTTTATTGATCACATCACTGTAATCACTCCCCCCTAAGCAAATAGCATCACAATCATATTTTTTTATAATAGCCCTCCACTTATCGTAGTCATTTTTTTGATTACAAAAAATAGAGTGAGGGGGCATAAATATTTTTTTAAATAGAACATTTTTTCTTTTATTTTCAGAATGTGCCTTCGTATATATATAAGGCATTCCTACAGCTATAGACTTGACACCCTGATCATTTAAAATTTTTGTAGTTTTTTTGTTATTAACAAGATGAATTGGCAAATGCCTTTCATTGTAATGTATTAATATATCACTACTTGGCGACTCTCTAAAAACTGGAGCTATCCCATGCATCCAAGTCGCTTGATAACAAATTGGGAGTGGCATATCGCCAAATATTAATTTTGAAGCGCCATAGAAGTCTGCCTCCTGAAATAAAATTTTTCTCATTATTATGTTGAAATTACTAAGAAAAATTCACCAATATCAGATGAATTCTTTAAGGTGTCATCTACTTCTTTCATTGAAAACAATACTCTGGATAGAGTCCTACCGTCAAATGACTCATTATGCAGCATAGGCATTACTGCACATTCACTTGGATCCCATTGTAAATAAACACTTTTCTCATCATTTATAATTTGGACTTTTCCAGTAGTTGCCCCTAAGCCTCTTGATGAAGAGACAAGAGTTGATGCCGGCTTTGTGTGATTAAACTCACCTTTGAAATTAAAGGTTTCATCCATTTCTCCACCATTACAACACAGTAGTTTTGTATTTTCACGGCTAAATTGATTCAACAACGTTATCACCCCAAGTCTAACATTGCCAATAATTTCATCCCATTTTGGAAAACTATAACTTAATGAAACTTTTTCACTGTTAGTCGAAACCTCTACTATTTTAACAATATTTCCAAATTGGGTTATGATTTCTGCATGAATTTCAATATTTCCATTATCTTTTATTAAAAATATTGGCTCAACTTTTTCAAGGTCTGTAATCCTTCTCCTTTGCAATGGTAGTTCAACTACTACGCCACCACTATAATAATCTGCCCCAAGAGAAATAGATGAAAAATACCCGTGTGGCAATGTTCCGATACAAGGCTCCATATCATGAGAGGCAAAGGCAAGACTCTGTATTGCCAGTCCCCTTCTTAAATTTAATTTTAGTTTTATTTTTTTAGTAGATATAGATAGTAAAATACCTTCTTTATCCAAAGATATCGTGACACCTCCATACTGACCAATAACACTTTTCAAGGAATTGTATTGCTCATCAACCGCATGAGTCTTGCCAAAGGTAGTATCAATCCCTTGTTGATCTAATAGAGCACTCAGCTTGTTCTTTGCTTTGATCCATCTTTTATCAGTAATATGTGTGCGTAAATCACTTGCCCATAATTCGCATAACTCTTGCCAATCATTACGGTTATTGTTTTTAGATGATGTCAGGTGTTTTTCAATACGATGACACATTGTATTAAGCCACAAATCTCCTCTGCCCGTAACTGCCCATCTTGCAATATTATATTTTTCCTGTTTTTTTACAGGTATTGGATAATCTGCATTAGTAAGTCTTAATGCAGATTGATCTTTTTCTTTGTTGTTAATTTCCAACGCTTGAGTTGGTAAAATAAACTCAACTTCTGCTTGAGAGGATATAGATCTAAGCAGCCTTTCAATTCTGTTCCACTCCCCCTCATGATGCGTTGGCCGCTCCTCACTAAACCGACCTGGACGATAGTCAAAAACTTCAGCATCATTAGAATAAATAGGAAAAAGTAATTCACCATCTTTAATGCGACCTTTAAGATAATCTAGATAATTATCAATTGAGATGTCACCATGTGCAAAATGCTGTACTTTTTGAAATAAAATTGAATCAGACCACAATACTGGCAATGTAGTATCACCACTCCCTTTTACATGGGTTGATATTTTTTCGGATGTTGAGTTGTAAGAGTGTAATGCTAGTTTAATGTTATCGCGATCCATGATAAACCCCTTGTAGTCAAATTGACTATACAGATCTACCATGCTACTTGAAAATGCCATTTCATTTACCAAAGCAATTTTAGGCCTACAGTCAAGAATCTGTTTATAGACCTCTAAACCTAATCTCTGATTCCATTCATTTACCGTATGTGGAACTAGTGGTCCAATTATTTGACAATAGCCACTACCAATCAATTCACAATTCCCTGTGTTTATTAATGCTTTAAATCGTTCAACCCAAGCGATATCAATTCGTTCAATCTGTTTTAAAGTCCAACCTGTTAATTCAATCCCAATCGGAATGCCAGTTTTCTCAATCAAATCTAACAATGGATGATAGCAAGTCCTAATAACATCTGCCCATGCATCTTCCTCAATAGATGAAAAAGCCAAATTAAGATGAAAAACTAAATAACCTTTTGGTTTCATTTTGACCTTATTAGAGAATAAATTTCTTTAGAAAGACTTTGAGTGCCATTAATTGACATTTTCTTTAATGCATTTATAGAATATTCTTTTGCAAGTTCATCATTATTCATAAGTTCAATAAGCCCCCCAATAGCAAGCTTAGGATTATTCACAACCATAGCAACACCTTCTTCTGATAAAGCATCCAACTCATTATTGTCTTTATTGTCATAAGGGGAAAAAACAACTGTAGGAATGCCATATTGCAATACTTCAAAAAATGATACGCCAAAGACTGTTATTACATAATCACTTTTAACTATCAGCTCATCAAGCTGCTCCGGAGCATTGTGAACCATCCATTTTAATCGACACTTTTTTGGTAAATTAGGCTCACTAGAAAATGGCCCTCTAACCCAATGCACCTCAGTGTTCTTGTCTAGTAATCCATCTAATTGAATAGGGAGAGTTCTTCCTAAATTTGAAACATCACTCCCACCTGTCAAGATCAATACTCTGGATCCAGGAATCCAATCCTTATGTTGAAGTCGCTTCTGAATCAAGAAACTATCCCATCCTGACTTTAGTATACTGGTGCAGTCAGCATATGCATTACAGTCAAAATTAAATGATGGGATCCAAATAAGGTCCAAAATATTACAATATTCAATTAAAGAATCGATACTAATTAAACAAATATTACACTGCTTTAATTGTATAAATAATTCGCCCAGGTTATCAATGTTATGCTTTGGATAAAGATCGAATATTAATGCATCAAAATTATTCATCTCTAAAATATTTTCAATCGTGGCAACGAAGTCATCTACAAGTGAAAAAGCATGGACATTAAAATTAGCCAACTCATCTTTTTTAATAAAATCGCTAAAGATCAAAAACTCTGGAATAACATTATTATCTTTTCTTAATGTGTCTGATAATGCCAATAATCTAGATAAATGACCAATACCTATTTCAGGGCTCACATGACATATAAGTAAAGCACGAAACGTATTCAAACTATTTTGTATCAAGATTAAAAGAGTTTCGAATTGATTTAAATGGCCGTAAACCATCTGATGGATCTGTACGCCATAAGCGGTCGGATATCTCAGAAGGAACTGGCTCTTTAATACCATCACCATCAGCATCTTCAGCATGTCGAACTTGCTCAATTACCAAACCAATTTGTTCGGGCAACCAGCAGTGACCTGCACTGAATTCTTCTCCCTTACCTTCTAAATCCAAATGAAATTCAATAACTTTCGCACCCCATTTATGTATCGCACGGTGTATGACTCCTGGATCAACAGTATGATCTGACCAGCCAGTCTCAGAACCAATTGACTTACGAATAGTTTCTATAGCAGATAAATTTGCCTCACTATAAGGAGTTGGGTACGCTGACGTACAATGCAGTACTGTTGGCTCGCAATTATTATTACGCAAAATCTTCACAGCATGTTTTATTTCATCCAAATTAGCCATACCGGTGGAGATAATCACAGGCTTTCCAGTACGGGCACAAGCGACAAGCAGATCGTCCCATAGCAACTCATAAGAGGCTATTTTATAAAAATCAACATAAGGCTCCAATTCATTAACCGCATCAAGATAAAATGGTGTACAACTAAATTGAATACCCTTTTCCTTACAACGATTGGACAATATAGGCAAGAATTCTAAAGGCAATTCCCACTGTTTTCTATCTCTATGCTGTTTCGAGCTTTCTAAAATCTCTGGTGCAAATAACTTCTCAACCTTGAATAATTGAAACTTAACTGCATCACAACCCGCTTTTGAAGCAGAATCAATAAATTCTAACGCTCTATCAATACTTCTTGAATGATTACTAGACACTTCTGCAATGAAAAAACTCATACCCTACTCCACTTCAATTGTTAAGCAAGAAATGGCATTTTCTACTCGACTAATCGCTTCGCATCTATCCTTTCCTTCAACTATCACATATCCAAATCGATCAGAGTGCATCTTAATATCGGGTTGAGCATCTCCTTTTTTTCGAAAAAATCCATATTTAAGTAACCCTGGTGCTTTTTTCAATTCAGACTCTCCAGTAATACTTTTTATAATCCCTGGCTCTGGGAACCAATATCTAATAGCATTACCTTTATTATATTTTGGAAGTAAGTCTGCATGATCAATTTTTTCACCTAAAGCGTAAGAAATAACTATATCGACCAAATTCACACCTGATGCTGACAGGATTTGATGAGATGCAAACCAACCCCCAGAAATTCTAGCAGCTAGCTCTATAATTTCTGGCTCTCCATCCCTATTAATAACTATGTCTCCCTTAATTAAACCGTGATTAACTCCCAACGCTTTGGCTCCATGCAGAATTAAATCATCGATTTTTTTAAGTAGATCGGTTGATAATTTTGCAGGTATTGTTCCACCATCCTCAATAATATTTGGTTTAAACTGATCGAATCTTATATAATTCCTTTCGGAAATAGAAGGTGTATAACATACTCCATCAAATAAAAATGATTCTGTCGAAAGCTGAACCCCCTCTACAAACTTTTCCAAAATAAGCCTTCCTGACTCTCCATAATGCATTGACTCATTGAATGCCCATAGCAAGTCAACATCTTCATCAATCACTAACACTCCACGTGCTCCTCTGCCATCAACTGGCTTTAAAACGTATTTTTGCTTTGACCTATCCTGGACTATCTCTTCAAACTGCTTAATATTCTCAATATTGCAAAACCATGGGCATGCAACTCCATTCTTTACAAATGCCTCTTTCATTAATAACTTATCACTAAATAGTGTTGCCGCTTTCACACTAATTGATGGTAGGTGTAACTCGTCAGCTACTCGCGCTACGGTATAAGGGACATCGTTAGCTATTGTCATTACGCCATCAATTTTATGATTTCTAGAAAATTGCAGTACCTTTTTTACCGTTTCATCTGCATCCCTTGTAGAGGCTAAAATAACATGATCTGCTAATTTCAATGCTGGAGCAGTAACATCCATATCTGTGCCAACGACAGTTAGGCCTCTATTTTTTGCAATCTCGTAAGCGGGGGTCTGTTCTACACCACCACCAATAATTAAAAGTGTTTTCATTTCGGTCCTAATACCACTAAATTTAAATCTATTTAAGAATTACAATGAATTGTAAAATTATTTATCGAAAGTAACTGAATCTCTGGGTATTGCCTCATCTATATTTAAATCAACCAGTGTCTTAGCACCCAATATATTTGAGATTTCCATACCCGTAAAAAAAATAGACGAATCGGTTAGTGGCTGTTTGAATGTCAATAATTTCTTGGTAATAATCGATCCTTTTGTGATATTCTCCGAAGCACAAATTGCAACATGATAGGCATTTTTAGCGGCCCTCTCTGCCTCTTGAATATCTTCAACCTCACCTCTAATATTTCTCATTCGATTAATTTTATTTGCCATTTCTGAAAATTCTTCAGGCTCCAAACTAATAGAATGGTCAAGACCTACCATTGATGTCTTTAAAGTAAAGTGTCTTTCGATCATGCATGCACCCAACAGTGATGCGGCAACCGAAACATCTATACCAACCTCGTGACTAGAAAATCCTACTGGCACTTTGTATTGTTGTTTTAGATGCTCAATCGTATCTATCTTTACCAAAGAGTCAGCTGTTGGGTAAGAACTAACACAATGCAATAAAACCATTGGATTATCTTTAAGAATATCTACAGCCAGATCACGTTCTTGACTGGTTGTTCCGCCAAGGCTGACTATTATCGGAGTTTTTCTAGCAGCTAATTCTTCTAATAACGGCCCATTTGTAATACTATGGCTAGCGATTTTTATAATTTCCACCCCTGCTTCAAATAGAAAACTCAGGCTTGGAAGGTCAAAAGCAGAAGCAAAGAAAATCAAACCTAGACTTTCCGCATATTCTCTTAATCTGATATACATATCTAACGGTAATTCCAGCCTTTCTCTCACTTCTCTTTGAGTACCTCCAAGCACTGGACATTTTTCAAATGGGGCATCTAAAAATGCAGATGTCGCAAGATCAGAGGGTGATCGTTTTTGAAACTTAACAAAAGTTGCCCCAGATAACGCTGACTGATAAATCATATCTCTGGCCAATTGTTCACTACCATTATGATTTAAACCAATTTCAGAAATCAAATAGGTTGGCAATCCTTCGCCGATTTCAATTGTCCCTTTTGGGGTAGGGAATTTCACTCTTATAGACATTTTTTTATCCTTATATGTTTTTAGTTAGCCATCCCTGGCATCTTTTCATTATTTCAATAGGGGTAGGGGGGTTTGGCGTTCCCTCTTGACCAATACTCATCTCAACAATAGAACACCAATCCGGAATAAATGGAAAAGAAGGTAGCTTCTGTCCTCCAGTTGTTTCATGTACACCATTAGCCAAAATATAATAATGTAAATTTTTTACCGGCATTAAACTCCATGATGCTAATCCCATGAGTGCACTACCATCACCTTCAACTACTACAACTTCAATATTGGGTTGAATCTTAGCAAATCCAATACCAATTGATAACGTTTCTCCCATGCCATGAAGCAGATAAAAGCATCTATCTTCTGGATGGAAATACGACGCTTCCCTAGAAGTCAAGCCATTACTAAAAATAAAAAACGCATCTGGGTGATTTTTTAATAATTCATCAATTATTTCTATGCGTTTATTCATCTAAATTTCCTCTTTGCATCATGAGGGCAACTACTTGATTATTTTCAAATGCCATCTTTGCTGCCCTCTTAAGCCCTTCAATACCCTCCTCGTCAAAATAAATCATTTTTATTTTTGACGCCAATAATAGAGACTCCGTGCATTTACCCCAATCTTGATGTTGGATTTCCTCCCACTCTAATACTCCACGATTAGATACAATCATTAGTAAGCCTTGGTTATATAAACAAAACGTTCCAAAAAGCGCGTCTAAGCAAAGACCTAATCCGCTATTCTGAATTAAGACTACTGGCCTTTGTCCAGCTAATCCAGCTCCAAAAGCCATCCCGATAAGATGATTCTCTCTTGGCGCTAGGTGCCAAGATTTTAATTTAGGAAGAACTTGTTTAAAGATAGTATCAGGAACACAACCCACCCAATTACAAGCATTATCAAGTTCTTGTGCAAAAATATCTGAGCTTGCTTTTAAATCAAATAATTCACGATTAAGTTTATCTTGTCTCATTTATAATTCTACTCACTATTTCAGAAATTAATTTTTTATTAATATCGCCATAAGTTACGCTTGGCAAACCTTTGTCTTGCAACACCCTGTTTACAATATTTTCTTGCTCATTATTTAATGATTTCTCAATAAAAAATTCGTTTTTCCCTATTACTGTTTCTAGCCATAATAATAATTTTTCTAGAGCATCTTCGTCAGAAGTAATGTTTTGCCCGAACATGATTGAACATATATTTTTTAGTCGACCTTTGTAATATGGCAAGCTAAATTTTAACGCATAATACAATAAATTTGCATTTAAAAGTCCGTGTGACATTTTCATGAATGGTGCAAAAGCAACAGATAAAGTATGAATTAATCCAGTTCTGCTATATGTAATCGATGTACCTCCATAAAGGGACAAGGTGGCAAGCTGCTCTAACAACTCAATAGACGAATCACCCTTTGCTGCCTTCGGCAAAGCACGATAAGCAATCCTAATTCCTTCCTCCGAAATCGGATCAAGCTTAACTTCACGATTGAAATTCAATAGCGCTTCTAAACAGTGTATAAAAGCATCTAAACCTGTTTCCAATCTTACATAATTCGGAATAAATTTAAGCTGTTCAGGATTTATTGCAGTCTGTTTAGGTTTAAGAGCGTCATTCGCTAAGGTGAATTTTCTACCAGTAACGCTGTTATTAATTACACAATACTGTGTAACCTCGCTTCCACTTCCGCATGTAGTTGGTATAAGCCACAGAGGAGAGACTTCTTTTATTTCACTGTCTCCAAACTCAAATTCAGTAATCGCACCTTTATTTGAAATTAGTATGGCTAATGCTTTAGCAAAATCAAGTACGCTACCTCCACCTATGCCCACAACGCCTGAAATTGGTCCAGATATTTTACTAAAAGACTCGTCAATATCTTTAGACCATGGCTCGCCACTAGACTTGTCAGCATTCACAAAAGTGACACCCAAATCTTCGTAATATGAAACAAAATGTTTCAAAAATACTGAGTCAATAGATGGAGAGGTTACTAAAAGGATTTTTCCTTTTGGAAGTTCAAGCTTAAACTCTGAGTTTTTTCCAAAAAAAACATGTGTACTATGACCAACATCTTTTATTAATTCTAGTGACTCTATAGAGGCTGTGGTATTTAAATTCATATTTAAAAGATTAATTAAATTCTAGTTCTTATCTTATATTACTTCATTAATGTTTAAATTCTGTCATTTTCTTTGTCGGGTATGTAAAGTGTATCATTACTTAATTTGACAACCTTGACTGGATTACTCTAATTTATATCTTTTAACACTAATAGAGATATAATTTTATTTTTAAACTTGATACTTGGGTCAAAACGATACACAATATTTTTGTCAAAATCAGCTGTAAAAACGTCGCCACTTCTTCTTTCATTGACGCTTTCTACGCTCATTTAATTAGATTTCCCATTGAAGCTGTAGTCCAATATTCTGCAGGACTCTTCCAACCCTTTCCATAAATAAATTCAAGATATTTAGTTAAATTTACAGGCACTCTTAATTCAAAGCCACGGTATTCCTTTATGGTAAACCCATTAAAATATTCAATTGGAGTATAAGTTGTTATTCCATTACCTTCACTAACATAGCCGCTATCTCTCGGTAGTTTAATGCAAATGTCAAAAATTGCAGGCTCCTCTTTCTCAATATTAACTACAGATTTCATCACTATTTTATTTATCTTTTGAGAATCATTGCCAATTCCGTAAGTTTTGTTAATCTCTATATTTGGACTATTTAAAGATAATAGCTCTTTCCATAAAATCTCAATAGCACCATAAGAGATTAATGTGATATCAACATCACCATAATCTGAAAGATTATCCCCTCTATACAAAGCAAGCAATGAAGAGTAATCAAACCAATAGTCAATTTCACAACTAGTAAAGATTTTCAATATAATTTCAATCATCTCAATCGTTGATCTTTCCCTGTTAAGATTTTCATTTTCTAAGGTCTGAATCTCAGACTTCTTTAAAACCCTAATTTTATATTTTGGAATTTTTAAATCATTTTCAAGCTGTTGTACTTGATCTTGTATTGAGCGTCCTGCTATTAAAACTTGATCGAACTCCATATCTATCAATTTATTTGGGGAAAGAATTGGTATTTTG
>Ga0257123_1001281_pt1 | contig 15662 bp, 10 predicted proteins | sample SI106_135metaG_FD_190185 | JGI IMG/M metagenome (GOLD analysis project Ga0257123, IMG submission 190185) | Marine microbial communities from Saanich Inlet, British Columbia, Canada - SI106_135 | ecosystem: Environmental > Aquatic > Marine > Inlet | place: Canada: British Columbia | collected...
TGCGTTACTTCTATTTCAAATACTTTATTATTAGCCAGTAAATAGATTTTTTTGTTATTTTCATCGATTGTAAAGTCTTTGATATCTGTAAAATCTTCGCTGTAATATTGAATAATTAACTCTCCTTTTTTATCAATAACCGCAACCTTTTTCCCGGCTACATCTAAAATATAAAGATAATCTGACTCACTGTTAGTCCATATTTTTTCCGGTCCCGTTAATAAAGAGCTTTGATTGCTAAAATTGAAGCTTCTTTTTTTGCCTTTAAATAAATTTATTATGGTTCCATCTATGTTCAAGATATAGATCGATCCGTCGATAGCCATTGAAGATGATTTTTTAAGATCAACATCTTCGTTTAACCAAGATTTTCCAACTGAAAAATTTTCTCCTGATGGAAGATGTTTGTATATTTGGTTGTTAGCTTTATCAAGAGTATATAGCTTATCTCCGTACATAGTAACCGCGGCCAAAGATACTTCCCCTTCTCTAAATTTAATATCCAGCGGAAAAAATTTATTATCTTTTTTGTTGAATTTCGAGAGATTATTATTTTCATGAAGAACTACGAAAGTGTCTTTGTTGCTGGCAATTGAAATTGGCAAAGGCAAATTAATATCAGCACGATCTATTTTATTTATAGATAGGTCGCTTAAATTTAACTTTGAAAAAATATTGTTTTGATTTAAAGAATATATAAAATCCTCACTTTGAACAATATTTGAAATTTGAGAACCGTTTATTTTTGAATAGTCAGCCAGCTCTCTGGGAGAGATTATTTCTTCTATTAGTTTAGTTTTAAAAGATAATTTTTTAATTTGTTCTTTTATCTCTTTTAATTTTGTTTTTTGTTCTTCAGAGTCTTGCGGTAACTTATTAATTAAATTTTCCAGACTAAGTAAAATAGCGCTTGATTTGCTTGGATCACTGTAAATCAAGCTTGATTCCAGCTCTATTTTTTTCTCGTCAATTTGAGTAAGCAATGTTTGGTAGAGCTTAAAATTTTCTTGTTTTATTTTTTCATTTTTAACCTGAACAATGCTACCAATAAAAAATATTACTAAAACAATAGAGCAAACTAAAAGTGTTTTTCTAAGCCAAGGCAGGCTTTTGTAATTTTTTGGCAAAGCAATAATTTTTTTTAGTATATTTTTAATTATTTCCTTGGTTTTTTTAAAAATTTTCCCGCTCAAAATAAACTTTATTATCTGTAATAACCTTACAAGAAAAAATTTCATTATTTTTACAGTTTTAGTCAAAAAACGCAGTTTACTTTTTTGTTGAGTAGCTTTTTCTTTTTTATCAGCATACTGAAATACAGTAATATTTTCTTCTTTCTTCTTCTGCTCTTTTTTCTCCCCCTTTTCTTCAACTATATTTGTTGATGGAAGTACTTTAATAATTACTCCTCCAAAAATTTGTTCATCATTTGTTTCCAGAAGTAAGCTTTCCGTTTGTTTCGCAGCCTTACTTACATTTAATTTTCCAACTACTTCTTTTAATTTATCCAGGTTTAAATAATCCAAAACATTTTCAGTACAAAATACAAGAGAGCTGTTAACTTTGATTTTTCCGTTGATTATGTTGGAAAAGATTTTTGTAGGTTTTATTTTTCCGTCTTCGTCGGTTGAGTCTTTGATTTGGGCTATATTGTCTTTATTGTTTTTAGTTTGATATATTAAGACAGATTCCAGTGCTCCTATTTGAGAAAAATATAAGTGATATTTTAAGCCGGAGTTATCAAGAGACATAACCCCGATGCTTAGATTTATTTCTTCAAGATTTATCGATATTTGTTTTTCTTCTAATAAGTTTTGAAAATTATAGTTAAGATTATACAAAAAACCCTCAAAAGATTTTTCTGTTTCTCTACTGTTTAATTTCAGGAAGATAGAGTTGTAGTATTTGTTTATTTGTTGATCCAGAAAATTAATAAGCTCATTATTTTCGTTATTTTTCTTGCAGTTAATCACAGCAAAAATTTTTCCTTTCAAAGTATTTACTTCGTTTTCGCTTTGAGGAATGATGATTTTGCAAATATTTTCTTCTTTTGGATAAGTTACAAGGAATTTTTTTGTTTTAATCATAAAAAACAGACTTGTTATATATTGCTATTATATAAAAGTATTGCGTTTAAGTATTTTTTATATTATAATTATACTATAAAAAATATAAAATTCAAAATTTTATTCATGATTCATGATTTTATTTTATGCTTGAGCAATTATTCGGTTCAAAAATTAGGGTAAAGCTTTTACGGTTATTTTTAGCTAACCCGGAGAAAAGTTATTATATTCGGGAGCTTACCAGGCTGCTTGATTCCCAGATTAACTCTATTAGAAGAGAGATTGATAATTTGGCTTCTTTTGGTATTTTAGAAAAAGCTGAAAAAAAATCAAATAAAAAATATTTTCAAGCGAACACAAATTTTGTTCTTTATCCCGAAGTTCGATCTTTAATTTTAAAATCGCACTTACTTATTAAAAAAGGACTTGTTAAAAAAATTGTAAAGTCAGGAAATATTTGTTATTTAGTGCTAACCGGAATTTTTGTTAACTGTCCAAATTCACCGGTAGATATATTAATTATTGGAAAAATTAATAAAAGCAAAATACAAAAAATTATAGAAAATTTCGAAAAAGAATTAAATAGAAATATTAACTATACTCTAATGCCTAAAACAGAATTTTTATATCGCAAAGATGTTACAGACAAGTTTTTATACGAAATTTTAGATAACCAAAAAATTGTTTTAGTTGATACTTTATGATTTATTTTTTTCAAAAATTAGTTTGGATACCTCTTGTTATTTTGTTTAAGATTTTTCTTAAATTCGAAGTTAAGGGTCAAGAGAATTTTAAGCTTATTAAAAATAAGCAGTATTTTATTGTTGCCAATCATCTTGGGTATTTGGATGCTTTTTTAGTTTCCGGTTCAATACCGTTTTTTCGTTTTTTAAAAGTGAATTTGCGTTATATGATTACGCCGAAGTGGTTTAAACGTTATCCTTTTGTAAAATTTTTAGGAGCTTACCCGGTTTATAGAAAACAAGAGTCTTTAGAAAAAACTTTAGTCAAAACAGAAGAACTTATCAAGAAGGGAAAACATATGTTGATTTTTCCTGAGGGAACTTTTAGAAAGAGCGAAGAAGGTCCAAAACCAAGACAGGGGATTGCATATTTATCCAAGAAATATAATCTGCCGATCATACCAATAGCGTTAAGAGGAAGTGACGGTACTAACGGTGATAATAGGTTTGATATAAAAAGGTTTTTTTCTAGCAAATCCCAAGTAAAAGTAAAAATAGGAGAACCTTTTTATTACCAAGATGTGGCTGAAGAAGGAATGGATAATTTTATGGTTGCGGAAAAAATAATGCAGAGGGTAAGAGAGATGTTATAAGCGTGTAGTTCCATAAAATTGACTAAAGTAAATAAATTTTGTATTGTGCTTTAATACAATCAAAAAATAAAATGAAAAATAATTCACTGATTCAACAATTGAATAAAATAGAAGAAGACGCTGCGAAAAGTATTGAGAGCGTAAATTCCTTAGAAGAATTAAAGCAATTTAAGGTGAAATTTTTGGCACGCAAATCAGAGTTTACAGCTATACTTAGGTCGCTAAAAGATTTGTCAAAAGACGATAGAAAAGAGGTCGGCCAGAAAACCAATGAAATTAAACAGAAAATAAACGAGTCTGTTAAATTACTGGAAAAAAATATTAAAAGTAACAGCCTTGGTGATGAAATAGATATAACGGCTCCGGGAGTTAAGATTGAAGAAGGTCATCTTCATTTGACAACACAAGCTATTCGAGAGATTAAGCGTATTTTTGAGCGGATTGGTTTTTATACTGTTAAATATCCGGAGGTAGAGTGGGATTGGTATGCTTTTGGCGCTTTAAATTTTCCATCAGATCATCCGGCTAGAGATGAATGGGAGACGTTTTTTATTGACAAAGAAGATGTTGATCCAAAATACAAAAAAAGAATTTTAACACCCCATACCTCAGCTGGGCAAGTAAGAGAAATGGAAACAGGAAGAATGCCGATCAGAATGATGAATATTTCAAAGTGTCCAAGAAGGCAACTTGATGTTTCTCATGTTCTTATTCATTATCAATTTGAAGGTTTAGTGATCGACAAAGATATCACGATTGTTCACTTGAAAGGGGTTCTTGATTATTTTGTAAAAGAGTTTTTTGGTCCAAAAAGAAAAGTTAGGATCAGACCTTATCATTTTAGGTTTACAGAGCCGAGCTTTGAGATTGATGTTTCGTGCGGATCGTGTAATGGAAAAGGATGTCGATTATGCAAAGAGGGTTGGTTAGAGATTGGCGGAGCTGGAATGGTTCATCCGAAAGTTTTGGAAAATGGCGGGATTGATCCTGAAGTATATTCCGGTTTTGCTTTTGGCTGGGGGGTGGAAAGAAATAAAATTATGCAAGAAGGTATTAATATTAAAGACATTAGAATTATCTATCAAAACGATATCCGTTTTTTAAAGCAGTTTTAATATATGAATGTATCATTACCATACAATTGGATAAAAGAATATGTAAAAACGAATTTAAGCGCGGAAGAATTCGCTAAAAAGGTTTCTTTATCAGGATCTTCCATAGAACGATGGAACTATAATAAGAAATTGGACGATTATTTATTGGATGTGGAAATTACACCCAATAGACCGGACACAGCTTCAATTCTCGGCACAGCTCGAGAAGCAAGTGCAATATTAAATAAAGAATTTCTTTACAAGGAAGCAAAGATAAGCCAAAAAATTAAAAAGGAAATGTCTTTAAAATTAAAAGTTGAAGATAAAACTCTTTGCCCCAGATATCAGGCCATAGTGATCGATAACGTTAAGATTAAAGAATCTCCAGATTGGCTTAAAAAAAGAATTGAAGCCAGTGGAATGAACTCAATTAATAATGTTGTTGATGCTACTAACTATGTATTACTGGAATATGGTCAACCAACGCATGTTTTTGATTACGATAAAATTGAAGGAAAAATAATTATAATTAGAAAAGCAAAAAACAAAGAGGAAATAACCACTCTTGGGGGGGGTAAATATAAACTAGCACACAGTAATCTAGTAATCGCTGATGCAAAAAATCCTATCGCCATTGCCGGAGTAAAAGGAGGAATCAAGGCAGAGGTAACTAAAAAAACAAAAACAATAGTTATAGAATCAGCAAACTTTGAACCGTATTCAATTCGAAAAACCGCTCGTTTTTTGGATCTTCGGACAGATGCCTCGGCTTTATTTGAAAAAGGATTGAATATTTATTCTACTAACCCGGCCTTGTTAAGAGTAGCACAACTTATTCAAGAGTTGGCTAAAGGAGAAGTTTCTTCAACTGTTTTTGATACTTTGGAAAAAGAAGTTAAATTAAATAAAATAAAATTTAATACAAAATTAATAGAAAAAAAACTGGGAGTTACTATCTCGGATAACGATATTGTGGAAATTTTAGAAAAGCTTGAATTTGTTTGCGAAAAAAAACCCGGTTATATTTCAGTGACAGTCCCTTATTTTAGAACAGAGGATGTTAAAGAAGACTATGATTTAGTGGAAGAGGTGGCCAGGATTTATGGATATCATAAAATCCCAAGCGAACTGCCGAGTGGTGAGATTCCGACTGTAAAACCTTTGGAAAATCTTGTTTGGGAGGATAAAATAAAAGATATTTTAGTTGGAGTGGGCTTTACGGAGACTTTTTCCTATTCAATGATTTCCGATAAGCAACTTGAAATAGCCGGAGTTAGGCCGGAAGATACAATCGAGCTTTTAAATCCGTTAACAGATGATTTTAAATACATGAAAACAGAGATGGCTTCAACAATGATCGATATAGCTTCAAAAAATGAAACATTAACTCCTAAATTAAGATTATTTGAATTAAATAAAGTATATATTCCAACAGGAGAAAAATCATTACCAATAGAGCAAAGCAATTTAGCTCTTCTGGTTAATGGGGATAAAAAAGAAGATGTATTTTATGAGTTAAAAGGTGTTTGGGAATATTTATTAGCAAAAACAAAAATCAACAAAGACGATATTCAATATAAAAAGGATAATATTAAGGATCCTTACCAGGTAGGCTCTTCAACGATAATTTCTTATAAAGAAGAAAAAATCGCCACCTTAGGATTAGTATCAAATAAAGCCAAAGAGCTGGCAGGTATAAAAAAAGAAACCGCTGCTTTAGAGATAAACTTTGACGCTTTATACAAGATAATTAAAAAAGTAGTAGTATCTTATAGTGGTATTCCAAAGTACCCGTCGGTAACAAGAGATTTTGCCTTTGTAGTTGAAAAAAATCAGGAGTGGGCGCAAATAGAAAGTAGAGTTAAAGAAATTTCCAAAGATTTATTTAAAGAATGTGAACTGTTTGATGTTTACAAAGGAAAGGGGATGGCTAGCAACAAAAAAAGTATAGCTTTTCATTTGGTTTTACAATCAAAGAAAAAAACCTTGCTAGATAAAGAAATAAATTTAATAACCGATAAAATAGTAACTAAAATTTCAAAAGAGTTTAATGCTCAACTAAGAGGGTAAATTGAAATAATTTTTTTATGTTAAGAACACACACTTGTGGGGAGTTAAATAAAAAAAATGTTAAAAAGAAAGTAATTTTAACCGGCTGGGTGCACAGGCGCCGTGATCATGGTGGTATTATTTTTATTGATTTGCGTGATAAGTACGGTTTGACACAACTTACTTTTGATCCGGAAGCAAACAAACAAGCTTGGGAAAAAGCTGACAAGCTTAGAAGTGAGTGGGTTATTAAAGTTGAAGGAGAAGTTGTGGCAAGGCCAAAAGATATGATCAATAAGAAAATGAGCACTGGGGAAATTGAGATAGAGTGTTTTGAAATTGAATATTTAAATAAATCCAAAACCCCGCCGTTTGAACTGGATGAAGATAAAGCTCAAGAAGCTAGTGAGCATATTAGATTAAAGTATCGATTTATAGATTTACGTCGCCCGAAAATTCAAGAAATGTTAACAACTAAAGATGCTTTCATGAGTTGTATTAGAAATTATTTTCATAAAAAAGATTTTACAGAGGTTCAAACCCCAATTCTTGCTAACTCTTCTCCGGAAGGGGCTAGAGATTTTTTGGTTCCAAGCAGATATTATCCCGGTAAATTTTATGCTCTTCCGCAAGCGCCGCAGCAGTTTAAACAGCTTTTAATGGTTGGTGGAGTTGATAAGTATTTTCAAATTGCTCCATGTTTTCGGGATGAAGATCCCAGAGTAGACAGGCATTATGGAGAGTTTTATCAATTGGATATGGAGATGAGTTTTGTGGAACAAGAAGATGTCTTTAAAATTATGGAGCCGTTAATGATAGAGCTGACAGATAAATTTAGTAAAAAGAAAATAATAAATTTGGATAAAAATAAACGATTCGTACAGATTCCTTGGCGCGAAGCAATGGAGGTGTATGGATCAGATAAGCCTGATTTACGATTTGATTTAAAGATAAAAAGTGTTACCGGATTAGTAAAAGACTGCGGATTTGGTGTTTTCTCCGGGGCAGTAAAAAATGGTGGAGTAGTCAGAGCTCTTAAGGTGGATGGCGGAGCTAAGTTCAGTAGAAAAGAAATCGATGAATTAACTGAACTCGCTCAAGCTAAAGGAGCTAAAGGTCTTGCTTATATCATTGTAAAAGAAAATAACAAATTACAGTCTCCGATAGTTAAATTTTTAGGCGATGATTTAGCCGAGCAAATTGTCAAAGAAGTAGAGGCGAAAGAAGGAGATATAATTTTCTTTGGAGCAGATAAATGGAGAGTGGTGTGTGAAGCTCTTGGCGTTGTTCGTGATGAATGTGGGAAAAGATTAGGCTTGAAAGATAATAAAAAAGCAGCCTGGGCCTGGGTAGTTGATTTTCCAATGTATGATTATTCAGAGATAGAACAAGGTAGAATTGATTTTTCTCATAATCCATTTTCAATGCCGCAAGGAGGATTAAAAGCCTTAAAAGAACAAGAACCACTTGAGATTTTAGGTTATCAATACGATTTAATTTTAAACGGCTTTGAAGTTTCCTCCGGGGCAATTCGAAATCACAGCCCGGAGATTATGTACGAAGCTTTCAGAATAGCCGGTTACTCTAAAGAAGAAGTGGACGCTGAGTTCGGAGCAATGCTTCGAGCCTTTGAATACGGCGCTCCACCACACGGCGGAAACGCCCCGGGCATCGATAGGATTTTAATGGTCTTAAAAGACTGGCACTCAATCCGCGATATCTACGCCTTCCCAAAAGACGGCCAAGGTCGAGATGTAATGATGGACAGCCCAAGCAAAGTTCATGACAAACAATTAAAAGAGGTAAATATTAAAGTAATGGAGGATTAATTGTGTATGTTAAAAAAAGATAGTCAAAAAAAGCCAGTAAACGCATTCTCTAAAATGGAAGAGGATGTTTTGGCTTTTTGGGAGAAAAATAAAATATTTGAAAAAAGTGTTGAAAGAGAGGCGCCGAAGGGGGATTATGTTTTTTACGATGGACCTCCATTTGCTACCGGTACCCCACATTATGGACATATCGTCGGATCAGTTATGAAAGATGTAATTCCGCGGTATTGGACGATGCAAGGAAAACGAGTAGAAAGAAAATGGGGTTGGGACTGCCATGGTCTGCCGATTGAAAATATTGTGGAAAAAGAATTGGGCTCAAAAAGTAAAAAAGATATTGAAAAAGCAGGAGTCACTAAATTTAACGAACTTTGTAGGTCAAAGGTTTTAAGTTATGTTGATGAATGGGAGAAAGTGATTAAGCGCCTTGGTCGTTGGGCGGATATGGACAATGCTTATAGCACAATGGATTTGGATTATATGGAGTCTATCTGGTGGGTGTTTAAACAACTTTGGGACAAAGACTTAATTTACGAAGGCTATCGTTCAATGCATGTTTGCCCGCGATGTGAAACAACTCTTTCACAGTCAGAGGTAACCGAAGGCTATGCAGATATTAAGGATCTATCAGCAACTGCAAAATTTGAATTACTCGATGAACCCGGAACATATATTTTAGCCTGGACAACTACGCCTTGGACGCTTATCGGAAATGTAGCGTTGGCAGTTGGTAAGGATATTGATTATTTAGAGGTCGAAATTCCAAGTGATTTTAAACCAGAAAAATATGGCATGGAACTTGATGTAAGCCCTGGTAAATATATATTTTCTAAAGAAATAGCCAAGAAAGATAAAAGTAGCGATAATAAATTACATAAGTTGTTGTATTTAGCAGTTAGTGATTTTGTTAAAAATAAAAAGTTTAAAGGTAAAGATTTAATTGGTAAAAAATATAAACCATTATTTGATTATTATTCAAGCGATAAAAAACTGGAAAACAGAGAAAATGGTTGGAAAATTTACTCAGCGGATTTTGTGACTACTGAAGATGGAACCGGAGTAGTACACATCGCTCCGGCTTTTGGTGAGGATGATATGAATTTAGGCAAGGAGTATAGTTTGCCTTTTGTCCAACATTTAACAATGGATGGAAATTTCAAAAGTGAAGTAAAAGATTTCCAAGGGCTTAATGTCAAGCCAAAGGATAATCATATGAGTACCGATATTGAAATTATAAAATATTTGGCTCATAATAATTTATTGTTCCATAAAGAAAAATATGAACACAGTTATCCGCATTGTTGGCGCTGTGATACACCTTTAATCAATTATGCAACTAGCTCTTGGTTTGTAAATGTTACAAAAATCAAAAAAAGAAGCCTAGAAACAGCTAAAGAAATTAATTGGTCGCCAGCTCACATCAAAGAAGGTCGTTTTGGTAACTGGTTAGAAGGTGCTCGCGATTGGTCAATTTCTCGGCAGAGATTTTGGGCATCGGTGATGCCGATTTGGAAGTGTAATAAATGTGAAGAAATAAAAGTATTTGGTTCTGTAAAAGAATTGGAAAAAGATAGCAATGAAAAAATTACTGATTTGCATAAACATATCGTAGATAAAATAAAATTTGGATGTGTTAAATGTAATGGAGAGATGACAAGAATCCCGGATGTGCTCGACACTTGGTTTGATAGTGGTTCAATGCCTTACGCACAGATGCATTATCCATTTGAAAATAAAGAAAAGTTTGATAAAAATTTCCCAGCTGAGTTTATTGCTGAGGGACAAGACCAATGCAGGGCTTGGTTTTATTATTTGCATTTAATCGGTACAGCAATTAAAGACGGCCATACTTTTAACAATGTAATTGTAAACGGTATAGTTTTGGCTGAAGATGGCAAAAAAATGGCCAAAAGATTGCAAAATTATCCTGACCCATCGCTTCTTTTTGATCAGTATGGAGCTGATGCTCTTCGTTATTATTTAATGACATCAAATATTGTGCAGGCCGATAACTTGAATTTTTCTGAAGACGGAGTCAAAGAATCTTTTCGTAAAGTCGTAATGATTTTATGGAATGTAGTGAAATTTTATGACTTATTTGAAGGTGAATTAAAAACTAAAAAATGTAAGAGTAAAAATGTTTTAGATAAATGGATTTTAGCAAGACTTGATCAATTGATACAAGAGGTAACAGAAAATATGAACGCTTATCACTTACCGAAATCAACCAGACCAATCGCTGATTTTATCGATGATTTATCAACCTGGTATATCAGAAGATCAAGAGATAGATTTAAGGGGGAGGATGAAAACGATAAACAAGCAGCTTTGGCTACAACAAAATTTGTATTAACAGAACTTTCAAAAATAATGGCGCCATTTACGCCTTTTATTGCCGAGCAAGTTTGGCAAAAGGTGACGGGTAATAATTTTGAAGATGTTGATAAGTCTGTACATTTAGAATCTTTTCCCATTGCAGATAATTTTGATAACGATGAGTTAATTAGGATGGGAACAGTAAGAAAATTAGTTGAGGTAGGTTTAGCAAAAAGAGATGAATACGGAATCAAAATACGTCAGCCTTTAGTATCTTTGATTGTAAAAACTCCAGATCTAGAACTTATAACAATAAAAGATAAAAAAGATTATCTAGATTTATTAAAAGATGAACTTAATGTAAAAAAAATTATATTTAAGAAAGTTGAAAGCGGAATTATTATTGATCTAGACACTAAAATCACCGAGGAATTAAAATTGGAAGGCATTAAGCGAGAGATGGTAAGAGTTATTAATAACATTAGAAAAAATAAAGGCTTTGTAATTCAGGATAATATAAAAGTATATTACGAAACTAAAAGTAAAGACATAAAAAAAGTCCTAACAGATAAAAAGTTGAAACAAGAACTCCTAAAAGATGTTTTAGCTAAAGAAATTATTAAAGGTATAGACAAAGACACTGAAGATACAAAAACAGTAAAAATAAACAAAGACGAAGTCATACTTGCGGTTGTTAAAGTTTAAAATAGTTATACTTAGTTTTAATATCAAACAAGAATTTTTAGTCTATCTTCAAAAATTAAAGAAGGAAAATGACTTAAAAATCGTGGATACTCATGTCCATCATTTTGGTGTTATAGGAGAGGCTCATTATTATGATTAGAGGGAAGAATATGAGGTGGAGCTTCATTTAAAAGAGAATAGATAAAAATAAAATTATAGTACCATGAAATTAAAAATTAAAATTTTAAATGATTCTGGGCATTTAACTTTTTTAGAAGAAAAAGTCAAAAGAGTTGTTAATAATGTTGAAAAAAAACTCAAAACTTTATTTTCTTTTAAGGAAATTAATATTACTTTTAAAGAAGCTGAGAATCCGGAACTATTAAAAGACTTAAGCGGAATAGGGGCTTATTGTCCTGCTGGTAATTTTATTCAAATAAGTTTTGATATTAATCAAAAAATTTTTGAAAAAAATATTGAAAAAGCATTATGGCATGAATTACATCATGCTTTGCGTAGACAAGCAGGAATAGAGATTGACAAGTCATCTTTTTTAGAAAGCGTGTTTAGTGAGGGTTTGGCTGATTTTTTTGTTTATCAAATGACAGGAGAATTATCGGAATGGATTACGCCGATTAAAAAAGAAGAATTTAATTTCTTATTAGAAAAATTTAAAAAAATAGCTCATAAAAAATTTAATGAACAAGATTACGAAATTTGGTTTTTAAAGGGTTCGGAAAAAGAAAATATTCCTAAGTGGGCTGGTTATGTTTTAGGCTTCAAGATTGTGAAAAATTTTTTAGAAACAAATACAGATTATTCATTAAAAATTTTGACTAGCACTTCAGTTGATCAAATAAATTTAAAATTATAAAAAAGCGGTCAGTTTATCTAAACTGACCGCAACCATATTGGGGTACTTCATATGATTATCCATAAAAATATTTTTTAAAAGCGGTTATCCCGTAAGGATCCGCACCGTTAACATCTTGGCTGAAAATCATTGCCCGTGCTTGGCATTCTCTTAATCCTTTCTGTTGAAAATCAATAAACACTGGATGATTTTTCCAATCATCAAGAAAATTATCACTAAATTCGGGCAATTTTATGGCATCATAGAATCCAGTTGCGACCAGAGATGGACAAGTAATCATTCTTCCTCGAACATCAATTACTAGGCCAGATCGTGTTGCGCGACATTCATTTCGGTCCGGTAGTTCAAACAACTCAGCGATAATAGCTGCATTCGAAAGACCAACTCTATATCCATGATTTTGTCTAAGATCAAGTAATTCTATGATTGTATCAAAAAAATCATGAGGATGAAGAGTGAGCTTTCGATGTTTTTCAGAGAATGGTTTAAACAGATTAAAGTTGCATGGAATTTTCAAGTTATGACAGTAATCCAAAACTTCTCGGTAATTGGTAATATTGAAACTATTTAATGTACATAAGGTTTCAACGGCAATTTTATTTTTCTTAAGTTTTCGAAGTACATCGGAAACTTTTATGAAAACACCATCTCCCCGGATATAGTCATGCACATCGCTGATACCATCCAAGCTCACCAGTAAAGAAAGTCTTTTAAACTTAGATAATTCGGAAACGATATCATCGGTGAGTAGAGTGCTGTTAGTAACAACGTTTACAGTCATGTCGGCATTTTGACAATATTCGATAATAGCCAAAATATCTTTATGGAGAAAAGGTTCGCCACCAATTAGACTAACTTCACAGACACCGGCCTTGGACAAAGTATCAATAATAGATTGAACTTTTGAAAATTTCATAGAAACATTATGATGACCACCATCTTGGATACAATGTTTACATCGCAAGTTACAAGCTGTAGTTATTTCTAACTCCACGCCCAATGGCGCCTTCATCTGTTTTTGATCGATAACTGCAAAACCATCAGGTAGCATTTCTTTATCAAGAGCCGTTAAAAAATCAATAGCGTCTTTTCTAACTTCTGATAACGGTATGTCGTACTGAGTTGAGATTTCGGCAGTGATAGCTTTGATTTTTTTACTCTCATTAAACAGTTGGTTCAAAATTACAGAGCCAATTTTGTTTACTCCAACTAGTCGACGGGAATCCAGAAAATATGCAAGATATTCTCCTTCTTCCTGTCTGATTTTAACTTTCATTTCATTCACCTTTATTGATAACGACATGTCGATCTGTTGACATGTCGTTACCGTTGAGAATTGTATTATCCCAGATCTTTTTTGGCATCTGAAACAACAGTTTTGACCATAGCGATATCTTCCTGTAAGGCATCACTGGATTGCATCACAGCCGGTGAACCTCCACAGCTGGTTAAGCAACAGCCAGCTTCAATTGGTTCAGGCGTGCTTCCACTACTGGTCACCTTGGGTTTCCGGTACTGCTTTTGGGTTTTCATAATAACACCTCCGTGTTGTTATGTGCTGATTTGAAAGTTATATTCACCATGAATATTTTCCTTTTTCTTCAGCTTTTTGTAAGTAGGACTCAATATCTCTTTCGGAAATAATCTTATAGTTATCGATAGAAAATATATGAGTCGGGTTAAATTTTCTCAGAAAGTATCGATCGTGCGAAACCAAAATAATTGTACCAGAGAATTCTTTAATTGATTTTTCCACGGCGATCAAAGCTTCCAGGTCAAGATGATTGGTTGGTTCATCCAATAATAGAACATTTACAGATAAGGCAGAGAAAGTGGCCAATAGAATCCTAGCCCTTTCACCAGGAGAAAAATTACAGATTTGTTTCTGAACATCATCGGCTTTGAATCCAAATTTTTTTATCAAATGATAAGTCTCTTGGATAGAAAGTTCACATTTTTCCGATAAGAAATCAAGCAGTTTTTTGTTCAAGGGTAAATTTTGATGCTCTTGAGCTAAATTTCCAATAATTAGACCATTGCCAATTTTTTTTCTACCGAACAAAAGGTTATTTTCTCCTGATATTGTTTTAATGATTGTTGACTTTCCAGCACCGTTAGATCCTAAAAACACAACTCTACTTCCAAAAGGAATGTTTAGAGAAAATTTCTTTAATTGAAAAAAATCTCTGTAACCAACTATTGCTTCAAAAAAAGAAATATCAGTTGTTCCGATTGGCTTGTAATCATTAATCGTGATTTTAAACAAATCACGAGATATTGGTTCTGACACCTTGGTCGTCCCATCAATTCTTTTCTGTAAAGCTTTAACAGTTGACCCAGAACGAGCAGCTCTATCTCTTTTAAACCCACGATTATACTTGTCATTGTCTCGACCTTTGAATTTTGAACCTTTTTTAGCAGCACGTCTCTTGTTATCAGCAGCCTTAGATAATCGAGCTAATTCTTTTTGCTGTTGGTTAAAATCAGATAACTGACGCTCGTATTCTTTTTCTTTGCGTTGCAAATATTCAGAATACCGACCATTGGTAATTGTCAATTTTCTTGTTTGCCAGTTTAATTCAAAAATTTTATTAACGATATTATCCAGAAATACTCTATCGTGTGAAACAATCAAGCAAGTAGATAGACTTTGCTTTAAGAAGTTTTCTAGCCAGACAAGAGCAGCAATATCAAGATTATTGGTTGGTTCATCTAATAACAAGATATTTGGGTCTACTAATAAAATCTTCGCTAAAAAAACTTTGCTTTTTTGTCCCGAACTAAGTTGTTGCAAATATGTATTTAGTTCAACTTCTGATAAATCTAGACCGTTCAAGATTCGTTCCATTTTGTAATCAGCGATATTGTTTTCGTCTGAAGATAGATACTGACGAACATTTTGTTCAGAAGCTATTCTTGTATCTTGCGGAACGTAGCCAATGGTAACCCCTTTTCTGAATTGAACCTTACCTCCATCACCTTTCATTTCGTTTGATAAAATTTTCAGTAAAGTTGTTTTACCGGTCCCATTATAACCGACTAACCCAACCTTCTGACCAGCATTCAAAACAAAAGAAATATCGTTTAGAATGATATTGCCGTCATATTCTTTGCGTAGATCAGTTACTTTTAATTCCATAGCCTCACCTCTGTATTAATAATTTTCTCATATGTTAACATGTCAAAGAACGAAACAAAAAATAACCAAAAGTTATTTTGTTAAATTATGCATCAATTTTTTGTGAAAGTCAACACCTATATTGTCGTTAAGCTAGAATGTTTAGTGTGGCGTAAAAGTATATTCTAGTGTTTAAATTAGTTTTAAAAATAAATTTTTTAACTAGTTTTTGTTTAATTTTACAAAAATTTATTAATTTTTTGCCTAAATTAAAGTTTTTTGGTATGATAATAACA
>Ga0257123_1001292_pt1 | contig 15526 bp, 13 predicted proteins | sample SI106_135metaG_FD_190185 | JGI IMG/M metagenome (GOLD analysis project Ga0257123, IMG submission 190185) | Marine microbial communities from Saanich Inlet, British Columbia, Canada - SI106_135 | ecosystem: Environmental > Aquatic > Marine > Inlet | place: Canada: British Columbia | collected...
TTTTCTAACATAAATGTCGAAGGTTTTGCACATTCTCCAGGATAATCACCACTAATTTCAATAGCATCTACATACTTGCGAATTCCTAACAAGTCAATCTTGTTATTCTGCACCCTAACGTTTCCATTGGTTACTATACCAATTTTATTATTCCCTTGCATTTGAGATAGCGTTGATTTTACATCTGAAAAACAGGTGAGGGTTTTATCTGAAAATCTATATATGGGAACCAGTTCCTTAACTATATAATTTTCATTGAGTTGAATATCATCAAAATATTCAGACAAGTAATTAAATATTCTCAACCTTGATTTATTAAAGAATATATCTTCCAGAGCTTTATATATGTCATTTATTGAATGTTTTGACCTAAGAGCACTATAATCAGTGTGTAATTTTCTTGATACAGCACAAAAACCTTGCCGAATAAATGACCATTCGGAGTATAAGGTATCGTCCAAATCAAAAATTACAGCCTTAATCATTTACAAGTTCTTTTTCGTTAAGATAAACTGCGTTATCATAACGAAGCATATAGCAACCAGTTTTAGCATTCATGTTTTGTATAAGTTCATTGCCATACATATTTATAATTGAGCGAGGAAAATTACAACCAGCATAATATGATAAAGGGTATCCACCTCCAAATCTGGCGTTAACCTCAGAGAATTTTGGACCTTCCGTGCTTAAGAAACATTGAATATTTATCACGCCCACCACTCTACTGGAGCGTAGGAACATTTTAATATATTTATCAATTTGCTTGTAATTAACGATTTTTGAACGTTCAACCTCTCCTGCACGAACTTTTATTCTCTGACGTTGTGAAATAGCACGTATATTACCTTCAAGATCAACAAACACGTCTGAAGTAATCTCTTCGCCTTCTACAAATGCTTCAATTACAAATTCATCTTTAACCTTTTTATTTCCTATCTTATTAGTAATCATCTCTAAATCAGACTGGTTATCTGCAATGCTAATTTTCATGCTCGCAGACCCTTTAATAGGCTTTATTACCACTGGATATGTTTTATCTCTTGATTCCAAATCGTATTGAAGTGGTGCAGGAATATTTGATTCCCTAAATGCTTCGTTGGTTTTCTTCTTGTTTCTGAAGATATCAATATGTCCAGGATCAGAGATCATAACCCTTATACCGTCAGACTGCATTCTTTTGTAATTAGCAGAATAATAATCTAACTCATAGTCAAGCAATGGTATAACTAAATCTACTTCTTCTTTTTCACAAATATCCTTAAAAATCTTATAAAATTTATTAGATTTAAAGTTTGGTAGTATATACGGCTTGTCTGCTATATAAAGAGCTGGAGCGGCATTACATATGTCCCCAACAATAATCTTACCAGAATATGCACTAACCTCCTTTTTAAATAAATTTATTAATTCTACCCTACGCCCACCTGCTGGAAAAAAAATATTCATTTGTATCTAAATGTAAACATGTCCCTATTAACAGTAACCTCGGATTTATAAAAACCTGATGTAACACAATGATTTTGAAGACTCATCTGAAATAAATTTTTAAGAATTCAATTTACCACGACTCTATTATTCTTTATATCGATGTATGTCTGAAATTATTAGAGTGAACAAATAACAAGATGAATGTTTGTTAAATTATCTGACACTTTGTGCAGACCTTAATATTCCATATTTTTTTATTGCTCTGAATTTCTCAAGCAACCATACATCTGGAATTTCACTATATATTCTAGCACCTAAGTATGTTTCTGCATTGGGAAAGTCAGGCTTTACATAATCAGTATCTTTCTCTTTTAGAAAACGAAAGACCTCTCTTCCAAAATATTGTAATAGTTCAATATTCATAACATTAAGCGTGTCTTTTGTGTCGAAATACAGATCTCTAATACCCATCATACCTGTTGAAGTGAGTAATCTATACGCTATTACGTTAAGCCTTAAACATTCAAGCATATCTTTTCGCGGTAGCGTAGGTGTAGCATAAACAAAATGAGAATTATCTCTATTGTCATTTATTAGATCTTCACTCTTGCAAATTTCTATTAAGTCAGTTCCAGGAAGCATCCTCAAGAGGGCGAGACTTAAAAGATTTGTCCCATATCTCATCTTTTCAGTTATATATTCAAGTGTCTTAAAATAGCTCTCTTTTGTTTCACGTGGAAGCCCTAAAATTATGTCTGACTTTATAACAACGCCCTCTTCTTGTAATAAGCGAAAAGCTTTATCAAAGAAACGCACAGGGATTTTTCTTTTAATCACAGCTAAAGCTTCCTGATTAATTGTCTGAATACCCATGCCAACCATTACTCTGTTTTCTGCAGACAAACGGATATATTGCCCGAAAAGATGCGCGACTTCCTCATCCACAAATTGTGGCAAAATCTCAAAGAACAGGTCCATTCTTATTTCCAATTCTATTAGACCTTTCAATATTTTCTTAGCATACTTTTTGTTAGACAGGAAATTAGCATCTACAATTCGTCCTTGCCTAATGCCTTTTTTAAACACGTATTCTAATTCCTTAACAACTACATCTGCATCTCTATACCTAATCACCGAAAAATTTTTATGATAGAAGCAATAAGCACATTTAAAGTTACAACCACGTTGGGTTTCAATATTCGCACGAATGCCATCCCTCGTTAAAACCTCATCAGAAATGTATCCTTCAAGATATGGAGAAGGCAATTGATCTATATTCTCAAGTACTTCGGCTTCAACGTTACAATATACTTTTCCTCCTTTTTTATATGCAAGTCCTTTAATATTCTTGATTTCATCTTCACTCCTTCTAAGAGTTTGAAAATTTAATAATGCAAGCAGTGGCAATTCACCTTCTCCAAAAATAAAATAATCAACCGCATACTTGTCAAACACACCACTTACAATGTCTTCTGCCGCTATCTCCGGTCCACCTAATATAACTATTGTATTTTCATGCATTTGTTTTAATTTACTTGAGATTAACCTAATCGCATCCATATTCCAGACATAGCATGAAAAACCAACAATATCTGGTTGCGTCTCTTCTATATCACACAAAATTGATTCAGCTTCCTCTTCAATACGAGATGGAGGAATATAGCCATATTGTTGTACAACGATATCTATGTGCTTATTAATATCATTACTTTGACAAAGATAACATTTTAGTACATAAGGAGATAGCAAGAAGTCATTTGGAGTACCCGCTATACCAATTAACATCATTTTGTTTCTTAGATTAGATACCATTATTTTAAAAAATGCAGCAGAATACTAAGGTAGGATCGTATATCTTTCTCTGTTTGTCTTCATCACGAGCTATTTAGTTTTTGAAAGCCAAAAAAGTCTTTATTATTAATTTCGTCGAAAGCAAGTATGCTTTCTTGCAGCATTCTGGGTAAGAATATTTCAATTCAATTTTAGTTGGTTTGGAAATATCAAAATCAAATGATAATAAATAAACAAGAAAATATGGGTTTTTATTAAGGTAGCTTCACAAACATCACCTTTTACTAGACAGGCTTCATCGCATATAACACTTCAGGACCTACCAATAGAAATCTTTTCAGTCAATTGCATTGTCTTGTATGAAGCAGCCAGATCCTGTCCCGGCCATGGAAGGTCTCCATTAACAACCATTTCTCCAAAGGCCTTCATCTGTTCATAAAATCCCGGCTTGTATTTTTGGTCAACCTCGTCTGGTGTTATTTCATGTATTTTAAATTGTTTATCTGTCCACGTACCATTTTCCAATGGTTTAAATTCTACGGTTACACCGTCACCGTATAACACGACACTCCATCCTCCAGGAGAATACCAATGAGCATTATAACGACCAATAGTATCAGAATCTAAATCCATGATAGCAGCAAATTGATCACCATTATTTTCAATATAGCTGTGTGCCACAGCATGAATATTCGATGGTTCTCCACCAAAAAACCTTAATAAATCTATTGTATGTGTAGAATTTGCATATATCCAGCTGGCACATTTAGTATCATTTAAACGGTCTTTTATCTTCCAAAACCGCTCATGACCATCAACCGATACGCCTAACAATGACCCTTTATCCCGTATCAGGTCAAGACCCTTCCGAAAAACAGAGTAATACCTCCGATTGAAACCAACCATGGTTTGTACGGAATGCGCTTGGGCCAGCGCTGCCAGGGCCTTCGTTTCATCTGGAATTAAGCCCGGAGGTTTTTCAAGGAATAACGGAAGTTTGTACGGTAAGAGAGTGGTTACCATCTGGAATGTTTGCTCTACAGACACTAGCACCATCAATGCGTCTGGTCGGACCTCTTTTATAAGTGATTCCACATCTTTTGAACAGACAGGAATTTCATATTCCTGCGCTATATGTTCAGCCTTACTCCTTGTTCTCGACGTAATACCGACTGCCTCAATCCAACCTATGTCCGCAATAACATCAAGATGCTTTCTGGTTATCGCGCCTGCTCCAATTAATCCAATCCTGACTTTCGACACTATATGTTATTTAATCTAAACTAATTGCTAAACTCTTTATACACCCTATCTAACAATGTTTCCATTCGCATGCTGGTAATCATCCACACTACCAATATCCAACCAATATTCGTGAATAGGAAAAGCAGCCGTATTTTGATTTCCATCAATAACCTTACTAAATAAATCAGTCATATCCAGAGGCTTATTCTCAGACAGGAACTCTAGTACCTTAGGGTCTAGAACATAAACACCCGCATTTACAAAAAACTTATGGACAGGTTTTTCATCAATTTTCTCAATTGCACCATCATTAACCCCCACAACGCCATAGGGAACAGCAAATTCATACTCCTTTACACACATTGTAGCAACAGACCTGTATTCCAAATGAAAATTGATTAAATCTTGAAAGTTTAAGTCAGTTACCAAATCTGCGTTCATTACTATAAATGGTTTTGATGGTATTTCAGGTAGAAGTGAAAGTGAACCAGCAGTTCCCGTTTGCTTCTTTTCCTTCAAATATCTTATTTGAATACCCCATTTAGACCCATCTCCAAAATAATCCTCGATCATTTGAGCTTTATAATTAACTGACAAATAAAACTTTTTAAAACCATAGGAGATGCAGTTGTCAATAATTGTTTCCAGAATTGGTTTTGCACCCACTTTTAACAGAGGTTTAGGCATATCCGTAGTTAACGGCCTTAAACGACTACCCAGCCCACCAGCCATAATAATCATCCAGTTATCCTGACTATCAATCATTAAGTGTTCGTCATAGTACTCTACGTCTATTAACATTCCATCCTCATCAACAACAGGCAAATGCATTAAATGTGTCTTGGTAAATAATTCGTCTATTTCACTTTCACTATCTGTCACTAATACCGTCTTTGGGTTATCGTTCATAATCGCGGTGATAGGCGCTTGATAATCAATATATTTCAAAATACCCTTTCTATAATCACTTTGCGTTACGATTCCCAGCAATTTCCCCTGTCCATTCACAACAAAAACAATACGCATTGAATCTGAATCTAGGACACGCTTTGCATCTTTAACAGTAGCTTCTGGGGACAATAATGATTCCTTCCAACTTTTACTCATCCCAGGTTTTCTCTCATATTTGTTATTACGTATCTAAACGTCTCATCAATTACGCAGTAAGGATTCTTTCTATCCAACAACATTATTTCAATCCTGCTCACTGCGACAATCTCCCAAAATACTTTGCAATATGATTTACAATATATTCAATTTCAGATTGTTTTATATTTACACTGGAAGGAAGACTTATACAGCTCTCATAGGCATCAACTGCTCTTTCTATTTGATAAGATTGGAATCCTGAATACATAGGCAGGGAGTGTATTAACTTCCAGATAGGTCTAGCTTGAATATTTTCTGACAAAAGGTGATCTATCAGTGGTTTTTTATGCTCTTGTGGTACCTTTATTGTAAACAACCAGTAGTTACTCTTTGCCCATTCTGTTTCTCTTAAAAATTCTAATCCCTTAATATTTGCAAGCAATTCTATATAATAGTTGGCGTTCTTCCTTTTCACTTGAACGAAATCATCTATTTTTTCCATTTGCGCAACACCCATAGCAGCCTGTATATTATTAAGCCTATAATTGTATCCGACCTCATCGTGGTCATATTCAAAGGAGTCTCTTTTTGCTTGTGTTGTTAAATGTCTTATCTTATTTGAGAGGTCATCATCATCTGTAACAACCATCCCACCTCCACCGGCAGTAATAATCTTGTTTCCATTGAAAGAAAAACAACCCGCTTTACCAAATGAACCTGTCTTTTCCCCTTTATATTCTGAGCCGAGACTCTCAGTTGCGTCTTCGATTATGTCTATATTATTTTCTACACAAACGTCAAGAAGCATATCCATATCTGTGGGATGCCCAAAGATATGTACCGGTATAACCGCTTTTACTCTTCTATTTGTTTCTTTGTTATAAGCATATCCGTTACTACGCAGTTCGCATTCTTTCCTAATAAAGTCTACAACCTTCTGCACATCAATACACAGGGTATCTGTATTACAATCCATAAAAACTGGATATGCATTACAATAATGAATAACATTTACAGGAGATATAAAAGTAAGCGCAGGTACAAGAACTTCATCGTTCGGCTGTACACCACAGGCAATAAGACTTACATGTAGGGCTGATGTACCATTAACCGTGGCAACTGCGTATTTGGTACCAATATAGCCAGCTAATGCTTCTTCAAAACGAGTTACATATGCACCAACAGTTGAAACCCACCCCGTATCAAGACAATCTTTAATATATTTCCACTCATTACCTGAAATGAGCGGTTCTGATAAGGGAATTAGACCTTTGGATTCAACAGTTGACATAAAAATAATCCTTACAATCCATATTGAAAAATATGTTTCATTTGTTTCAACAAGTAATATTTCTTAATAGTAATCCGAATATTTAATATCAATATATAATTATATATTATAAATTTCACTTTTATATTTCTTCAGGTTATTTTCATCCTTGAACCACTCGATAGTCTTAACAATACCTTCTTTTATTGTTACCTCAGGCTTCCATCCGGTCAGTTGACTCAATAAGCTACTGTCGCAAACCAATCTTTCTACCTCACTATTTTTAGGCCTAAATCGGTGTTCATCAGAAACCACACTGGCACCCACTCCCAAAATATTTATAATCAACTCTGCAAGCTCATTAATAGAAATTTCTGTTCCAGATCCAATATTTACCTCTTTTCCAATGGCTTCGTCACATTTAGCAAGCACGATAAAACCGCTACAGATATCCTTGATGAAATTGAAGTCCCTTGTGGGCGAAAGGTCACCCAACTTGATATTTTTCATACCACTGGCAATCTGGGAAATGATTGTAGGGATAATTGCCCGCGCCGACTGACGAGGACCATAGGTATTGAACGGCCTTGCTATAGTGACAGGCAGCTCGAAGGAATTGTAAAAACTCATCGCCATCGCATCGGCACCAATCTTTGATGCTGAATAAGGCGACTGTGGCTGCTTGGGATGTTTTTCATCAATAGGCACATACTGCGCCGTTCCGTATACTTCCGACGTGGAGGTGTGTATCACCCTGATGTTGCCGTTCTCACGAGCAGCCTGGCAGATATTTAGCGTGCCCTTCACGTTAGTATCCACATAGCTATCCGGAGCCACATAGGAATATGGAATGGCAATCAACGCCGCAAGATGAAAAATCAAGTCGACATTCTTCACAATGTGCTTGCAGAAATGCGGATCACGCACATCGCCGCACACAATTTCAAGGCTCTCCGAGGCCTCAATATCTTCCAGCCATCCCCAGTTGTTGAACGAATTATAGTAAGACAGAGCCCTGACCCTGTAACCCTGACCCTGAAGCATTTCCGTGAGGTGTGACCCAATAAAGCCGTCCGCACCAGTAACTAGGATGTTTTTATACAATGAGTTTATAGAAAACTTTTTAACCGCTGATCACATCAATCAACATTACTAACCTCTCTCTCAGAACATGCATAAGAAGAGAAAGAGGGAATTGGGGTCATAGTTGTCAGAAACGCTGGTCATCAAAGCCATCTTCAACAAAACCGTCATATCTTATCTGAATTTACACATACTGGTTTTTTACTCAGGCACTTTCTAGCCTCCAAGCGCATGTTGCGTATTCAGGAAATCAATAATGACATTTAATTCCGGATATTCAATTTCCTGCTCTTTTTGAGAGCGCAGTAAAGATCTTCTACAAGTTACATGATAGATTTTCTTTAATAATCCATTACAGCCAAACTGCTTAACAATATCTTTTATATATTTAATTAACATATAGACACCTTTTTGCTTACCGGAAGTAGCGAACTTACTTATCCCTAGACCCATGAATCTACGATATGCTGACACAACACATGCACGAAACCCTTCTTCATTAACGCCATACTTATCAATACCGAATCTCGTAAGGCCACCCACAAATCTGCCAAAATCCCCTGACCAAGTTGGAACTAGCATTCGATCAAACATATCGCCATGTTTATTTCTATGTTTTTCAGCAGAACTCTCTATACCAGGATACTGCCGCATCAAATATAAGTAATTTTCACGTTTGACCTTTCCATTAATAGCATTAAAAAACCAATGAAAACATTCCATTAAAAAGAGGTCCTTTAAATTCATTTTTACTAGACTCAAAAAGATTTTTTTTAAAGTGTCCTTTCGTTGAACATCATAAAAGCAAGGATTCACATGTAGAAACGACACATTATTTACCCGTCCCGATGCCGTATCTTCTTTATCAGAGACACTTTTGTCATTAACGTGATGATCCTCAATTTTTCCATACACACCAGAGTCTTCTCCATATTTTTTATCTAGAACAACTCCAAATTGTCCCATTTTACCTCTGCATGAGCTATAAGCCGGATTATTTTGAAGAAAATCAACTGCTCTTTTCAATCCATCTTCTATAAAGAAGTCATCGTTGTCTGCCATGACTACATATGGAGTTTCAACTTTTGACAAGGCATCATCTACCTTCAGATAATAATCATAATATGATTTATCTTTGGGATATCTAAGATAATCATAATTTAAAGATGGATAGTTCTTCTTATCAGACAAATGCCTTTCTATCTCAACATCTTGGCCACCATCGGCAATCAATATCTTAAATGGAAAATTAATATAATTAGCATACGCCATCCATCTCCTGGTAAATCTCGGTTTATCCCAAAGAGTAAGTACAACTGTTAGATAATCATTATAATTCATATATTTTTAATGCCTGTAACGATATTAGTGTTTAATCAAATTGATAGTTTCTTTTATCCCACTATGAATTGTATCTTCAAAACTAAAACCCAACTTCTCAAAACGGTTAGCCAACACGTGATATGACAACTGATTCATAATTTCAGAATCAACCAATTCTATAACTGCTTCAGGAATACATTCTGTTATTCTATCAGTTATATTCTTCACAGTGCTATTGGAAGTAACAATATTATAGATTTCACCATCAAATAAATCTTTTTCAATGACAAATCTTATTGCATTCACAGCATCACTAACACCCAGGTAAGGTCTTTTCTGATCCATAGCAGTTTTCCAAACTGTCAAAGGTTGCCTCATCACGGCTTGCCAGCAAAATTTATTGACAGCCGTGTGGAAACGCATGCCGATGGATGTGCCAAATATAGTCCCAAACCGAAAGGTGACAAATTTTAGACCCTGATTCATTCCCATTTCCTGCAGCATTTGTTCAGACTTGAGCTTGTACTCTGCATAAGGGCTCTGGGGTTTTAACTCCTCGATTGGACAGGTTTCGTCAACAACTTCCGACTGCTGCCCGTACACACTGGTGGTAGATGGGAATAATAATCTGGCTCCATTCTCTATGCATGCCTGTGCTACACGGTTTGTCCCCTGGTAGTTCACCAGTTCAACTTCTTCGCGTCTTTTAAAGCTGGAAGGCGCATCTGTAATAGCAGCCAAATGGATCACAGCATCCATATCTTTGGTAATTGCCATCATATCTGCATCAAGAATATCATTCTCAATGAAAGTAAAATTCACGCCTTCTGGCAAATTAAACAACGAAACATATCGCTGAGTTGACAGATTATCAACCATTCGGACTTCTTCAAACTCACCTGGTTTAATCAAGTGGATTAGTTTGGAACCGATGTGGCCAAGTGCCCCCGTGATGAGAATACGCTTATTCATTTCAAATACTTATCCAATTTATCTTTGTAATAATCATAGGTTAACTTCAGCCCGTCTTCTAAGCCAACCATTGGCACCCAATTCAAAGCCTTTTTTATTTTTTCATTACTGATCACGGCATCACCTATTTCTATCGCTTCTCTTTCTTTAGGCCAGTCAATTAATTGGACTGAACCGCCCATTATTTTACATGTTTGTTGAGCGATATCCTTTACACTGTAATGTTCATCACCTACTGCAAAAAATGCTTCACCAGCGACACTGTCCGCTTCAGCTACTGCAATCAATGCATCCACTGCATCATCCACGTACAACACATTCCTCAACTGTGTACCAGGCTTGTAAACAGTGATGTGTTTCTTCTGCAGAGCAAGACCAACAAAATAATTGTTAAAGGTAAATTCCGGGCTGTGAATGGCGGCTTTTGGTCCAAAAACATTTGGCAGTCTTATAACCGAAGCATTCAAGCTATAAGATTTCACGTACAAAAGAACATACTTCTCCGCCACCATTTTATTTGCGGAATACATATCCGTAGGAAATTCCGGATGATGTTCATCGGCCGGCTGATAGTGGAGCGGCCCTAACTGGGTGGTCGTACCAATATGAATAAATTTGACGCCAATGTTGACCCTCCTAATTGCCTCCAAAATGTTGATCATGCCCCGACTGTTCACGTCCAGGTTCAGCCAGGGTTCACTCATGGAATATGGGTGTGATGTGCTCGCCGCACAGTTAATGATAATATCTTTATCCAGAACCACCTGAATCAGGTGGTCATAGTTGATAATATCCCCGATAACCAGTTCAACATCTTTTTTGAAATGTTCAATGTTGAACAGGTTTCCTCCTGAATTGGGATCCAGGTTATCGTAGATAGTTACATCCATACCCATTTCCAAGCATTTTTTTACAAAATTACTACCAATGAATCCAAGTCCACCTGTTATGAGTACTTTTTTATCGCTTATGTTCATCTAAATTACGAATCCTCAAGAGTCTCTTTGTATAATTAAGTAATTCCCAATGAATGATGCACTAACTGGAGTTTCTGACAGGTTATTTGAGCATTTTATCAATAGAGATAATATATTGAAATTACGATTATTAAGCCACTGTTCAATCACTTTGAGATAGTGCAGGCTGTTTTTGGGATAGATATTCTATGGTTTGATCAATACCTTTAATTAAATTTATCCCAGGTTTACAACCAGTAATATCAATGAATTTTTTTGGATCTGCAACAAAGTTGCGTGATTCAATTGCCGATTGTGAAGTTGGGGAGTCCACATTCACAATTTCAACATCTATACCAGCTTTTCTTTTGACACATTCTGTCACCAAACTAAAGGCCTCTCGTAATGTATAACCCTCACCAGTACCAATAACAAAATGCTGACCGTTTAGAGCCTCAACTCTCTTAGCGGCCATAAGAAAAGCGTTCACTACATCTGTTACGTATATATAGTCACGGAGATTATCACCTTTGCCATACAGGGTGAGATCCTCACCTTGTAATGCTTTTCGTATCATCACATTCAGTATGCCCCGATCCGCACTGCTACTTTTTGGTCCTGGTCCATACACGTTTGCCAAGCGTAGGATCGCCCCCTTGACTATACCTCGCTCCGAGAAGTACTTCAAATAGTTCTCAGCCATTAGTTTATGTAAATCATATGTCGTAACAGGTTTGTCAGGATGAGATTCGTCTACTGGTAATTTTATTGGCATACCTGTTTCTGTAACTGTTCCTGCAAACAAAATAATTGGTTTACAATTATTTCGTTTGCAAGTTTCTAATAGTTGAACCATGGGTAAAACATTAATTTCCAGGTCGTCAACAGATCTTTCGTCGGCTACATACACACTGGTTTGAGCCGCAAAATGAAAAACTATATCTATTCCATCTAATACGTTTTCCCAAACTTCCGATTCACGTATGTCGCATACTATGTCTTCTATTTCTGCCGTGCCTTTCCTCTCTTTAGGCGGTTCCTCCGATTTACCTAATCTAACAATGTGACAATCGATATCTTTTAGCAGGGATGTCAGATTAGATCCTAAATATCCTCTTCCTCCAGTTATCAATATTTTCTTGCCACAATAAAATTTCTCTAGCTCGTTTTTCATTTATCCCAGTTATACCCTATACCAAGATCACTCTTTGAAATTCTTATTTCATCATCAATATTATAAACTCCGGAAGTTACATAAATAATCTGCATTGGCCCTTTCATGCACTTGTAGCCATGCATAACTCCCTGCGGGAAAAAATAAGCTATTGGTTTCATATCATCCGCAACAACAAACTCCATTGTTTCTTTGTATGTGACGGATGTTTTCCGATTATCATAAAGGGCAACTTTGATTTGACCTGAAACCACATAATTCCATTGTGATTGGTACACATGACCATGCCAAGCCTTAATCACTCCTTCATTCACCAAAGAATGACTCAACTGGCCAACCGGAGTATTTTCGAAGAGCTCCGTAAAACGAAATATCTCACGGAAAAAACCTCGGTCATCCTTATGGGTGGTTAATTCAATTATTTTAACACCATCAATCACTGATTGGTCTTATGATAATTATACAAAACGCTTATCACCTGTTCTCAATTAGTTTCTTCACGCCCTGGACACATAGGCAGAAGCAATGTGATACCTTAGGAAATATACTAAGCTTTAGTTTGGAGCATGATATCATTATATCACCTTCACTTCGGGTACATAAGTGATCCATCTACCGCCCTGATCCATAAACTCCTGCTCCTTGGCCATGATTTCCTTTTCATGATTGTAACCAAAAAGTAATGCATAATCCGGATAGTTATTCTTAAATTCTTCATAAGCAACGACAGGAATATGAGCACCGGGACTAAACTTACCCTGTTTAATGGGAGTAGTATCATAAATACAATCCAAATGATCAGTGGTAATACTGCAGTAGTTAATGATAGTGGTGCTCTTGGATGTCGCTGCATAACCGGCAATAGACTTACCCTGAGACTTTATATCATCCAACAAACTCATAAGGTCAGACTGATATTTGCCGCAGTTTTGGCGAAACTTTTCATAGGTCTCGAAGTCCGTCAGTCCTGATACTTGTTCATATTCTAGCTGCTTATAAACATTTTTATGTACCGGCTTTGCACCTTTATGTGCAATCACGTAGCGCATGGATCCACCATGGGTGACCTGTGGCTCTACATTTATTACTTCCATGTCAAACTGATTGAAGAGATATTGGATAGAGTAAACAGAGAAAAGAAATGTATGCTCGTCATAGATCTGGTCATAGGTGGTTTTCTGAATCACATCCCCAAGATATGGATCTTCAAACATGGCTATTCCATCTGGATTGAGCAACGCCTTTATGCCTTCCACAACTGAATTAATATAGGGGATATGGCACATCACGTTGGCCGCCACATAGGCATCTGCCATACCATACTCACTTACTATTCTTTCAGCCAAAGATTTATCTAGAAACTCAACAACGGTATTAATACCATTGTCTATAGCAACCTGGGCTACGTTTGCCGATGGTTCAATACCCAGGTGACGAATGCCTCTGTTTGCAAAATGCTTTAGCATGCTACCATCATTACTGCCAACCTCTACTACAAATGGGTCCTTTGTATCTTTGATATAATCACTCAAAATATGGTTGGCAAACTTTTCAAAATGGAGACCCATAGCTTTCGATGTTCCTGAAAAGAAAGCATAGCTTTCATTGAACATTTGTTCTCGCTCGGGTTGATTCACCAGTTGAAACATTTTACATTGCTGGCAAAAAGCAACTTCCATTTCAAAGAAGTATTCATCTTTGAATTGCTCCTTGGCCAGAAAACCATTGGCTATGGGCATTTGTCCAAAAGACATTAAAAGAGATGTTTCTTTATCACATATATAGCAATTGTGTTTAGACATTAAGCTTTCTCTCTGTTTTTCTCTCTCTCATCTCGTTAATAACCTCAGCCAACTCTCCCTCCATATTGTCAGTTATACGGCAGAAATGCTCGCAATACTCATTCTTAGCTGCTTGTACTTCAGCTGTCATCCACCACTCCATAGGGTTTTGATGAATTTCATTTACTTTCTTAGCACATAATTCAGGAGAATAGTAAAGAATACCGGCATCATGTAGAAGGTCATAATACTCCTTTGCGGAATCTCTTATAGTAAAATATTCAGGATCCCACAGTAACAGGGTAGGTTTATTAACAAAAAAACTTTGCAGAAATGCTGTATAGTTTGTAGTGGCTATCACCAAACGAGAGTCGTAAAACAACCTATAGAAATGCCCTTCATTTTCTCTTGTACTTATCCGTAAATCTGGGAAATCATTCAACACTTCATCGATTTCATTATACGAGAAGAACTTCCATTGAAATCTGTACAATAAAGTACTGTAAAGATTTCTGTCAATACCACGAATCAATCTTTTATTATAATTTATCTGTATCTTATTATACGCTGGCACTTGTCCTTCCAGCAGATTATAGAAATATCTCCTACAAGAACCTCCGACTAAGAGAACATCTCCATTACTGTTATATTTACATCTATTTACCCAATTAGTTTTTGTCATAAAGAAATCTTTCGCATTTTTATTTTCAGATTTCCACCCCCAAGACAAGTATTTATCGCAAAGATCAATTTCCAGCTCTTCATGTGAAATATAATCTTTTGTTCCATATCCCCCGCCGTGCTGAAAAGAAATTAACTTTGCGCCTTCATGTATTTTCTCTGCAACATAAAAACGAATTCCAGTATTAATTTCGACTGGACATCTCAGCATTACAATCTGCACATTAGGAGATTCCATGCTCATTCGATTAGCTATTTCCCTGTTACTTGTATAGCATTCAATATATTCTTTTGGCATATGCATAGGCACCATTACGGATATGAGCTTGATAAAATCATCAGGGTTGGATATCGCATCTAATGATTTTCTTCTACTTTTGTCCGAATAAGCAGTTTTAGTTGAATTATTGCCAGCATTTTGCCTAATCAATGGAGTTAGTTTTTTTTTGTGGTTTAAAATCTTCAACAGCTTTACTGTTTCTCTAAATGATAATTCCGTACTTATAATCTGCAAATAATCATTAGAGCTAAATAAATCATGTAAAGCCGTGTAGCAATTTCGCTTTATTCTAGAAGCAATCCCTTTTAAGTTAAACCCAGTTTTTGCCTTTTCTTCATTATCTAATTTTATATTGTGACTAGCAGTGTCTATCTCTAAAGGAAGATCTAACTGCTTAATTATATCTGAAAAAATAATAAAATTATAGTCGTCACCATTTATCAGATTGTACAC
>Ga0257123_1001328_pt1 | contig 15217 bp, 7 predicted proteins | sample SI106_135metaG_FD_190185 | JGI IMG/M metagenome (GOLD analysis project Ga0257123, IMG submission 190185) | Marine microbial communities from Saanich Inlet, British Columbia, Canada - SI106_135 | ecosystem: Environmental > Aquatic > Marine > Inlet | place: Canada: British Columbia | collected...
AAATCGTAAAACTCTGCAATTTTGTGCAGGCTCTTCGCTCCGTATTATTTGGTCTCCATTCCTTAAAACCGCAAACTTCCTGGCAAAGCCATGAATCGGGACGGCTACCCACCTTTTTCTATGAAAATAACAAACAGACCCTTGCACCAATGGAGAAGAGTCAGGACCTCATCATCATCGTACCTTGTGAAGAGGGAGAAGAAGGGGATTTCGTCGCCAATGATCCACTACTTAGCGAATGGATTGAATGTGATGATGCTGGCGTACCTGCCAACGTCTTAAGCCCTATGAGAGCCAAGGGATTAGAGTTCAATCGAGTAGTGATTTATAAATTTGGTCATCATGCAGACAAATCACTACTTGATCCATTAACTACGGGGAAGAGCCATACTGAAAAGCCGGACCAGGCTATCCCGCTTGAGTACTTTATGAACAAGCTCTATGTTGCCGTCAGCAGAGCAAGAAAGAGTCTCTTTATCGTGGATTCTGAGGAAGGCAAAAATCGACTTTGGGAAACAATTCTTGATTCGGACCTCTCCTATCGAATTTTAAAAACAGCATCTGACGACGGCATCTGGCTAGACTCAGCAATTCCGCTGGATACCGGAAGTCTCACCAACTGGGATGATCAGGAGGATCGCGAAAACTTATTGGATCTTGCACGAAAGTTTGAAAACGAAGGAGAGCGTAAGGAAGACACCTCGCTTCTCCGCAAAGCCTTTATGTACTATCGTAAAGAAGGTCGGCAGACTGACGCTGACAAATGCCAGGGAAGAGCATTGTACCTTGAAGAGAACTATCTTGAAGCCGCAAAGTTTTTTGAAGCTGCGGGTCGCCCGGGTGATGCCATTGATGCATATTGGGCGGCAGAGCAATACACCAGAATCATCAATATAGAAAACGAATTCCCAGGGTTTGCAAATGACCTCAAAGTACAAATTTCTCAAACGTTGACCAGTAATCAGCCCCATAAATTTGCATATTTAGCTGCGCTTTTGAAAGAGGTAATCACGGAATTTGACCCTGAATTGTTTGGAGAACTTGGTATCGACCAGCAAAAGTCTTGGAACATCGCTTTGAAGAAAGTTCTGGTACTGCTGCTAAATTTCAGGGGAAATAGAAATATCATAGTAAAGGAATGGATTCGAATCACAGAGTTGATTGAGACACTAAATGGAAGAGGTTTTACTTTTGAAACAGTCCTGCTTGCAGAGTTTGATTTTCAGTCTAAGCGCTTTGAGGCAGCTGCGCGAAGATGGGATGAAATTGGCAAAACCACAGGTCGTAATTACCAGATAGCAAGGGCTAAATCTACAAATTTTCCCGATAACGTCATCTGGTATTCACGCCTCGGTTGGGAAAAAGATATCACCCGTGAATTCAAACACAACGATGCAAAGGAAGAACTTTCAGAAGCCAATGTATTATTGATATCCAGGGCATTTGAAAACCACAAACAAACTTCGAGATCACTCCGGCTTCTTTTTGACCATGGCTTAATGAACTCCCTTGGTGAATTTCGCAATAGACACCCAAAAAACAAAAATTTGGTTCGCGCCATCACGAAGGCAATGATTGAAATTGCGCTAAAGAAAGGTAATTGGGAACAGGCTATCGAATTGACAAGCGCAAATCCTGCTAACCTGATCAAAGCCATCGCTGATATTAAAAGTCCCATGCATGAACGCTGGAACGAAAGTGTTCTCACTGAGTTTCTCATTACCAATCTTACAAAGACCAATCTACCAAGAGGGATTGATGTGTATGTGGGCGGAATGGCAATGGAGAAGGGTGGTACATACAAGAGCTGTCTTAGATTCTATAAGCACTGGCAAGAAAAGCATAAACGCAGTGTTGTGCAAAGAAGACTGGACTCTCAAAAGGGTCTTAAAGAAAAAAGCATTGAATTCTTCTGCATTATTAGATCGGCAAAGTGCAAATGGAAAAGGGCTGATTATGAACAATCAATGGTAGAGACTATGACCTCAGCGGAAGAAAGAAAACGTAGACTGGCCCGCGTTGAATCCTACCGATCAGATGCTCAATCACAATTTAACTCGCTTGGTTTGATTCGCTATAGAACCATTGATGATATTCCAGATCTACCTGAGATACCTGAAAAAAAGGAACCAAAGAAAAATTCGGCCGTCAAGGTAAAGAGTATCAGCGAAAAGATACAGAAGAAACCAAGTTTACCTTCTTCACCCCAAAACATTGGAAACTATCAGCTTTCTTTCTATCCCAACGTAGTCACTGTAATGGACAGGAAAAAATCAATTGGGGTTACCATTCATATAAATGAAAAGGAACCATTCAAACTCGAAGCTTTTCCAAGCATCATCGAGGTCGAGCATAAGGTTGATGAATCAGGGAATACCTTAACAATTCCTGACTGGGGAATCGAAGTCGATGGAAGTAGAAAATCCCAGGGATCCGTAAAAATCAAAGTCGGGGGAAAGGAACTAAAGATTCCGGTTGATTAACCCTGCCCGCTGATGGCTAATTTCCAATGCCTGTCTATCGTAGACTACTGTTAGTTTTATGCCTTGACCACCGGATCCACATCGAAGATATTCAAGGCGAAACAAATTGTATTTAGACTATATTGACCCCTAAGATCTGGACAGGACATTAAGTTGGAATCCTCCCAAGCCGTTGGTGGGCTTATGGAGGATGAAGATGAGAAGATACCCACCAGAGAGAAAAGGGGCTTAAAATTGTAGTTGGAAGTCAAATCAAAGGATCTATTCGAGCGCTAAAGCTCGATGACCTTACAACCTGATGGGGCTAGCTCTTTGAGCCTTTCATGGTGAGTCCACAAAATCACCTGGCAGGATTTTGAGAGCTCTTTTAAAGCCTCCAGACCGGCTCTGGTCCGCTCATCATCAAAATTGACAAAAATATCATCGGCAAGAAAGGGAATGGGTTCGATTTGTTTACGTAGTGAGGCCTCGACACTGCTCAGTCTAAGAGCCAGGTATAGCTGATCCCTGGTACCATCACTCAGATTGTCCACAGATACAATTCCTCCCTGACTGGATACACATCTGAGAATGGTTCGATCAGAATCATCTAAATCGAGATCATATTTCAAGTAAGCTCCAAGGGTGAGACGATTAAAGTATTCTTCGGCCCGGCTTAAGATGGGATCCTTATATTCACTCTGGTAGGCCTCCATAATCTTTTGTAAAAGCAGCTCAGCCAAGAACTTTTCAATATAACTATCTTTCAGGGTCTCGATCTCAGCCTTGTTTTCCTGAATCCTGAATTCCACTACCGCGGCCCTGACTGTCTCCTCCATTGATCTCATTTCACTTTCAAGAAGGCCCCTTTGTTCAATCAACTCCTCAAAACTTCCGCCCAGCTTCGCCAGATCCCTTTCTTGCGACTCTGTTTTTATCCTTAGTTCTTCGTCAGTATACTTCTCAAATAATTCCTCTATCTGCTGAAGGGTTGGTGCAAGGCGGGTAGACTTTATTTGCTGTTTTAAATGATCCATACTTTGACGCCACTGGCGCGCTTGTGAAGAAAATTCGACCACGCTCGCAAGATCTGCCTCATCCTTCACGCCAGCCTCTTGAAGAAGCACTTGCCACTGCTGTTTAACATCAGATAACTCTCTTTGTTTTTGAGTCAACTGTCGTTTATGCAACTTCTGCATTCTTTCTATCTCTTGAAGCCTGATTAAGTCATTTCTCAGATTGGAGAGGAGTATTTCAAAATACGGCCCGAGAATGGAACTCTCCCTGGTGACGGGAATTTCAGGAATGGAGTCAGAGAGCGAATCGGCCAATTCTGTGAAGCGAGAATGGTGGTTCACTAGCTCTGATTTTGCTTTTTGCATAGAGAGAAGGCTCTCATCATTGGCTTTAAAATCTTCCAATGACTCGAGTAAAATTCCCAGATCCCCGGGCTCGACATCACCCAGGTTTTGTTCCAGAATCTTCTCAATTTCACTTACGATTCGATCCTCTTTTTCTTCAAGTTTCTTTTGTTCCTGAAGATAAGAATCTAATTTCAATTCATCTTCTTTGAGCTTACGCCCGATCTCCTCCATTTTACTCTGGGAAGTGCTCCAGGATTTATAAAGGGATTCGCTCGCAGTGATTAACTTCCTGAGTGATGTTTGAGATTTTGATTTTTCAGGAAAAAAGGGGAGCATCCCCTCCCGAATTCTTTCCATTTTCTGCAGCATGCTGTCCTGATCCAAGGTCAAATCTTCAATCTCTAAAGCGGCCTTTACCAGCTCTCTAAACTCCGCGAGATAGCTATAGGTATCGTTTGGTTGAGGTGCAGTCTCAACCAGCCCTTTCCATAGTTCTGTCAATTGACTTTCAAGAAGCCTTGAATTCTCATTTAATTCTGCTATTTCGGCTTTCAATTCATCCCTGAGTGCTTTCATAGAGCTCAGATTCTGATGATCCAATTCCCATTTCACCTCGGATGGAATCACATTTAGAAGGTAATCTGTAATCTCATCAATTCGTTTCAAAACGATTTTAAAACTGCTAAAGTTGGACGAAGAGATAGACTCTTCCAAAGCCTGGTCTCTCTCCACCCTTGCCAGGTTGAGATCATCGATGGAAAAAAAAGCGCTCAGGTTCCTGTCGTGTTTCAAAACAAGGGCTTTCGCTTCTTGTTCGAGCTTCTCAAGCTTTTCAACCCCGGCTTGCAGCTGCCCGTCCGTTAAGCGCATTTTCTCTAAAAGAGGATCAATTTCGTTTCGGGTTGGCGGTGTGAGTTTCAGTACCTCAGAGGGACTTCTATCTAAGCCAAGGAGCTCCTGGCACGACTTGTGAAACCTAATGCGTAGTTTTTTAAGCCGCCTACTCAATACTTCAAAATCCTCTTCAAGAGAAATTCTAGGCCGTGCAGCATCGAGATGAAACAAAAGTTCCTCGATATCGCCCGGCTTGACTATAGCCGCTGATTGTTCACCGGATTTAAAAGTTTCCTGATTGACCTTACGGATATTTTCATCAGACACCTGGAGATGAATGCGTAACTCCCGCCACTCAACAATTAGCCGATTAAACTTTTTAAATGAATGTTTATCGATTTGTGCTACCAGTTCTTTGAGTTCTTCCTCACTCTGCCCGGATTGATTCACCAGATCCCTGGCATTTTCAATCAGGCTTTGCTCTTTATGAGCAATATCCGCTATTGTTTCAGAGCTTTGCAGTATGTTCTGAGTCAGTCTGACCATTTCTTCAAGCTCTGATGCCGAGTTTTCTAGAATCTTACGACTCTTTTTCAGATCGCGTATTTCATCTTTTTCACTTTCAATAACCTGGTTCAAATCAGAAATATTTTTTCTTAAGTTTTTCAGATCTGTAGATAGCTCAGCCTGTCGTGGGGAAAAATCCTCATCAAGCAGCCTTGCGTTTTCGAAAGTATCCTGCAGTTTTGAGATATCCTGGTATTCAAGGTAAGTTTGCCTCTCTGCCATCATTTTTTGGAATGAGTTTTTCTGCGTTTCCAGTTGGGCTCTTTCTGATTCATTTTCCTTCTTTTTCTCTTCGAGCTCCCTGACGCTATTCTCTAGCTTCTGATATTGGCTCCGACTATTTATGGCCTGTTGTAATTCGGAAATCAATTTCTGATGTACCTTTATTGCCAGATTTAATTGCTGAGTCCTGCCTCGCGAGTTATAGATAGCGGAATAGTCATCCTTAAGCTTCTTTTTGAGGTCCCGAATATCTTTACCCAACCTGGCGGACAGCAGTGTCGGACCAAGCTCTCCCTCATCTTTCAAAAAAGATGTGACACCTTTTTTGAGCCGTTCATGATTGAATCCCCAGGTATCCATGAACTGCTCTCTTTTGAATCCCGCGAGAATTCTTTCAAAGCGTGGATTGTTGACGACTTCGCCCTCGAAGTCTACCAATGGATCCTTGATTTTTTTCACCCGGTACATAGACTCAGTCTCACCATCAGTGTATTCCAGGCGCATCCCGATCTTTAGGCTGCCGTAATCATGGATGAAATTGTCAGGTGTAGATTTGGGAATTCCATAGAAAAAGTCAGTCAAAGCTCGCAAGCTCGATGATTTCCCCGTCTCATTATTACCTGAAATCAATACAAAAGGCGCTGAATCAAAGCGTAGCTCCTGATCAGTAAAGGGGCCGTAGGCAGATAAGAACAGTTGCTCAATCTTCATTTTCTTCTCCACCACTCAGATGAGCGAAAAGGAGTTTACGCGCCTGTTCAATATCAACTGAATCTATTACTGTATCATCCGATTCCTCATCTCTCGGAATCGCTGAAAAAAGACTGGCTAGCCCCTTTGTGGCGTCCGTCAAAAATTCAGGCGTGTTTATAATCCGATCACTCAGTTCCCACCACTCTGGATATTCGTTTTTCTTCAGGAGATCAGGCTTCTGATTGACAGTCTCCAACTCTTCAATTAAAAATTTCTCAAGATGATTGAGGTGGGGAAGCGCATATCTGCATTCCCGCCGGTAGTATTCCTTGTTTTTGATCAAAACATCATAGAGAGGAGAAGGGGCTTTCAATATGACTCGAAAGACATTGATAGAGTTAGCTCCGTTAGCATTGTACAGCTCTACCCGATCTTTTATCACGCCAATCGATTCAACGGCTGAGTCCAATCCCTCAAGTTTAATTTCAAGCTTCTCCCATCGCACCACATTGATGGCTTGATGCCTGACTGAATTGATCTTTCCGGCCTTAACTTCTACTTCAACAAATCCTTTAGCCCCTGTCTCCTTGATATGTCTTCCCTGCAGATTTCCGGGGAAAACAACCCATGGATTCTCGTGCAGAATCATATTTTTATGAACATGGCCAAGAGCCCAATAATCATAATTCTTAGCAACCAGATCTGAGATAGAGCAGGGGGCGTAATTAGCGTGCGGCCCCCCCGACTGATCTGCGTTGGTATGCAGAATCCCGATGTTGAGGTAACCCTTTTTCGCTCCCGGGAATTTTTGGGCCAGATTTTCCATGACTTCTTTCTGACCAAAACTCTGACCATGAAGCGCTACTTCTAAATTGTCAATCAATATGGTTTGCGGTTTATCGGCTGCAAATACATGGGCAAGTTCGGGATGAATCTGAGATTCCCCGAGGATACATTGAGCATCATGGTTTCCATAGACGATAAAAACTTGAATTCCAGTACTTGTCAGTCTCTTGATCTGATGATTAAAGAAAAATCCAACGCTGACATCTTTCCAGGTACCGTCAAAAAGATCGCCGGCAAGGATTAAAAAGGCTGCCCTGGATTCCAAACAATAGTCAATCAGTTGCTTAAAAGCCTCGCGGGTAGCTAGTTGTACTTGCTCCCTCAAAGAATCTTCATACACAGACAGACCCCTCAGTGGGCTGTCGAGATGTAGGTCAGCGGCATGTATGAATTTAAAGTCCATTGTAATGAGCTACTGGAAACAGTCAGATCAGAATTTGGAATTCCTTTTTGATCTTAGAAATCTACAGTTTGTTTTTCAAGACATCTTCATAATCTTTTCAAAGGTTTAAAAAAATCTCAAAGAGAAATTGAAGAAAATGGGGCCAGAGAGTAAGATTTTAGTCACGTTTCAAATTCATTTGCATCAGGCTCTAATTGTAGGACTAACTTTACGGACGCAATGCTATGCCAACTACTAATAATTTGTAGGTACTACTAGGTGCATTTAGGGCGGTTGAATCGGTTGGAATTGACCAACGAATTTAAGCAACCAGTTGTGGGTAACCTGTTTCTTAAACACCATTTAATCAGTCTCTTTCCCAATTTTAAGAATCATAACTACAAAAATACATAGGTGAGCTTAGGATCTCTAACCTACAGCTATAAAGGAGAGCCATGACCATTGAATTAGAATGGCACTATTTCCCCAAAAGGCGATGCGATAAATCTCGTGATCCAGTACAAGATGAGTTTTTCCAGTCTGATCAGGAAGATGAGTCCCAGGTATTCCACTTTGTGAGAGAAGTGCTGCAAAATTCGTTAGATGCACGAAGAGACCCAAATAAGCCAGTTAAAGCTGCTATTCATGTCCGTGATCTATCAAACAAGATAGATATTCTAAATAAGAAATGGTTTGCCAATGCCTGGGATCATATTGAAGCTCCCAACAACGGTCTGAGCGGGGTCTCCCGTAAATCTCTAACAAGCTCAAAAACTTGCAGGTTTCTTCTTATTGAAGACTTTAATACAACTGGTTTGGAAGGGGATATAGAAGAGCATAGATCCTCCTTCTCTGGCGACAATCCCTTCTTCTATTTCTACAGGTCTGAAGGGATGTCTGCCAAACAAAATGAAAAAGGCGGACGCTGGGGGCTTGGAAAGTATGTTTTTCCACGAGCAAGTGCTATTCGAAGCTTTATAGGTTATTCGGTTCGGAAAGATCAGCCCAAAGCTGTGATCATGGGCCAATCGATCTTGAGATATCACGAATTGAAGGGTGTCGAATACAATCCTGACGGATGGTTTTGTAAGGTCCAAAGAGTTGCCTCTGAAGAAATGCCAATGCCAGGTGTCACTCCAACAATCATCAAAGAGTTTTGTGAAGATTTTAATATTCTTAGAAAAAAGCAGACAGGCTTGTCAATTATAGTCCCTTTTGCTGAACAAGTTTTTAATGCGAAATCTCTTCGAAAAGCAGTGGTGGAACAGTTTTTTCTCAGTATTTTGCGTGGTGATTTGGAAGTAGGTATATTTGAAAGGGGGGTCAAACATACAATTACCAAAGATTCTATTGGTAAAGAAGTAACTCAGATTGAAAATCAAAGGTTCAATACTGCTACCTATCTTGAACTCGCACGTGTCTACAATGAGAATCATCAGGTAATCCCTTTAGATACTCTGCAACCAAAAGGAATCGGTTCGTTGACGATTAAAGACGGACAAATCAATGAAACCATGAAATCAAATTATCAAAAAGGAGATATTCTTCACTTCAAAATCCCGGTTGAGTTCGTCATGACTCCGATCAATAAAAAAGTCTCTTCATACTTTCATGTAATATTAAAATCAGATCTGAAATCAGGCGCTTCAAAACCCGTTTTTTTCAGAGGCCACCTTCGAATCAATGATCTGAGCGATACATCATCTCCACATGCCCATGCTCTGGTCATCATTGATGAGATACAGTTGTCCTCAATGCTTGGAGATGCCGAGAATCCGGCGCACAATCGTTGGAGCTCAAACTGTAGTAATTTCCGAGGTAAGTATAAAAACGGACAGCGAGTGATGGCCTTTGTCAGAAAGTGTCCCAGATTAATTCTTGATCAACTTCTACCAGATGAAGGCAAGGAAGATGAATCTGCTCTAAGTCATATCTTTCCCATACTTGATGGCAGTAAATTAGAAACTGAAGATGATCTGGGGCCTGTTACAACTGGCACAGGTTCTACAACACCTACCAAAGTTAATGTCACTAATCAAAAACAAAAACTCCAGATTCAAGAAATAAAAGGAGGATTTAAAGTTGTCTCAGGTGAAGATATACCTCGAAAGAAAGATAGATTTCTCGTCAAAGTTGCCTATAAAGCAAAGGAGAACAGTTTTAGTAAATATAATCTTCTTGATTTCGATTTCATGAACCCAAAGGCTAGCGGTATAAAACTGAATCTGGATGGAGCATCTACATCTGGCTCTCGCTATGGGAACAATAATGTTGAATTCTCAATCGAAAAACCTGATGAAATCTATCTTCAAATTACAGGTTTTGATGAAAACAGAGATTTACTGGTGGATTTGGATGAGGTAGATCAGTGAAAAAAACCTTGAACTACACTGGTCGTAAAGAGATACCCCAAGAATTCATTCATATTAGAGTAGATGCCATAAAGAAACTCGTTGAAATGCAGCCTCTAGAACTTCCGGAGAATCTAAGGAGGGAGCATAAAAAACTTGAGGAGTGTCAAATATATCTCGAAGCTTATATGCAGTCCCATTTTCATCGCGAACATGGAGGCAGCCTGAAGGAGCCTGAGTCGTTGAACTTCTATATTAGCACCTTCCCAGATGACTTGTATTTGTTGAAATTCAGAGTCAAAGTCACAGATGAAAGGACGGGAAGACTGCTGAGGTTAGAGAATCGATTAATTCCTAAAGAGATCATTGAAAAAGATGTGATTCGTAATCGCTCTTTTTTACCTGTACAGCCGGTTAGCATGGATGGAGTTTGGAATCTACGTTACTTTGATGCAACAGAACCACCAGTATTGGAGATAAATCGCAAATTGGGCAACTATCTTGCTTTTGTCCAATCACCTACTTTCGCACACCTCGTAGTTCCTCAAATTCTGCTTCAAGTATTCTTACTGATCATAAATGAGCTTCAGTCTGATGATATAGATCTGGAGGATACCTGGGCAAATGACTGGTTGAATCTTATATCTCCTTACGACTGGCGTACAAATTTTCCTATGCTAAAAGAGAAAAACTATGCAGAAGTTAAGAGTGAGATTGTGTCAAATATCATCGAAGAATTTATTCCATATCTTTCTTCGCTTTCAACAATCTCGGATTACCAGGATTTTATAGTAGTTGAAAGTAAAACCTCTCCTCCCTCAAAGGAAGGTTGAAATTATGTCAGAACGAATCATTGAAATAAAATGTTTCAATCAATTACAAAGTGACAGATACCACCAGTGGCTGGGTGATCTTAAAAAAGAGAAAAGGATTACTTCAGAATTATTGAAAACCAGAAACAAGCTCATAAAAGAAGCTAAGCTTTTTTCAAATTCAACCTACTCGATTACCGACGATCTTGATCTTAAAGTAAAATATAATATGGCACGGTGGCTTTATAGTGTTGTTGAATTGAACAGACTTGAACATGACCAATTTATAGGTACCTGGGAGTACTTGAGTCTAGTCTTCGCAGAAGAAATGCTGAAGGATCAGGGCAAGAACCCTGTAGGGGCAATTGAACGATGGAGTCCCTCTCTACAATGGAATAAATACTACCGTCACCTCCTCGCCGGCCCCTGGAGATTTTATTTTTCCATTTATAGTCGGATGAATTTAGACAATGAAGAAGAAGCAAATCGTATTTTAAAGGCAATATTACAGGGGCCTGTTAGCACTCATGGAGACCTTTTCGAGGCCATTGCGTCACGATTTGAAATTGTTTCAAATCCATCTATCATTGCCTGTATTATGGAATTGGGCTGGGTCGAGAATAAGGAGTCTTTTTACCCTGGATTTATAGTTAAAATTAAAGGTTCTGGACGTCTTCGAAGGCTGATCGATCTCTTCTCTCAACTAGAGTTAACCTATGACCTTGATGCCCTGTCAAAGGAACAGATTTTGGATCTCCTTCCCACACGAGATAAAGAAGTCTTTTATGATCGTAAGAAAACTGCAAAATGAATCCTGATCGAGCCTATAAAATTATTAAATTGACCCTGGAAGGTTTTTATGACCTGGATAGCTCCAGGATCAAAGCAGAGATCCTTAAGTTATCCACTCAGAATAACTGGGATTTTCCTTCTGAAATTCTGGAAGGTTTTGCAAAGAAGTTTGAGCGAACAAACCAGTATCAGATGAAAATTGGTCAGAGCATCTCCACACCCTCTGTTCCATGGCTAGAAGATCATCTAGCATCAATAAACTTCTACTACTGGAATCGCTACAGAGAACTACTAGAAAGAAATCCGAACCTGGGTGAAAAAGTCTGCAAAACCCTTGCCACAGATACTAAAAATATACTTGGGCTATTGGAAAATCCTTTGAAAGAAGGCTCGTGGCTCAAGAAAGGAATGGTTGTAGGTCATGTTCAGGCTGGCAAGACATCTAATTACACAGGAGTAATCACACGAGCAGCAGATGCAGGCTATCGAATCGTTATCGTATTGGCTGGCATTCAAAACAATTTAAGAATGCAGACACAGCAGCGTATTGACGAAGGCTTTATAGGGAAAACACTTAAAGAAATCCTACCCGGGCAGACAAAATTTATTGATACCGAGTTAAGAGAGATTGATTCTGAACGGATGCCTACAGCTAAAACATCTGCTTTGAGTGACTTCAACAAGAATCTGTCTCAGGCTGATCAAACTAGCCTCAATTCACTAAAAGAACCCATGATCCTGGTGATTAAGAAAAATGGTAAGGTCCTTGAAAGTCTTATTTCCTGGTTGAAGGATCTTAATTCCCACAGTGACTCAATAATATATGACCTACCAGCATTGATCATAGATGATGAATCGGATCATGCTTCCGTAAATACAAATAGTTCCGATAGTGACCCCACCAAAATCAATGATTTGATTCGTAAGTTGTTATCACTGTTTGCACAAAGATCTTACATAGGGTACACAGCAACGCCGTTTGCAAACGTATTTATCGATCAGGATAGCGCTGACAGTATGGTAAGAGATGATCTCTTTCCTTCAGACTTTATCTATAGCCTTGATTCTCCTACTAACTATTTTGGACCTGAGCTCCTTTTTAGTGGGGATGGAAACACTGAAATCTTATCCAAGGTTAATGATTACCAGGATTTTCTTCCTTTAGATCATAAACAAAATATTGTTATTGGAGATATACCCCCATCTCTAAAGAAAGCTATCCGATGCTTTTTGCTCAATGAGGTGGTTCGTACCGAGAGAGAGATTGCCCCTTATCATCATACAATGATGGTAAATGTTTCACGGTTCAACCTGGTCCAGCAAAAAGTAAAGACAAAGATAAGGGAGTATGTAGCTAGCTTAGAAAAAAGGCTAGAATTATACGGGCAAGTGGGACTCTCACAGAGCATTGAAGATAGAGATATCTCATCAATCCTGGAAACATGGGACTCTGAGTTTCAGTATATCGATACACCTTTTAACCCTGATTCCTTGATAGAAAAATGTGCTGAGACAATAAAGAATATTAAGGTTTTGCTGGTTAACCAGGGTTCAAGTGATATTTTGGATTATTCTCGATTTAAGAGAGATGGTTTAAAAGTTATTGCCGTTGGTGGTTTAAGTCTATCCAGGGGATTAACTCTCGAGGGTCTATCTATAAGCTATTTTCTTCGTAATTCGAAGATGTACGATACCTTGATGCAAATGTGCAGATGGTTTGGTTACCGGGATACTTACAAAGATCTCTGCAAAGTATTTCTGACTCGATCATCAATTGAGCATTATTGCCACATAACTGAAGTCCTTGAAGAACTCCATTCCGATTTTAATCAGATGGTGAAAGAAAACAAGAAACCCGTAGATTTCGCTTTGAAAGTAAGAAGCCACCCAGCTTCTTTGCTTTTGGTTACAGCCGCAAATAAGATGAAAAGCGCCACAAAGTTTACAATGGGTTCAGATTTTCAGCTCGATGTTATAGAAAACTACAGGGTTCTCTCATCTTCAAAAGATAAATTATATAATCAAAAAATCAATGAAGAGTTAGTAAAAAACCTATTGAAAAGGCATAAACCTCTAGATAGCCCTTTGCGCAATTATCTCTGGCGAGATGTACCTGTAGATTTAATAGACAAGTTTCTATATTCCTATAAGACCGAGGAGAGTATCCGCAAAACTAAGCTAGAAGCAGGCTTACAATACATTAAGGATAGAGAGAATGATGAGTTGCAATTTTGGAATGTTTTGTTAGTAAACAATACTCAGGCAAAATCATCAATCCAAGTCTGTGATATTAAGGTTGGCAAAGGTGTCCGCAGCATTGATCAGAACTATAAATATCCGGAAAAACTATCGCTATCTTCAAAAGCCAGAATTGGTGGAGGGGAAGAAAAGGATGTACTTGAATTTGAAATACAAAAGAAAATTGAGAAGATCTATCTTAAAGACAACCCGGGAAAGTCTGTTCCAGATCGTGAGTATCGAAAACACTTCCAAGTTCCACTTTTTATTCTGTATGTGTTTGATGCAATTGATGAAGATGAAGTTGTTGAAACAGATATCTTTACCTTCCTTATAAGCTTTCCTCCCTCAGATATTCCAGTAAAAGAACAAACATACTATATAAACCAAAACCTGTTGACTAATGTCTTTGGTACCAGGGAACTCGATAATATGGAGGATATCTGATGGAACCTTTACATAATGCGGACCCCTGGTCAGAACTGAAAAGCCCAGATGAAGGAAACTGTACTGTTCAGTATATCGATAACATTGGACAGGCTAAATTTTTTTGGACCCTCCACCCTGGTAATCTAATTGGCTTTTCCATTGAATATACTGAGGAGCTTATCACCAGTCCTGATTGGCCGGAATGGAGAGAGTTAAAGTCATTTTGTGAGCATAAAAATGACTTATTCTTTGTTCATCTCATACTAAATAATCGAGAAAACTGTGACATATTTTTTCATCTCTCCCAGGACTTAATGAATGCAGCTAGATTAAGTGAATCAATCAATGGTTTGATCAACCTGGTCCACAAACGTTTACTTCGGTGGAAGAGTCTTTTTACTGGTGATCGGGTTAGATTACCCGGTTTAAACGAAATTATCGGCCTGATAGGTGAGCTTTTGTTTTTAAAGGAATGGGTACTCAACACTTATGATTACCAGAAATCGTTAGAGATCTGGCAGGGACCTCTACAGAAGTCTCAAGACTTTGTCTTTAATAAGGGTTCCGTAGAGGTTAAATCCATGGTAAAAGGTAAACATGAAACCGTACACATTAGTAGCCTGGAACAGCTTTATTCTGAAGAAGAAAGTTCACTGGTATTATGTATCTATGAATTGATTGCCTCCGACTCACATGATTCTGACCAGACGGTAAACTTATATGATCTTGTCGAGGATTTGATAAAGTCAGTGGAATTAGAAGATATATACCTTGCTGAGTCCTGGAGACAGCATTTGGCCAGGGCTGGTTATGTACCTACTGAGGCTCTCAAGCACCCGGTTTTCCAGATAGGTCGAAATAGATCGTATGAAGTAAGTGATACGTTCCCTTGCATAAAGGAACCACTTCCAGAAGCAGTAGAGCGGGTGAGGTATGAGCTAAGAGTCAGCTTGCTTGATTCTCATATCATTTGTTGGGAATCTTTGAAAGAAATTACAGTTCCGTGATCTATTTTACTGAATTGGGAGTGCAACAGATTTCTTTAGAGCCAACAAAAGGATGGAAACCTAAAACTATCTTCTAGATCTGCTTGAACCTATAAAGCACTTTATGGTGAGATATTGTCAAATCTTGTGTCCTGGCTCAGAGCTAACCTTTCCATTTTTTCCTCAAGCAGCTTCTCTCTGAAGCCACTCTTCTTCCGTAAATCCATCTCTAAAATTCA
>Ga0257123_1001339_pt1 | contig 15110 bp, 13 predicted proteins | sample SI106_135metaG_FD_190185 | JGI IMG/M metagenome (GOLD analysis project Ga0257123, IMG submission 190185) | Marine microbial communities from Saanich Inlet, British Columbia, Canada - SI106_135 | ecosystem: Environmental > Aquatic > Marine > Inlet | place: Canada: British Columbia | collected...
ATCTGATTTACGTGTTGTCTTCATTTGAATCTCCTTATGTTTTTATTATAAGAAAATTCTACTTTTACTGAGTGTTAATTTTTGGGAGGATTACACACCTATATCAAGTGGTGATCCATCAACTTCAATACTACGACACAACCCGCCAACAGAATCTTCTTTATCAATAATAATAAAGTCATCCTCGCCGTTTCTTTTTAATGTAGCCGCAAACGCCAATCCAGATGGACCAGCTCCCAATATAATGTATTTCGAGACTTTTTCATAACTCATTTTACTGCTCCAAAACTTCTTGCAACTTTTTTAAAATTTCTTATATGCGAATACCTCCATTTTTAACACCACTTTATAGTAGAAGTTTGACTATTATCAGTCATATTTACACTATATTTTGCACCGGGAGGTTAAGGCCTATTACAAAATACGTGGTTATTATAAAACATAACCATTTATTGATTATATTTTTTGAAAAATATTATGACTAAAGGTTACATCCGTTAGAATTTTTTAATTTTGCAATAGTTCAAGCGCACTAGTTATGTTTTAAATTATGAGTTACAGTTAGTTTATTTTTACTCAAAATTATTAGTTTAGTTTAATAAGAAACATTAGAATGTTGTGTGTTATTTCTTTCAACTTATTTAACAAAATAAACATATATTGGATCAACTGTGCCTTCATATTTTCCTAATAATTGCAAACCCAATTTATTATAATTTTTGAGTGAATAAAGTGAAAATATAACTTTTCCATTCATATTCGAAAAAAGCTCAATATCAATTCCTGGAGATATAGATCCATCATCTGCCAAACTATTTTTGGATATATACGACATAGACTCTATTATTTTGTTAATATTTTTACCGTCTTTTTTATACTCTGGCGCATATATCTTTTGTACTTTTAATATTTTTCTTACTGGTTCATCATAAAATCTACCATCAAATGCCCTAAAACCATGGTACGGAGCAACACTAGGAGAAAGTCCGATACTCAATGTTCCATATTCAGTAAAATTTTTCACAACTCCTTTATCTAAAAGATCTTTTTTTATCCTATCAAAAGCCTTGATTTCAAAATAATCAACAATTCTAGTAAACTCCAAATGCCTGTGTCTACCATCTGAAACATTTGTATTTTTAATGGAATATCTTCTTTCTAAGTCTGGCGAAGAAAAATAAGATCTAAGATTTGAAAAGCCATCGATATCAAATGTTTCTTGTATCTGGTGCCTTAAACCATAAGAGTATGATAATGAAGTTACAGGAAGTAAAAACAAAACTATCATCGCAAAGAAGTGTATTTTCTTATTATTAATCTTGAAGATAACCTTAAAAGATATTGCACACATAATAGTTATAAATGTTAAAGAAAACGTGTCTATACGTTGTAACTGCAACGGAATACCGAGAAAATAATTTAATAATTGATACTTCATGTCAAATATTTTAAGTGCTGATCCAATAGACACAAAAACAAAAAGCAAAAAAACTATATTAATCTCTTTTGTGTTTCTTGAGATATATTTATTATTTTGCACAAGAGTGTGTGTAAGCGATATCAAAATCGCTATAAAAATTATTGACCATATTAAGACCATTATATTATTATTAATACCTGTAGTATGATGCTGTCCAGGAACATATAACAAGTTATAGCCCCATTCAGATAGAAAACCACTTAAATCAAAGTTAGATAAATCAGGGCGAAACATATAGCTTCTACTAGAGTCAAATTCATATCCAGATAAAAATAAATGATATATTGATCTGTAAACTACAACGACGTAAGTGAATAGCAAAGAAACCATAAGAAAAAATATTCTTCTTGCCGCATCCTGTTTAATAAGAACAAGCCAAAACCATAATAAAAAAAATACAATAAGGTTGGTTAGTCCTCCATAAGGAAAGTAAACAAAAAATGGAGAGCACAATATTAAAACAACACTAAAAAATTGCTTCTTATTGTTTATAACATTGAAAACGGCCCAAATCAATAATGGCATACCAGCTGCACCCAATACTCTAGTGGTTTTATGTGGAAGAAAAGAAAAGAATAATGCTAATGCTAAAATAATAATAATAAAAGGTACAGTACGTTCATTGATAATGTAATCTTTTAAAAGAAAAAAGACACCTATAAATGCAACTATTGATATAAAACTTGCAATAATTGAATGCGCCAGTATTGGTGGTAACAATCTGTGCATTAATTCTGAAAAATTAAACTCACTAAAAGCGAATGCATTTAATGGATAACCATCCAATTCTTTAACCATATAATTCAAATCAAACAATGAATCCGAACTCCTGCCCCAAATTGATTGAAATGCAAACCAATGATCGAGATAGTCATGAGAGTTAGCAACTGCTCTTTCTGCAGGGAAGAATAGAAATATACATAATAAAGAAACTATAAATATCCCAAAATAATATGCATTTTCAATATTAAAGTTGAAAATTTTGAATGAATTATTTCCCATAAAATATCCTTATTAAAGCCATAAAAACTGTTGATATTTTTGACTATTTATTTAAAGAGTGTGAATATAGATTCAACACAGACAAGATAAGTAAATCCACCTGTAGGCTTGAAAACCTACTTAGGATACTTATCATCTGTATTTTTTTTATTTTCCCCATGGGCTATTATCCAAGGTAGAGAGGTTTTTACCTCTACAATATTTAGCTTTGAACATATAAAATTGCTAAATTTTTTCACTGTCCAATGATTAATATGGTCAGGGACATTACCAAAAGTATAAAGGTGATTTAAGGACAAAAGATTAAGTAACCAAAACCAGGGCTCATGTGGAACTGTTAATAAAACTCTTTTTGAGCTAACTCTAGATATTTCATTTAACGCTATACTAGGGTCTTTTATATGCTCTAATACTTCTGAACATATAACCAAATCAAAAGAATTTGTATCAAAAGGAATTGCATAGATATCTTCAACTTGAAATCTTACATCTGAACAACGACTCTTGGCTATTTTAATTGCCTCTGAATTTATATCAATTCCTGTAATATGAGAATCAGGAAACTGCTTAAAAATTCTCTCTGACATATACCCCTCTCCACAACCAACATCCAAAATATTTTTTGGGTTTATTTCATAAATAACACGCAAAATCTTTTTATAAAACATATTCAATAAATATCTTTTTACTGGATTTCGAGTTGAATATTTTTTCTCATTATAAGATTTTTTTATCATAGGGTTAATCCATAAAAATATAAAACTACGTGCTAAATTTTACAAAAAATAACAATATTATTTCATTACTCCAAATCTCTAATAATTTATTGAAATTTATTGTACAAAGAGTCTTAAGAAGATTTCGCCATTTTGTGGTTCAATTTTATACTTTCCTAATCTTAATTTATTGGGGTGTGTGTTACAAGATCCTTATCAATCTCATACAAATCTTTACTTCTTGTTTGATGCACTATTAATTCCCCCAACAAACCAATACCAAAGAAAGAAGCCCCTAATATAATAGTCATTACTCCGAAAATTATAATTGGCATATGTGTGATGAATAAGTGACCTAAAAATACCTTATAAAATATAGCGATAAGTTCTGAAATTAATCCGATAGAAATCATACCTAATGCCATATAACCAAAGAGATGTGACGGCCTATTAGTAAAATCAATAATTAGTTTCATAGTTAAAATATCCAGTAATCCTGTTAAAAATCTAGAATACCCATATTTGCTCTTTCCACTATACCTTAATCGATGATTTACACTTGTTTCCGTAACGCTATACCCTTTACTGGCTAATAATGCAGGTATAAACCTATACAAGTCTCCATACAGGTTCAATTCACTTACCGCCTCTCGTTTCATCACCCTAAAGCCGGAGTCGTTATCCTTAAGGTCAATTGCAAATAATTTTTTATTTATCCAGTTAAATATTTTCGAAGGTAGTACTTTAGATACTGTATCTAATCTGTTCTCTTTCCAGCCAATTACAGCATCATACCTGCCAATTAAGTCTATCATCTTCCCAATCTCACTTGGATCATCCTGTAAATCTGCATCCATAGTTACAATTATGCTTCCGTCTGACTCTTTAAATCCTGCCATATATGCCGCTGATTTTTTATAATTTTTCTTAAATTTAATAACTTTGATACAATCAAATTTTCCTGCAACTTGATTCATTATATTAAATGTGTTATCGCTGCTACCATCATCTACTAACACTATCTCATATGTCACATCCATTTTATTAAGTGACGCTATTACCTCATCACATATTGGAATAATATTGCTCTCTTCATTGTATGCTGGAATAACAACACTGATATCCATAAAAAACCCTATAAAATAAATACTAACTATGTGTTATTTAAATAAACACATAAAATACGTTATTTTGAATATATAACATCAAAAAAACAAGCCCAATTATAACCAAAAAGACAAAACCGGTGATATTTTATATAATAAATGTAAATTTTTTTTATAAAAAATAAATCATCAGATTTCATTTAACCAAGTTTCGACAATAGATACTGTACGTTCTTTCATATACATCTCTGGCAACAAAGATCTATTTTCAAGTTTCTTATTTTTAAGGTCTACTTTTTTCATGGCATGAATAAATTCTTGAGCTCCTTTTGCAATAGTGACATAATCAGAAATTTCTTTAATCCCACCAGATTCCTCTGTAGCTATAACTGGCGTACCACAAGCCAACGACTCTAATGCCGAATTAGGCATACCCTCCCATCGCGATGAAAGTAAAAAAACATCAGCGCCTGCATACCATTGCCAGGGATTGTTACAAAACCCTAAAAATTTAACATTATCTTGAAGGCCAAATATTTCAACTTTTTTTGCCAACTCATTTTTAAGTGCGCCATCGCCTAAAATTGTAAGTGTTGACTTATTATTTTCCATCTCACTAAACCAATAAAGCAATCTATCAAACCCTTTCTGAAATGTCAACCTGCCAGAAGATACATAGCATATTCCACCATTATCAAAACGCTTTGTTGGAAATGCCAATGTGCGTATTTTTTTCACATCCACTGAGTTGGGTAATATTTCAATTACATTACTTTTAACTAAGAAATTAGATTCGAACTCAATCTTCATTCTTACAGAAGTGCAAATTAATTTATCAGCATATTTATATAATGCTTTGTACAGAAATATCATTAATCTTGGGTAGGGATTGTTTAATAAGCTTATTGATGGCATATTCGCCTCTCTGATCCAGATTTTTATCCCCTTAGGCAAGGCCCAACGTATGGACAATATCGCAACATTTATATAACCTAATGTTGAAAAAACTACCTTAGGTTGAAGTTGGTGTATTTTTTTAATCAAAGGAAATATTGATTGCTTAAGAGAGGATTTATTTAAATTATAAATCGGCACACCTTTCGGAACCATTGATAATAATGGGCCACTTTTATCGAATACAATAACTCCAACCAAATAACCACGACTATAAAGATCTATTAATATATTAAGAATTACTCGTTCTGCACCCCCACCTGAGAACCTAGGTAATATAAATAAAATTAAACGCCCTTTATTCAACTTATTAATAAACTACGATAAATAGATAAAATATTATTTAAATGTCGTTCAGGTGAAAAATTAGTCTGTGCAAACTGATATGCATTATCAGATGTACTTGTACCAGGATTGTCCATAATGGTGGAAACTTTATCAAAAAAATCACCTTTAATTGTATGGCTATAGAATGTGCCATTAACCCCATCATCGATAATATTAACGTGACCGCCAGATTTAGCAGCAAGTACTGGTGTATTCTGAAGCATAGCTTCAACAATAGTTCTACCAAATGCATCTGTAATACTTGGTGCAACAAGCAAGTCAAGAGAGGCAATTATTTTATCTGTATTGTTTAAAAAACCAGTAAATATCACATGATTATCTATACCCAAATCTCGGGAATATGTTTTTAATTTATTTACATATTCCTCTGTACCTGCGCCAACAACAACTAAATAAATATTTTTATTTAACTTTTGGTAAATATTGTATATATTTTTTATTACAAAATCTATATTTTTATAATCAACAACTCTTCCAACACATCCCAATAAAAAACAATTATTTGGAATTCTGTATTTTTCAAAAACATAATTTCTTGCTATGTTTTTATCCAACAAAGAAGAAATGTTAAAAGGATTGTGTACCACTCCCTTCTTATGACAAGGTATATTTTTTGGTGCGCTCTGCATAACCACACCTGAAATTGCAACAAAATTATTGCATAAATATCGAATTAATAGCCAAAATTTTGAACTACTAAGCAATGTTCTTTGGTGCCAAACAAAACCTTCTGAAAAAACCATTGCAGGTAAAGACCATGATAAATTAACCCTTAAGTCATTTCCATGAACAATATCAATTTTATTTTTTTTAATAAACAAGCCAAAACGAAAAAAATTAGTCAACATCCCAATAATAATAGACAGTTTATTTGGAGATGTTCCAGCAAGAGTAGATGTCTTTATAACAGAAAACGGTATATTTCTATATTGTAGATACTGTGATAATTGCTTATTATCCTCATGAAGTACAATGACTGCAGAAATATTTGCATCTATCAATAACAAGTAAAGCTCTAATGAAGATATATGACTACCTCCTACAGAGTCACCAACAAATGGAAATAATATTTTCAAAAGACAATCTTAATTATTTAAATTCATACTTTGCTCCTTTAACTACGATGTGTAGTTAGGATTATGATAGATATGAGTTGTAGGAACTGAAAAATACTCTTTACATAATTCAACATACTCTCTAGAAGGTATAACAAAAAATACCTCTCCATATAAACTTCTTTTTTTATTTAAATACCGACAATTCATCATGTTAACCCCTGAAATATAGTTAACCCAGTTTCTTTTACCTTCGACATTTTTCCACATCTTCATCAAAGAAATTTTTGTGCTAATAGTATCAGTAATATCGACAACAACATTCCCTATCAATGTGCTGTAAATTTGGTACGCCCATATCTCGACACCCTCAAGGTCAGTATAATTTATAGAATTAATAAATAATTGATTTGCACGTCTATGATCATCGTTATCATCAAGAAAAAAACTGATGAATAAAGTATCTGGAGATAACTTTTTTAACAACTCTCTCAATGTGGTGGAAATATTTACATCATCACTAGGTATACTTCCAGGTACTAAATTTAGAAAATATGGGTTGGCACCATAACGATTACAAATATCTTTTGCCTCTTGTTTAACAATTTTGGCCTGAGTAGTTGTTTTGGCTGAATTTGATAAATAAATTATATTAATATTTGCACCCTGTAATGCAGCCTTAATAAGTGTTCCACCAGCGCCAAAAATATCATCATCAGTATGTGGTGCAATTACTGTGATATTTTTACCTTTGGGTATCTTTAATTCAATTGTCTCCACAAGCTGAAAAAATCTCTTAGTCTCTAACAATGTATTAACATGTTTTAGCTCAAGCAGAGGTTTAAAATTTTTTAGTACAAACAAATAATTTTGACGTGTTGCAATCTTTCTCATAAAAGTTGAGATAATTTTATTTACTTTGTTTAGCACGATCAATTTACTTCTGTTAATACATTCATTCTTTTTTAGATTGTATCATTTGTCTAGATAGCCAAGAACTCGCCCCCCTGTGTCCTCGTCTATCAAACAAAATATTTAAATAAGATGTTACTGTCAAAGCACAGGATGGATGGATAAAATACTCTAATACATTTTTTTCAAATCTGTGCCACTTTGTTTTCCCAACTGGTATGTATAAAATTTTTAATAGAATACGTAACCATCTTAAAGCAATTGGGTAAATTATTTTATCATTTACTTTTATATCTAACCAAACATCACCCCAATTATTTTTACGCAATGTTTCAAGATACAAACGTTGATCAATTTTATATTCATAAGGTACACTTTCCCAAAAACTTAACATTTCATCAGACCATAACGGCATTCTCCACTCATAACCAAAATACTCATAAGTGCGTTGTTGTCCTATAACTATCTTACTTTGCCGTCCGATATATTCAATACTTTCCATCATGGCATAATGGTATTTGTCATAATTTACAGACTTTGTAATGCGTGACATTAACACCTTATTAAGCTCAGCAATAATGCGTGCATCATTATCCGGACTCCTAAGATCCTCCCATAAAGAATAATGCTTGTCTAGAAATTTACTCCAACTTATTTCATCTACAGTATTTAATGCATTTTTAACATCTGATGTTGGCCTTATATGTCCACCAGAAATAAAATCGCCACAGCTACCATTTATGATTATAGCCTCATCGTCAACTAAATTAGTTTTTTGCAATAAAAACACTTCATACACTTCTTGCACATTAGGGGTATATGAAAAAGATTTAAATGCATCTACATATTCACGATAAATTTTAGATTGAAAAAAGTGTCGTTTATGCTTTATACGATCTTCAATATAAATCCATTTATACCCTAATTTATTAGCAATAGATTTACTGATTGGTGTCTCAAAATTACCCTTCCTGCCATATGAAAAACATATTACATTCTTTACACCAACCTCCTTTAGGCCACTGGCAATTAACCTAGAATCATTTCCTGCACTTAACGGAATAGCAATTTGCCTATCACCTATGCTGTTTTTTATTCTTTTAAATATTGTCAAACAAACATCTGAAAAATCATTCTGCAGTTGCTCCTTACTTTTAGCAACCGTTTTCCATGGTGAATAAGAATAGTAACGCTCTCTATACAATAAGTCTTTATAGTGTATTAGACACTCTCCACTCTCCAATCGATCAATCCCAGCATATAATGTTTTACTGCCAATTGTATATCCAGACATAGCTATTTCTAATTCAGCCTGTTTGTCCAAATTGCTACAATCTAGTCCACATTTATTTTTCAAATAAGGAGCATGGTTACTTATCGTAACACTATTATTTATTTGACTAAAAAATAATGGTATTGAACAAATTTTATCGACTGAAGAAATTACCAGCGAATTATATTCAATGACAAACGAGAAGTGTCCATGAATATTATTAACCCAATCCAGTACAATGTTATTGTCTAAATTATTACTAACAATATGTACTATTCTAGTTAACATATCATCAATACTAATATTATCTAGATAACCACAAAACCATAATTTTACCTTATCACTTTGATAAGCCTTCCAGCCGTATTTCTCCCGAATAACAACATGAACATCGCAACATTTATTAATAATCATAACAATAGTTTATTAGTTCCTCTCCAATCTTATCCATCACAGACTGGTCATTATAATTTCTCCACAACCCTACATTTTTAGAGGAATATTTTGGTGAAAAATACATTCCTTTATTATTATGTTGCGTATCGATATCTAGGAACTTTATTATCTTTTCTACAGATGTATCATATTTAAGAACCAAATCTTCAAAAGACAATCTAAGTACATATTTATCTATATCAATATTTTTGTCTCTTTCAGATATAGTTCTCAAACGATTGTGCCATTGTATATATTTACTAGCTGAGTCAATATTCAACGGATCAGAGCCAAACAACTTATTTCTTTTAATCATGTTGGCATATATATCTCTAGGGTCACGATCAATAATTATGATCTTTATATTTTCAAAATATTTACTAGTACCGGCAATATTAGTTGGTGATACCGCCTGATCCAGTATAAGTGTATTTATTTTTTCTAAACCAATGTAATTGCTAAATAAACTATCAATATAGCTTCTAGTTTCTTTTAAAAAACACTCTTTACTTGGTCTAGAGAAATACATAAATTTTGCGTTATTTTTTCCAAACTTATTTCTCAACTTCATGAGAAAATTTTTATAAGCTGGAATATAGTAACGATGAACAGAAGTATCTCCTAAATAATTCATGTCGGTTAATCTATCAATATATGCTTCTGACTCTAACATAAAATCAATATGCAATTTGTTGGAAAAATTTTTACCTGCTTTACTAAATAAACCTGTCTTTCTGCTTAAAACCTCACAAAAAGAAAGGAAATCTCTAATAGCAACATCATGTCTTATAAAATCCCAATTATGTACCAATGACTCCTCTAGGTCTCTTATTCCATATGGATCTTTTGCAATTCTAAACTCACCTTGTAACGCGCCAAAGCCTTTAAATTCTCTTAATATATCAATACATGCTCCGGAACCAGTCCACCCATACCCGCTAACGCAAACATAATTATGTTTTTTAACAATTTTATCCATGGGAAATCTCTCTAAGTCGTTCGGTTGTAATACTAATATTTAAATCACCTATAGTATCAATCTCAACCCATTCACCGTTTATAGGTACAGCGGTAACTAATTTATTTGCATCGATAACAGCTTGTAATAAATCTGTCATATAAGCGTTTTCAACTGCCCTTCCCAATAAAGCACTATTCTTTTCTGCGGCATGAAACACTTTTTTTATATGCTTTATACCTTTGTTAGAAAACTTCATTAATCCCATATACTGACCATCGATTTCATCAAGTGATTTTGGCTTTTTACCAATTTCACTAATCGTCCCATCTTTCCGTAATTTCAATGTTTCTGCATCATCAAGAAGGTTTTCATTTCTTAACCTCCAATAACTTTCCCATTTTTTATCCACCGTTACTGCTATATCCGCTGTTGACTTTAACAATGATTTCAAAACTTTCCTTGAGTAAACAATATCTCCATAACTTACTACCACATCCCCATCTAACTCATCTTCTGCAGAAAATAGAGTCCAGACCATATTTGTTTCATAGTATCGAGGATTTAATTTTAGTTTAATCCCTTCTCTTTTCAACATATCAGATTTATACCCGCCAATCATTACAATATTATTTAGCCCCTCTTCTCTTAGCACTTTTAACTGACGATCAATTAAACTCATACCATCAATTTCAACCATGCACTTTGGTCGATCATTAGTGTACGGTCGCAACCTTTTTCCTTCTCCTGCTACCAATAAAATCACTTTAGGCTTATTATTTTTCATTATTTACCAACTTTCTAAATCGCTCTTGATTATTTCTTGTAAAAACCTTCTCTCGCTCTGGGTGCCACATCCATGCTTCCCAGGGTAAATCCTTATGTCTCATTGCTTCTAGATTCCCATCTTCAGACTTCGCTAATATTTGAAACATATCAGGACAATCTTTTAAAGCAAGATTATGATAACTATTAACCGATTTTGGAAATGATTTTTCAAAATCATTATGCGTCTGTAATTTATGATATGTTCTTACATGGCCATCAACTTTTATTAAACTACCACCTGCATAAACACCCATCATCTGCATTCCACGACAAATACCCAAAACTGGTTTTCTATTTTTTTCTGACCATTTGAGTAGATATTGCTCAGTTAAATCCCTTTGTGGTACTTCACCAATATCATTCCCTCCAGATAATATCAATGCATCAATACCCAATTCACTAATCCAATTATCTAAAACTGGCTGTCTCTTATTAGACAATTTTATATCAACCATAGTATTAGGGATAGGGATAGGTACAAACCCTGATTCAATAACCCATTTAATTAATCTTTGATCTAATGCATCTCGCCATTCTTCACGAAAATTATCTTTATCTACACGTTGCGTAACGCCGATTAATATATTGTCCCTCATGTAAGAAATGAATTATTATTTACATAGTTTAATATTTTGTCTGCAACCAACTTATTACCAAGTTCTGAAAAATGCCCTCCAAATACATCTTCGGTATAAAATTTACCCAGCTCTGCATTATTTAAATAAGAAGTCATATCTAACACTGGCACTTTGTTATTAATTTCAGAAAAGAAATCACCATACGGGATACGCCCATATTTGTTTATAATTTTTATATCCATCATCTGTGGCATGACCAACACTAGGGGCTTATGCCCTTTCTTATACGCCTCATCACGAAATCTTATCAAAATTGCTTCTAGAAGGTTACATGCATAGGTATTTTTGTACATATCATGAGAGAGCTTTATGTTATCCAACATAATCTTTGAAAAAGGTGCGTTTTCAATATTTGCATTTTTAATCTTTAATATACTATATACCTTGCCTTTAATAAGAAAAAAAATTAATATTGAATTGCGTTTAAAATTCAAAAAATATCTTAATAAATACGGGAATCTAAATTGAAAACGCCTAAATTTAATCTTATAAAATAAATCTTTATTTTTTACAGATCTTATTACTTTATTAATATTATTAAAATCTTCTAAACCACCTATGGGATTTTTATGTAGGATCAACTTTCCATCTTCTAATGAAAACATTGGTTTAAATGCAAATGTATTTCCAAACTCAAGATAATGCTTCCAGTAAGATTGAATTCTGCAAATCGTTTCTGGAACAAACCCTAAAATAACAACCTTTGTTGTTGTTGGAATGGTGTGTCTTTGATAATAAAGGAATGCTTGATCAATGCCATAATTTCCAACACCGTAGTTCAAAACCTTACTACCAAGTTTATCGCTTAAATAAACCTGCCACGTCTGACTGTCCTCTACTTGTCTACAAAATGTATACGAATCCCCAAAAGTAACTATAGATGTCTCTCCAATAACGGCATTTTCTCTCGATCCAGTTTCATCTATGCGGTATAGTATATCACCGTACTTTCCATGCTCAATACCTGTTGTATTTGGATTTTTAACCCATCCTAGTTCCTTATCATGACTATTATGAATAAATTTTTTAAAAGCATTTTTGTCAAAATCGGGATATTCATCTTTCTCTGTAATCAGCCATTGAAAATCTTTACGAAAATAATTAATAATTCCCTGTAGAATAATTTCACTAACAATAAAGATAATAAAAAATATAGATATAGTAGAAATCATTTTAATAATTTTTCGATACTTTTAAGCAATAGAACTTCTTCTAACATAGAATCAAAATCTGATCTATCTATGTTGTTTTCAATAATAAGATCAGGATTTTCTGGCTCTGGAAAAGGTATATCAATACTAACTACATTTTTTATCTTTCCTGCCTTTGCTTGAGAATACAAATTATTTACATCTCTTCTTTCCAAAACATCAATTGATGCCTTTATATAAATTTCCTGATAGTCAGTTATATTATCTCTATTCCACTCTCGCCACTCGGGGAAAATAGATAAAACAGCCGCAATTACATGAATATTTTGATCAGATAAAAATTTTGACAAGCGAGACAACCTTTCTGCATTTTTCCTCCTTCCATCAACTGTATGATCTACATCGTTTCCAAAAAGACCTCTTATAGCATCACCGTCTAACAAAACCAGATTATCTACTTTAGAACTTAGCTTGTCATAAAGCAATTTACTAAGAGTTGTTTTCCCCGCCCTTGAAAGGCCTATCATCCAAGTTACCACAATCTTATCCTTTTAATGTATCGGACTAACTAATCCAACTGCGCAATCAAGATGAACTTGATTTAATTTTGACAGCAAATCAAACCGTTGTTCTCCACAGCCAATTGCTGCAGGTATTCCAAACTCTGCGCAACGAATTGCCATGTGCGAATTTACACCTCCATACTTGGTAATTAACCCTGATATATTTTGTGAAAATATCCAATCAAAACCAGGATCAGCCCCTTCTATCATAACAACTTTATCACTCAAAGAAAGATTGTCAACATCTGAAGTAATAACTATACATTGAGAGGTAATTTTTTTATTCGTTATAAAATTTGGATGGCTAACTTGAAAGGGAATAATGTGAGCCCCAGACTGATCTATTAGTAGTTGTGGCAGACGTATGGAAACACTAACATTATGTTTTTCCATCTCCTTCGATGACAAACTTCTTAATCGTTCTTCAATATTATATTCACTACTATTTTTTAATATGTCAATAATATGATTTATAGGTATGTAAGATATCTCTTCCCGGCTCAAGCCATTCTCTTCTGAAAAATTTGCAAGCAGTTCAAGCATATCACTTACTGTTCGAGTAAAAACAAACTTTCCATATTCTCTCCCAACAATTGCCTCATTTATATAATTAAGTAAATCATCCGCATTAAATTCTTGAAATCCATCATTCTTTAACATTAGATCAATCTGTTGTTTTTGTTTCTGAGATAACTTAAATAAATCTTTATTATGTTCAACACAAAAAGTAGATACCCCGTCAGATAGGGTATTTCCCATCTGATCATAACGGTGTGACATAATATCGTAGGTTCCAGGGCGCAAATGGCCGTATTTTTTCATAAATTTACTATATGATATTTTGCCTAATTGTAAAGAACGAATATCAGAAACTAACTTACTAGCTACGGTTTGTATACTCCCTTCAATTTGATTAACTTCATCATTGGTAAGAATTTCACAATTTTTTAGTGACAGAAGAATTGTTTTTGCAATAAAGCCATGCCTTGCTAGAATAGAGAATGGAATAGTACCAAGCTGAATACAGTCATCAATCATAGAAAATAAAGAGTGGATATCTCTATGAGAACTATTAGCATTCTCCTTCTGTTTTCGTTTTAATATATTAACCTTGTCAAGCGCTTTATCAATAGAACCTTTACCAATTCCCTTAATCATCCTACTAGTCTGTTGCAGGTGAGCACGCTTAAACTCTTCCTTTTCAGAAGTGGTTAAAACGTCTCCAATTAACCGCTCTATCTTTTCATCAATATCAAAACTGTAAGCGGTTATTGCAATTTCGAATTCTATCTTATCATGTAGACCTGGGGATTGTTTTAGTTGCTCAACCCAATGATTAACAAGTTTTTCTGAAATTATTGGTGAGACAGATCTAGGTATGTAAGAATGAAAACTGATTCGAGTATCAATAAAAGGTTGTCCAGCCAAAATCAACATGAGTGGTTGTCCTGTAGGAACATCATAACCCATTACCGACCTTGCAACTCTCCAAGCATGGTCGGTAATTAGCGTTTGGTATAGAGAAGTTGCCAATCCACGAGGAACTCTCCCAATCATCTCTACCGGATTCCAGTCTGGCATTTGCCCAAGAACTGTAGTTCTTCCATAAACTCCATCTAGTCTTTTAAATCTCTTTACAATAAACGATTGAACGCCCTGCAATACACTATCAATACTTTTAGAAACTGCTC